>JADMIO010001096.1_pt1 | contig 60150 bp, 51 predicted proteins | sample 8958161 | NCBI WGS metagenome assembly JADMIO01 (sample SAMN16585339, study PRJNA669376) | soil metagenome | isolation source: Crop rotation soil | place: USA: Cullars Rotation, Alabama | collected 2011
GCCGCGACTTCAAGTCACGTGAATTCCAAGCTTCGGATCCCACTGTGCTGGAAAGCGTAGGATGTGGACGGCGGATCGGTCGGGCGCTCGGCGTCGCGACCGCAACCATGATCATCGGATCCGGCTTGAGCGGGTGCGCGATGTTCGAGAAGCCGGCGCCGAAGCCGGTGGAGGCCAAGCAGGAGTATCCGTACCTCCACCTGAAGCTCAGCGAGTTCAAGGTGTACCTCTACGAGGAAGAGGGGAAGCCTCCGGAGTCCTTCCTGGTGGCGATCGGACGGAAGCCCTGGGAGACGCCCACCGGGAATTTCGCGATCAACCAGATGATCAAGAACCCGGATTGGATGGTCGTCGACTTCAACAATCCGGACAAGCCGATGAAGGGGCGCGTGCCCCCCGGCCCGAACAACCCGCTCGGCCTTCGCTGGATGTCGTTCGCGTCCGCGCACGGCTGGGAGGTGGGGTTCCACGGCACGGCGAAGGAGCAGGCCTTGGGGCACGCGGTCAGTCATGGCTGCGTCCGCATGCGGAACGCCGACGCCGTGAAGGTGTTCGACAAGGTCAAGCTCGGCACGCCGGTCATCGTCACCGAAAAATAGGCCGCTCGAGCCGTCTTCACGCCCCGCGGAGCGTGGGGTAGCGTCGAAGTGCTCTGGCCCGCTTCGTCGCCGTCTTCGTCCTGCTCTACGGCGGGTTCGGCGTCAGCTCGCCGTTCCTGCCGCGCTTCTTCGAGTCGCGCGGCGTCGGGCCGGCCGATCTGGGGCTCGTCTTCGGGCTCGGCACCGCGGTGCGGCTGCTGTCGGGACCGCTGGCCGGACGCTTCGCCGATCTCCATGCGGCCCGCCGGGCAACCCTCGCGGCGTGCGTCGGTGCCGCGGCGGGCGTCGCGCTCGGCCTCTCGCAGGCGACCACCTTCGCGACGCTGCTCGGATTTAGTCTCGCGCACGCGGCCGTGCTCGCGCCGACCACGACGCTCGCCGACGCGCTCGCCCTCTCCGCGGCGGAGCCGCGCGGCGGGGGACGCCCGGCGTTCGAGTACGGCTGGGTGCGCGGCGCCGCGTCGGCCGCCTTCATCATCGGATCGCTCGTTGCGGGCCGTGTCCTCGAGACCGCGCCATTGGCGGCCGTGCTGTGGATGCATGCGACGCTGCTCGCGGCGGCGGCGATCCTCGTCCGTCTCGCATTGCCGCCGGAAACCCCCGCGCCGGCGCCCGCGAGCGTCGAGGTACGGCCGCTCGACGGTATCCGCGAGCTGCTCGCGATCCGGGCCTTCCGGCGGCTCCTCGTCGTCGCCGCGCTCGTCCTCGGAAGCCATGCGATGCACGACGGCTTCGCGATGGTGCGCTGGCACGCGGCCGGCATCGGGCCGGCGACCGGCAGCGTCCTCTGGTCCGAATCCGTTCTCGCCGAGGTGCTGATGTTCTTCGCGCTCGGGCCCGCCCTGCTGCGCCGCATGGCGGCCCGGCGGGCGATGGCGCTCGCCGCCGGCGCCGGCGTCGTCCGATGGGTCGTCATGGCGAGTACGGCATCCGTCGCCGTTATCGCGCTGGTGCAGCCGCTGCACGGCATTACCTTCGCGCTGCTGCACCTCGCGTGCATGCGATCGATCGCCGCCGTCGTGCCGCGGGCGCTGTCGGCGACCGCGCAGTCCCTGTACGCGGCCGGCGCCACGGCGGTCACCGCCGTCCTGGCGATCGTGTCGGGACGGCTCTACGCGGAGCTCGGTCCCCAGGGCTTTCTCGCAATGGCGCTGCTCTGCGCGATCGCACTGCCGCTCACTCGCGGCGCCGGTGATTAACGCACGAGGCTCACGCTCGTCGTCACAAGGCGCTTCTTCACCTTCGCCGTGGCGACGACCGTAGCGCTCGCCGCGTTCCCGAAGAGCTTCCGGCCCGCCGCGTTCAGCTTGACGCTCACGCTCGCGGTCGCGCCCGCCGCGATCGAGAAGCGCTTCTTGCCATACGCCTTCGCGCGCGCAGCGGCGCTCGTGAATGCCCGCGCCGGCACGCCGGTGAGGCGCAGGACACCGCGGCACGCGCTCGTGAGGACGCACGTCACGGGGATGTTCGCGGTGCTGCCCACGAGCTGTCCGCCGGTCGCGATCGCGACGGGCAGGGCGTCGCCACCGCCGCCGCCCGGATCGAGGTCCGCCTGCATCAGGATCTGGTAGCCGGAGCCGTTCACGCTCGCGAAGATCGGGGTCGGGCTCGGCGCCGGCGTCGTCTGCGGTGTGGGCGCGGGTCCATAGCCGGAGAATACCGTCTGCCCGTCGAAGGTCGCCGGAATCGGTACGTCCGGATCGAGCACCGACAGCGCCAGGAAGTCGCCGCGCGCGTTGCTGACCAGGTCCTCCGGCGGCGGTACCGGATCGACGATCATCGGCAACGCCGTCTGCACCTCGGTGACCGCGTTCGGCGCCGGCGTGAAGATCGGCCCATACTGCTGCACGAAGCAGCAGGCGAAGTACGGTCGGCCGGGCGTGGTCGAGTTCTGGAACAGCGAGCGCATCACGACGATCTGCATCGGACCCTGCCGGAAGTTGCCGGTCTTCACGCGCACGCGGCTCACCGTGCCGCTGATCGGCGCGTAGAAGCTCGGCCCGGGCGCGCCCGAGTAGAAGAGGCAGGAGGGCGCGAAGAGGAGCGCGCAGGTGCCGGTGCTGTCCGCGGCGCCGGCGAGGTCGGAACCGAACGTGATCGCACCGGCGACCGCGGCGTGCAGGACGAAGACCAGGCCGCTCACGAGTACCGTCGATCGCATCGCGATCGGCCCTACCGCGCCGCGCCGCAGTTTGCCAATCGACTCTCGGCGGTTGGGTTCGGCTACTCGTCGTACTCGCTCGAGCCCTGAACCCAGATGAAGGACTGCGCGTCGATCTGATCCCGCGGTCGGAGGTCTCGCTGGTCACGGCGCACGATCCGAGCGAACTCGAGCAGGCTCGCGTAGGTTTCCCAGCCCGGTCGCGATCGGTAGGCGAAATCGTACCCGTAGGCCGTGGCCGCCGCGCGCGTGACGTTCGGCTTCAAGAAGACGTGCGACTCCGGCTGCGCGATGAATCCGAAGACGGTCACGACCGGCCACGTGAGCACCCGGGTCTGCCGGCGAGGCAGCCCGTCGACGACGTCGCACCACGCGGCGAAGCGGTTCGCGAGGTCGCCCGTACCGTGCAGGAACGCGAAGAGCCCTTGCGCGAATGCGCGCGCCCCCGCCGGGAGTCGGAGTGCGTCGCGCAGCGCCATCTTCTCGAACGAGAACAGGAGGTTCGTCCGCGCCTCGATCGCGACCGCCTGCCGGGCGATGAGCGCGTAGTCCCCGCGGTGGAGGGCGTCGCGGTAGGACGCGCGGTCGAGCGCCGCCTGCCAGCGCTCGTGCGCGCGCCACTTGTAGCCCCGCTCCCACTCGACGTACGTCTCGTCGCGAAAGCCGCCGGGAAAGAACCGCAGGAACTTGCGCCGGCAACGGGCCGCGCCGCGGCCCGCATAGGGCAGCGGCGCTCGCCGGAGCGTGTTCCGGTGGGACGGACGCGCCAGGGGCGACGACGCTCGCATGCCCCGACGTTACCAGTGGGGGACGACGCGTCGACCGGTCGATGCGACCCGGGTCGAAGGGCGCACCTGCCGTGTCCGGCGCGATGCGGCGGGCAAGCGACGGGTTCGTGACGCGACGCGCGGCGCTTTTCGCGTTGACAACGCAAACGACCGATCGGTACGGTCCCGTCGTTACCCATCGTGCGCCCGGGGAAGGGGTCCTCGCGCGCCGCCGCCTCCGCAACCATCCCGAAATGGAGAACCGCCGCATGCTTCGTCTGCTCGCCGCCGCGCTCGCGCTCGCCGCGCCGATGTGCGCCCACGCCGCCGATCAATTGATCCTCGGCAACCAGCTTCAGGTGAAGGACCCGAGCACGTCCAACAAGCGCAAGGTCGTCGCGAAGGCCAAGGAAGTCGCCAGCGGGGACACGATCGTCGGCAACCCGACGACGAACGGCGCGACGCTCCAGATCCGCGCGACGGGTGACACCCCGAGCAGCCAGACCTACGACCTCCCGGCCGGCACGAACGCCAAGGGCAAGCCGTTCTGGAGCGGCGACGCGACGAAAGGCTTCAAGTACAAGGATGCGAAGAGCGAGAACGGCCCGGTCAAGGTCGCGCAGATCAAGAAGTCGGGCAACGGCACGTTCCAGATCAAGGCCATCATCACCGGCAAGGTGAAGCCCGTGACGGTCGTGCCGCCGAACGAGGGCGACGGCGGGTGCGTGCTGCTCACGCTCACCGGCGGCGACTCGTACAGCGTCCTCTTCGCCGACGGCGTCATCACGAACAAGGGCTCGAAGGAGTTCAAGATCAAGAAGCCGACGCAGGTCGGCACCTGCGTCACCACGACCACGTCGTCGACGTCATCGTCGACCAGCACCGTCACGACGTCCAGCACCACCACGACGACGCTACGGCCCCTTTGCAACAACGGAACGATCGAGCCCGACGAGCAGTGCGATACGCCCGGCTCGGCATGTGGCGCCTTCGGCGGTACGTGCACCACCAGCTGCATGTGCACGTGCGACTTCCTCGATCCGAGCGAGTGCATGTACCCGTTCCCGAACGACTGGTTCACGATCGTCGACGCGACCAAGGACACCGGCAAGCGCGTCAACTTCACCAACCTCGGGACGCCGCGTAACGCGTCGAACGTTCCGATCGAGTCGAGCGACTACAACCGCAACGACGGCTTCAGCGTCGGCCCGACGATCCTCACGCACGTCCCGAACATCGACCTCGCGCAGACCGGCGCCGCGCCGATCACGGACGTGGAGCGCTCGCTCGACGCCGGCGCGCCGATCGTCCTCATCAAGGCCAGCACGGGGGAGAAGCAGCTCATGTTCGTCGAGCTCGACGCGAACGCGTCGACCGAGCCGAACCGCTCGCTCATCATCCGGCCGGCGATCAACCTGGAAGAGGGCACGCGCTACATCGTCGCGCTCCGCAACCTGAAGAACGCCAGCGGCGACCCATGCTCGCCGGCGGGCGCCTTCCTCGCCTATCGCGACAACACGCCGACCGGCGATCCGATCAAGGAGGCGCGCCGGCCGCACATGGAGCAGATCTTCACGGACCTCGACACGGCCGGCATCGCGCGGGACGATCTCTACCTGGCCTGGGACTTCACGACCGCCAGCAAGCGGAACCTCTCCGAGCGGCTGCTCCACATCCGTGACGACGCCTTCGATCGCCTCGGCTCGGCGGCGCCGGCGTTCGTCGTCACGCTGGTCGAGAACAACGTCGACACGCGCATCTTCCGGCGCGTCACGGGCACCTTCACCGTAGAGCGGTACGTCGACAACGTCGTGCCGCCCGCGCGCTTCCAGCTCGACGCGAACGGGCTGCCGATCCATCAGCTCACGCCCCAGATCGCGGACTTCCAATGCATCATCCCGCGTGCGGCGCTCGCGGACGCCAGCGCCACCGCCGTGCCCGCCCGCGCGTCGATCTACGGCCACGGCCTGCTCGGCTCCAATACCGAAGTCGCCTCGGGCAACGTCCGCGACATGGCGAACGAGCACAACTTCGTCTTCTGCGCGGCGAAGTGGATCGGCATGTCGAACGAGGACGTCCCGAACGCGATCAGCATCCTGCAGAACCTCTCGGGCTTCCCGAGCCTCACCGACCGGCTCCAGCAGTCGATGGTGGACCAGCTCTTCCTCGCCCGCCTGATGATCCACCCGAACGGCTTCGTGTCGCACGCGGCCTTCCAGGATTCGGCCGGCAACCCGGTCATCGACACGAGCAACGTGTTCTACGACGGCAACAGCCAGGGCGGCATCTTCGGCGGCACGGTCATGGCCGTCGCGCAGGACATCACGCGCGGCGTGCTCGGCGTCCCCGGCATGAACTATTCGCTGCTGCTCACGCGCAGCACGGACTTCGCCGCGTACTCGGCCTTCCTCTATCCGGCGTACCCGAACGAGCTCCAGCGGCCGCTTCTCCTGGCGCTCATCCAGATGCTGTGGGACCGTTCCGATCCGAGCGGCCTCTCGCGCCACATCACGAGCGACCCCTACGAGAACACGCCGGCCAAGAAGGTGCTCCTGCACCTCGCGTTCGGCGATCACCAGGTGGCGAACGTGGCGACCGAGATCGAGGCGCGGACGATGGGCCTCTCCATCCATCAGCCCGCGATCGCGGGCGGACGCCATTCGGACGTGAACCCGTACTTCGGCATCCCGGCGATCCCGAGCTATCCGTTCGACGGCTCGGCGCTCATCATCTGGGACAGCGGCGCGGCCACGCCGCCGATCACGAACACCGCGCCGGGCGTCGGGGCGGACCCGCACTCCGACCCGCGCAACTCGCCGGAAGGCCGCCAGCAGAAGTCCGACTTCCTGCAGGCGGGTGGGTCGGTGACGGACATCTGCCTCGGCTTGCCCTGCACGGCACCCTAGCGATCATTCCAGAATCGAGCGCCAGCGCCCCGCGGAAATGGATTGGGGCGCGGGCGCTTGATCTTTCGCGTTCCGCGTCGATAAGTGTCCGGCTTGCAGCAGGACACACAGGTGTTCGCGCCCCCCGTCGACGTGGCGCTGCCGGAGGATCGGCCCCGCACCACGATCGACCTCGCCGTCGCGAAGCTCCTAACGGCGCTCCAGGAGCGGTCGGGCTACGTCATCGTCACGGCCGAGAGCCCGGCCGCGTCGGAGGCGCTCTTCGCGACGGTCGAGCCGCGGCTCACGACGTTCCGGACGGTGCGCGTCGCGGGCGGGACGCTCGACCCGGAATCGGTCGTGCGATCGCTCTGGCGCGAGGGCGAGCCGCCGTTTCCCGCGCGGCTCGCGATGCGCACGCTGCTCGACGAGGCCCGCGCCGCCGGGCAGCCGATCGTCGTCGCGATCACCGGGGCGGACGCGATCGATCCGGCGCGGCTCGAGCGGGTCCGCCTCACGCTCGAGGGGACGCCGGACGCCAGCGAGATCCTGCGGATCGCGCTCCTGGGCGGTCCGCGGCTGATCGAGCTCCTGCGCCAGCCCGAAGCGCGCGGCATCGCCATGCGCATCGGGGCCAGCGTCGCGGTGCCGGCGGCCGAAGCGACGCTGCCGGCGGCGGTCATTGCGGAGCCCACGGCCGAGGACGTGGTCCGCCGTGGGGTGGCCTCCATGGTCGGCACGACCGCCGCGGTGGCGGCCGTCGTGGTCGCGATCGCCTCGTGGTCGTTCTGGCCGCGCGCGGAGCCGGTCGATCCGCCGGACACGAGCCCGCCACCCGTCGTGACGCAGGCGACCGGGCCTCTCCAGCCCGCGGCGCCGGTTCCACCACCGGCTCCGCAGCAGGAGCCGGCGGTCGCCCAGGCGCCCGAGCCGCCGATTGCGGTCGCCCCGGAGCCGCCAGCCGCGCCCGCGTCGGAGACGCCTGCGACCCTCGTCACCAAGCCCGAGCCCGCCGCGGCACCCGCGGCGGAAGCACCGTCCGCACAGGCGCCGGCGCCAGAGGCTCCCGCGCCCGCGAAGCCCGATCCGACGACGCCGGAGCCGGTCGCGACCGCGCGGGTCGAGGCGGGACCGCCGCCGACCGCCCGCGAGGCGAGCGCGCCGAAGCCGGTCCCCGCGCCCCGCGGCGCCGCGTTGCAGGTCGGCGCGTTCGTCCGCGCCGACGGCGCCGAGGCGGTCCGACAGAAGCTCGCTTCGCAGTTCCCGTCGGTCTACGTGTCGCCGGCGAAGCGGGGCGACGGCACCACGTTCCATCGCGTCCGCATCGGCGGCTTCCGGAGCACGCACGACCTCGATCTCGCGGCGGCGGTGCTCCGTACCGCGGGCTACGCGCCGATGCGCGTCCGCGAGTGAATCGCGCCGACTACTTCGTGTCGGCGTAACCGTCTTCGCTCGGATCGTACTCGACGCGCACGACCTTGCCGCGGCCGGCACCCCACGCGTTGCCGCCCTGGAAGATGACGCGGCCCTGGCCCTTCCAGTAGGCCGCGAAGCGCGTGCTGTCGCCGCCGTAGTAGAACGGGATGAACGCCTTGCCCGTGACGTACGCCTTGCTGTCGTCCGGCGGGCCCATGATCTTCATCACGTCGGACTCGCGCATGCCGTCCGTGATCTGCGCCATCTTCGACTTCGCGGGCGGCGGCGGATACTTCGCCGCTTCCGCGTCGGCCTTCGCCTGCTGCTTCGCCGCTTTCTGCTCCTTCGTCGCGCAGCCGGCGACGCCGACGACGATCACTGCACACATCGCGAGCGTGATGAACCGTCCCATACGCCTCCTCCTTGCGGCGGCTGCTCTATCTGGAATTCCGGAGGAGGGCCACCATCTCGGCGCCGCCACTCACCTACGCTTGGGGGCACTGCCGTAGTCGCCGAACGGATCGTCGCGCTCGCGCACGGCCTGTCGGAAGCCGACGTCGGCGGCGCGCGTGACGAAGTCGAGTCCCTCCTGCGTGTGGCGCGCCACCCCGTCGAAGAGCGTCCCGATCAGTCGCGTCGACGCCATGCCCATGTGCTCCGCGGTCTGATTGCAGAGGAGCTTCAGCATCACGAGCTGGTTCACCGGCACCTGCGCCATGCGTCGCGCGAGGCCGAGCGCGTGCGCCTCGAGCCTGTCGTCGGGAACGACCTCGAGGATCAGGCCGAGCTCGGCCGCCTTGCGTGCGGTGATCTGATCGCCCGTGAGCAGGTAGCGCTTCGCACGCTCGAGGCCCATCCGGTAGACCCACATCGCCGTCGTCGGCGTGCCCCACACGCGCGACGGCGGGTAGCCGAACGACGCGCTCTCGGCGGCGACGATCATGTCGGCGCAGAGCACCATGTCGGTGCCGCCGGCGATGCACCAGCCGTGCACGGCGGCGATCGTCGGCTTCTGCGCGTACCAGAGCTTCATGTAGGTATCGACGAACGTCTTCATCATCCGGTAGTCGCCGACGGAGTCCCACACGCGGCCGCCGGACGCGATGCGCTTCGCTTCGTCGGCCTGCGCGGCCGTCGACCAGTCGAGCCCGTAGCCGGCGCAGAAGGCCGGGCCCTCGGCGCGGAGCAGGATCACGCGCACGTCGTGGTCCGCGTCGGCGTCGTCGATGGCCGCCGCCAGCTCGTCGCGGAGCGCCGGGGTGATCGTGTTGTACTCCGCCGCGCGCGTCAGGACGATCTGCCGCACGCCGTCGCCGGTCTCGGTTCGTAGGGTCGCCATGCGGGGTCACTAGGCGAAGCGAGCCGGGGGTCGCAACCCGTGGGGTGGCGTCATGCCGGCTCGGCCTTAAGAATGGGGGCGTGACGAGTCCGCTCGTGCGGGCGCTGCGTGCGGCGCTCGAGGCTCCCGGCGCTCCGGCGTCCGGCTCGCACGTGCTCGTCGCCGCGTCGGGCGGACCCGACTCGACGGCGCTCCTCGCCGCACTGAGCGCCCTCGCGCCGGCGCACGGTCTGCGGGTGAGCGCCGCCCACGTGAATCACCGGCTCCGCGGCGCCGACAGCGATGCGGATGCGGCGGCCGTCGCGTCGCTGGCCACGCTGCTCGGCATCCCCTCCGTGTCGGCGAGCGCGCCGGTGGAGCCCGGGGGCAACCTCGAGGATCGCGCGCGGACGGTGCGGCAGCGCGCGCTCCGCGAGCTGGCTCATGCGGCGGGCGCCGACGTCATCGCGCTCGCGCATACCGAGGACGATCAGGTCGAGACCGTGCTGCTCCGGCTGCTGCGCGGCGCGGGGCGGGGCGGGCTCGGCGGGATGTGGCCGCGGCGCGGTCGGCTGTGGCGGCCGTTTCTCGGCGTCACGCGGGCGGACGTGCGACGCTACCTCGCGAACGAGGGCCTGCCGTTCCGCATCGACCGGACGAACGCGGACCTCCGCCACGCGCGGAATCGCGTGCGCCGCCTGATCATCCCGCTGCTCGAGCGGGAGACGAACCCGCGGCTCGGGCCGGCGATTGCCGCGCTCGCGACGCGCCTTCGCGACGAGGACGCACTGCTCGACGCGCTCGCGTCGGAGCGCGCCGCCGTCCACCGCCGCGGCGCGCTGCTCGCGGTCGGCGTCGCGGCGGAGCCGCCGGCGCTCGCGCGGCGCATCGTGCGCGCATGGCTCCACACGCGCGGGCTGCCGACGATCGCCGCGCGCGAGATCGAGCGAATCCTGGCGCTCGCGCGCGGCGCCACGGGCGGCCACGTCGGCGTACGTGGACCGGCCCGCATCGTCTGCGAGAAGGGCACGCTGGTCTGCCGTCGCGGCCGGCGGGCGACGGCGCCGTCGTTCAACCACCAGGTGAGCGGCGCGTGCGCCCTGGATCTGGAGATCGAGGGCCCCGGCGGCGCCTGGCGCCTCTCGGTATCGCCCCCGCGCGCGGCCGGCCGCGACGATGCAACGGATTTGAACGCCCGCCGCGTGCGCTTCGACGCCGATGCGCTCGCGCTGCCGCTGGCCGTCCGGCCCGTGGCGCGGGGCGACCGGATCGGCGTCCCGGGCGTCGGCACCCGCAAGCTCCAGGATGTTCTGGTCGACGCCAAGGTGCCGCGCGAACGGCGTGGGCTCGTTCCGGTCGTCGCCGACGCGGACGGGGCCGTCGTCTGGGTCCCTGGGCTCGTCCGGAGCGGGGCGGCGCGCCTGACCGCGACCACGACCCGCGTGCTCGAGCTACAGTTCGAAGCGGAGGATGACGATGAATAAGCGTCCGGCATTGCTGCTCAAAAGACCGTGTGGTAGCGTCGACGAGCAACGCTCGTGACAGAGGCTCCCTTGACTCCGGTATCGCGAAATCTCGGCTTGTGGCTACTGCTGCTGCTCTTCGGATTGATCTTCTGGTCGATCGTCACGAAGCAGCAGCCTCGGGACACCGAAATCAGCTTCACCCGCTTCGTCCAGGCGGTCGACGACGGCAAGGTCGCCGCCGTCGTCATCCAGGGCCAGCACATCCGCGGCCAGTACAAGGACGAACAGGGACGGCCCGGCGAGAACTTCAAGACGTTTGCCCCGGAAGACCCCGAGCTCGTCAAGAACCTGCGCGGGAAGGGCGTCGACATCGAGGCGAAGCCCGAGGACAACGAGCCGTGGTACGTGGTCGCGCTCGTGCAGTGGGCGCCCATGCTGCTGCTCATCGGCGTGTGGATCTTCTTCATGCGCCAGATGCAGGTGGGCGGCGGCAAGGCCATGTCGTTCGGCAAGAGCCGCGCGAAGCTGCTGACCGAGAACCAGCACAAGGTCACCTTCAGCGACGTCGCCGGCATCGAAGAGTCGAAGGAAGAGCTCGAAGAGATCATCGCCTTCCTGAAGGATCCGAAGAAATTCACGAAGCTCGGCGGCCGCATCCCGAAGGGCGTGCTGCTCGTCGGCTCGCCGGGCACCGGCAAGACGCTGCTCGCGCGCGCCGTCGCGGGCGAGGCTGGCGTGCCGTTCTTCTCGATCTCGGGATCCGACTTCGTCGAGATGTTCGTCGGCGTCGGCGCGTCGCGCGTCCGCGACCTTTTCGTACAGGGGAAGAAGAACGCGCCCTGCATCATCTTCATCGACGAGATCGACGCGGTCGGCCGCCACCGCGGCGCGGGCCTCGGCGGTGGCCACGACGAGCGCGAGCAGACGCTGAACCAGCTCCTCGTCGAGATGGACGGATTCGAGACGAACGAGGGCGTCATCCTCATCGCCGCCACGAACCGTCCCGACGTGCTCGATCCGGCGCTCCTGCGGCCCGGTCGCTTCGACCGCCGCGTCGTCGTCCCGCGTCCCGACGTGAAGGGCCGCGAGGGCATCCTCAAGGTCCACATGCGCCGGGTGCCGATCGCCGAGAACGTCGACATCACGCTCCTCGCGCGCCAGACGCCGGGCTTCGCCGGCGCCGATCTCGAGAACCTCGTGAACGAGGCCGCGCTCCTCGCCGCCCGCCGGAACAAAGAGAAAGTCGACATGGGCGACTTCGAGATCGCCAAGGACAAGGTGATGATGGGCTCCGAGCGGCGCTCCATGATCATCAGCGACGAAGAAAAGCGGACCACCGCGTATCACGAGGCCGGCCACGCGCTCGTGGCGAAGCTCGTTCCGGGCACCGATCCGGTCCACAAGGTCACGATCATTCCGCGGGGCATGGCGCTCGGCCTCACGCAGCAGGTCCCGCTCGACGACCGCCACACGTACTCGCGCGAGTACCTGGTCGGCGACCTCGCGGTCTTCTTCGGCGGCCGCGCCGCGGAAGAGCTCGTCCTCGGCAGCATCACGACGGGCGCCGGCAACGACATCGAGCGGGCGACCGACCTCGCGCGGAAGATGGTCTGCGAGTGGGGCATGAGCGAGAAGCTCGGGCCGATGACGTTCGGCAAGAAGGACGAGGAGATCTTCCTCGGCCGCGACTTCACGCAGCGCACCGACTACTCGGAGACCACCGCAGTCCAGATCGACGCCGAGGTGCGGCGCCTGCTGATGGACGCGTACGAGCGCGCGAAGCTCCTGCTTCGCCGCAACGTCGCGGCACTCCATCGCGTGGCCGAGGCGTTGCTCGAGCGCGAGTCGCTCGACGGCGCCGAGATCGACGAGATTCTGCAATCCTCGGGCGGTTTACCGGGCCCCGCTGCCGCCACCGCCTAGGGGCGGCGGCGCAGCGAGGGGGCGGGGCGGATGGGTGAGAGCGCGTGAAAGAGCTGCTCTACACCTTCCGCTGGCAAGACGGCGTCGACATCTTCCTGCTGGCGATCGGCATCTACTCGCTGATCCAGCTCATCCGCGGAACGCGCGCCGTCCCCATCCTGATCGGGCTCAGCATGGTGTACGGGCTCTACTTCCTCTCGGGCGTGTTCGAGATCTACACCGTCAACGTCCTGCTCAACTACCTGCTGTCGTGGTCGCTGGTCCTCTTCCTGATCGTCTTCCAGAACGACATCCGGCGGCTGCTGACGCAGGTGGGCACCGGGCCGCTCTTCTCGCCGCGCGATCGCATGGCGCAGGGCCAGTCGGTCGAGGAGCTCGTCCGCGCGGTCGCGCACCTCGCGAGCCGGCGCATCGGGGCGCTCATCGTGCTCCAGAACGAGGTCGGGTTGAACGAGTGGATCGACGTCGGCACCCGGCTCGACGCCCGCGTGTCGCGTGAGCTCGTCACGAGCATCTTCCTGCCCGAGTCGCCGATCCACGACGGCGCGCTCATCATCCAGAACGGGCGCATCACGGCGGCCGGCTGCTTCCTGCCGCTCACGACGAACCCGAACGTCTCGAAGACGCTCGGCACGCGCCATCGCGCCGCGATCGGCCTGACCGAGGACACCGACGCCATGGTGATCGTCGTCTCCGAGGAGGACGGCACGATCTCGCTCGTCCGCGAGGGCAAGATCACCCGCGACGTCGACGCGGCCACGCTGCGGACGACGTTGCAGCGGCTGCTCGTCGAATGAAGCTTCCCGCGCTCCGCTCGCGCCGGCCCGCGGACGGCGACACGCCGCGCCGGCCCACCGCGCCGTGGCAGCGCCTGCGCGTGCCGCGCCCGACGGACCTCCGCGGGATCATCCGGCGGAATCCCGGCCTGAAGCTGATCTCGCTGCTGCTCGCGTCGCTGCTCTGGTACTCGATCACGAAGACCGAGCGCGACGCCGAGCGCGTCATCGAGGTGCCCATCTCGCTGCGGAAGATTCCCGACAACATGACGGTGATGAACCCGCCCACGAAGGCGGTGAGCGTCACGCTGCGCGGACCGCGGACGATCCTCGACAACCTGGACGAGCACAAGACGCGCCTGCAGCTGAACCTCGCCGGCGTGCAGATCGGCGCGAACCGCGTCGACCTGAACGGGCCGATGCTCAATCCGGACCTGCCGCGCTCGATCAAGGTCATCCGCTTCGATCCGCAGAGCTTCACGCTGCAGGCCGACAAGGCGATCATGAAGCGCCTGCCGGTGCGCGCCGAGCTCGCCGGCTCCCCCGGCCTCGGCTACACGGTCGTCGAGTCGACGGCGACGCCCGAGCTCGTCGAGGTGCGCGGCCCGGCGCACCTGCTCCAGGACCTGAAGCAGGTGACGACGGAACCGATCGAGCTCCGCAGCGCGGAGGAGCCGATCGAGCGGAACGTGCTCCTCGACGTCATCGACCCGTCGATCACGTTCGTGCCCGACGCGGTCCGCGTGCGCGTCACGCTCGAGGAGAGCCTCGCCGAGCGCGAGGTGGCGAAGGTGCCGATCAAGGCGCCCGAGGGCGCGACGGTCACTCCGGCGACGCTCGACCTCACGGTGCGCGGCCCCCAGCGGCTGCTCCACAACCTGACGCTGCCGGCCGACGCCGCGAAGGTCACGCTCGCCGACGGGACGCCCGCGGGCACGCACAAGGTCCCGGTCCAGGTGACGCTGCCCGAGGGCTTGCAGCTCGTCCGGCAATCGCTACAGGAGGTACGCGTGAAGGTGGGGGGACACTCGTGAGCCGCCGGCTCTTCGGGACCGACGGCGTGCGCGGCATCGCGAACGTCGAGCCCATGACCTCGGAAACCGCGCTGCGGCTCGGCCGCGCGCTCGCCCACGTGAGCAAGCGCTCGCCCCGCCGGCACAAGATCCTGATCGGCAAGGACACGCGCGTGTCGGGCTACATGCTCGAGACGGCGATGTCGTCGGGCATCTGCTCGATGGGCGTCGACGTCCTCCTCGTCGGACCGCTGCCGACGCCGGGCATCGCGTTTCTCACGCGCGCGCTCCGCGCCGACGCCGGCGTCGTGATCTCGGCGTCGCACAATCCCTTCCAGGACAACGGCATCAAGTTCTTCAGCCCGGCCGGATTCAAGCTGCCCGACGAGCTCGAGAACGAGATCGAGCACCTCGTCACGTCCGACTCGATCGACACGCTCCGCCCGACGGCCACCGAGATCGGGAAGGCGTTCCGCATCGACGACGCCGTCGGTCGCTACAACGTCTTCGCGAAGAACAGCTTCCCGCGGCACCTGACCCTCGACGGCATGACGATCGCGATCGACTGCGCGCACGGCGCCGGCTACCGCGTCGCCCCCGAAGTGCTCGAGGAGCTGGGCGCGCGCGTCATCGCGCTCGGCGTCGACCCGAACGGCGAGAACATCAACCTCGACGCCGGCGCGCTGCATCCCGACCACTTGCAGGCGGCGGTCCGCACGGCCGGCGCGCAGGTCGGCATCGCGCTCGACGGCGACGCGGACCGCTGCATCCTCGTCGACGAGCGCGGCGACGTCGTCGACGGCGACGAGATCCTCGCCATTCTCGCCACCGAGCTGCACGCGCGGGGCGCGCTGGCCCGCGACACGCTCGTCGCGACGGTCATGAGCAACCTCGGGCTCTACACCGCGCTCCGCGAGCGGAAGATCGCCGTCGCGACGACGCCCGTCGGCGATCGCTACGTCGTCGAGGAGATGGTGAAGGGCGGCTACAACCTCGGCGGCGAGCAGTCGGGCCACATCGTCTTCCTCGACCACAACACGACCGGCGACGGCCTCGTCACCGCGCTCTCGCTCCTGGCGCTGCTCGTCGAGAAGGGGAAGCCGCTCTCCGAGCTCCGCCGCGTGATGACGCGCTTCCCGCAGGTGCTGCTGAACCTCAAGGTGAAGAGCAAGCCGGACGTCGCGACGCTGCCGACGGTCGCGAAGCTCATCGGCGACGCGGAGCGGACGCTCGGCGAGCGCGGCCGCGTACTCGTCCGCTACTCGGGCACGGAGGCGCTGCTGCGCGTGATGATCGAGGGCGAACGCGAGCCCGAGATCCGCACGATGGCCGAGCGCATCGTCGACGCGGCGCGCGCGGCGATCGGGGCACCCTGAACGCCGCCATGCTGGTCGTCACGGCGGCGCAGATGCGGGCCCTCGACCAGTGGACGATCGCGCACGGGACGCCCGGTCCGACGCTCATGGAGCGCGCCGGCAAGGGCGCGACCGCCGTGCTACGCCGGCGCTGGAAGCGCGGCCGCACGGTGATCGTCTGCGGGCGCGGCAACAACGGCGGCGACGGCTTCGTCATCGCGCGGCACCTGAAGCGCGCGAACGTTCCCGTCGACGTCTGGCTCGCCGGCGCGCCGGACGCGGTCCGCGGCGATGCGGCGGAGGCGCTGAAGGCGTGGCGGAAGGCCGGCGGGCGCGTCCGCTCATGCGGCCCCGGCGAAGATCTGGACCTCCTGCGCACGCAGCTCGCGAAGGCGTCGCTCGTCGTCGATGCGCTGCTCGGCACGGGGCTGAACGCGCCGGTCGAAGGGGCGCATGCGGCGCTCATCGACCTGATGAACGCGGCCGGCGCGCCGATCCTCGCGGTCGACATCGCCTCGGGCCTGTCCTCCGACACCGGCCGCCCGCTCGGGGCCGCGGTCCGCGCGACGGTGACGGTGACCTTCGGGCATCCGAAGGTGGGGCAGGTGCTGCACCCCGGCATCGAGCACACCGGCGAGCTCGAGGTCGTCGACATCGGCCTCGCCCCGGACGGCCTCGGGACCGTCGGCGCGACCGCGCACGTGCTCGATCCGCGCACGGTCGCCGCGCTCATCCCGCGCCGCCCGCGCGACGCGCACAAGGGCACGTTCGGCCATCTGCTGATCGTCGCCGGCTCGCGCGGCAAGACGGGCGCGGCGCTCCTCGCGACGGAAGGCGGCGGGCGCGCCGGCGCGGGGCTCCTGACGCTCGCGAGCGCCGCGCTCCTGCAGCCCGTGCTCGAGGGCCACGTGCGCGAGGCCATGACCGCGGCGCTGCCCGACGGCCGCGACGGCACGGCCGCGCTCGGCGACGGCGTGGCGCTCATGCGTCTGCTCGACGGGCGCGCCGCCGTCGTCTGCGGCCCCGGCCTCGGCGTCAATCCCGACACGCGGACGCTCGTCGCGACGATCGTCCGCACGTGCCGGAGCCCGCTCGTGCTCGACGCCGATGCCTTGAACGGGATCGCCGGCACGGGGCTGCTGCGCGAGCGCCTCGGCCCGACGGTGCTGACGCCGCATCCCGGCGAAATGGGGCGCCAGCTCGAGATCACGACCGCCGAGGTGCAGGCCGATCGGCTGCGCGTCGCGCGCCAGCTCGCGACGCGCGACCAGGTCGTCGTCGTGCTGAAGGGCGCCCGCTCGATCGTCGTCGCGCCGGACGGCCGCGCGGCGATCGTCCCGACGGGCAACCCGGGCATGGCGACCGGCGGCACCGGCGACGTCCTCGCGGGGGTCATCGGCGGGCTCCTGGCCCAGGGGCTCGACCCGTTCGATGCGGCGTGCGTGGGCGCCTTCGCGCACGGCCTTGCAGGCGACCGGGTGGCCCTCCGGCAGGGGGAGGCCGGGCTCCTCGCCCGGGACCTCCTCGACGAGCTCCCCCCTACGCTTGCCACGCTGCAAGCGACGATCTAGCCCGGAGGGTCCATGGTGGTCCGGGAGGTCCAGACGGCGAGCCCCGCCGAGACCGAGGCGCTCGGGGAGCGCCTCGGCGCGACCGCCGACGGCGGCGAGCTGGTCGGCCTCGAGGGCGAGCTCGGCGCGGGAAAGACCTGCTTCGTGCGCGGCCTGGCCCGTGGCCTCGGAGCCGACGCCGATGCGGTGGCGAGCCCCACCTTCATCATGGCGACCGAGTACGCCGGCGGGCGCCGACCGCTCCATCACGTCGACCTCTATCGCCTTGAGCCGCCGCTGGCGGATACGCTATTTCTGCGCGAGGTGCTCTACGGCGTGGGAGTCGCGGCCGTCGAGTGGTTCGACCGGCTCCCTCCGGCCTGTGCGGACGACGCCCTCTGCGTCGTCCTGACGTACGGCGAGGGCGACCGCCGGACGATCCGCCTCACGGCACACGGCGGGCGCCACGAGGCGTGGCTGGCCCGGGCCCTGCCGTTACGCACGACACAGGACTGCACGTGGGATTGATCGTTCAGAAGTACGGCGGCACGTCCGTGGCCGATCTCGATCGGCTCCGGAACGTCACGGGACGCGTGGCGCGCACGCGCGCGCAGGGCCACGACGTGGTCGTGGTCGTGAGCGCGATGGCGGGCGAGACGAACCGGCTGATCGCGCTCGGCAAGGGCGCGGCGACGACGCCGAGCGAGCGCGAGATGGACGCGCTCGTCTCGACCGGCGAGCAGGTCACGGCGTCGCTCACCGCCATGATGCTCGAAGGCATGGGAGTCGTCGCGCGGTCGTTCATGGGCCATCAGGTGCGGATCGAGACCGACCGCGCCTACATGCGCGCGCGCATCCGCCGGATCGGCGACGAGCAGCTGCGCGCGTGCCTCGCCGAGGGCGCGGTCGCGGTCGTCGCCGGGTTCCAGGGCGTCGACGACACGGGCAGCATCACGACGCTCGGCCGCGGCGGCTCCGATACGAGCGCCGTCGCGCTCGCGGCGGCGCTCAAGGCCGACGTCTGCGAGATCTACACCGACGTCGACGGCGTCTACACGGCCGATCCGCGCATCGTGCCGAAGGCGAAGAAGCTCGATCGCATCGCACACGACGAGATGCTCGAGCTCGCGAGCCTCGGCGCGAAGGTGCTCCAGATCCGATCGGTCGAGTTCGCGAAGCGCTACGGCGTCAAGGTCCACGTGCGCTCCTCGTTCAACGAGGAGGAGGGCACGTGGGTCGTCGAGGAGGATCCCAGCATGGAAGAGGTCACGGTCTCCGGCGTCGCCGCGGACCTGAACCAGGCGAAGCTGACGCTCGTCCGCGTCCCCGACCGGCCGGGCATCGCCGCGCACGTCTTCGGCCCGATCGCGGCGGCGGGCATCGTCGTCGACATGATCATCCAGAACGCCAGCGCCGACGGCACGACGGACCTCACGTTCACCGCGCCGCGCGACGACTACGACAAGGCCCGGAAGGTCCTCGAGGCCGTGGCGCGCGACGTCGGGGCGGAGACGGTCCGCGCCGACACGGGCGTCGCGAAGGTCTCGATCGTGGGCCTCGGCATGCGTACCCACGCCGGCGTCGCCGCACGCATGTTCGACGTGCTGTCGAAGGCCGGCGTCAACATCCAGATGATCTCGACCTCCGAGATCAAAATCTCCGTCGTGATCGACGCCAACTACGTGGAGCTCGCCCAGCGCGTGCTGCACGACGAGTTCGTCGCGGCCTGACGCATGCGGAAGGTCCAGCTCTACGACACCACGCTCCGCGACGGCTGCCAGTCGGAGGACGTGAGCCTCACCCTGGACGACAAGCTGCGCGTGGCGGAGCTGCTGGACGACCTCGGCGTCCACGTGATCGAGGGCGGCTGGCCGGGCTCGAATCCGCGCGACGAGGAGTTCTTCTCGGCGTCGCGGAAGCTCAAGCTCAAGCAGGCGCGCATCGCGGCGTTCGGGTCGACGAAGCGGGCGGGCGTGAAGGCCGCCGACGACCGGAACCTCCAGCTCTGCGTCAAGGCCGGCGTCCCCGTGATCACGATCGTCGGCAAGACGTGGGACATGCACGTCAAGGAAGACCTGCGCATCCCGCTGAAGGCGAACCTCGAGGTCATCGCGGACTCGATCGCGTACCTGAAGAAGCACGCGGACGAGGTCGTCTTCGACGCCGAGCACTTCTTCGACGGCTGGGCCGCGAATCCGGAGTACGCGATCGACTGCCTCGCGGCGGCCGCGGACGCCGGGGCCGACGTGCTGTGTCTCTGCGACACGCGCGGCGGGTCGCTGCCGGCGGCGGTCGAAGCGGCGGTCGACGCCGTGCGGGCCGCACGCCCCGATGCGCGCCTCGGCATCCACTGCCACAACGACTGCGAGCTCGCCGTGGCGAACTCGATCGCCGCCGTGGAGCACGGTTGCACGCAGGTGCAGGGCACCATCAACGGCTTCGGCGAGCGCTGCGGCAACGCGAACCTCGTCTCGATCGTGCCGATCCTGCAGTTGAAGCGCGGCTACGGCTGCGTCACGCCGGCGCAGCTGCGGAAGCTCGGCACCGTCTCGCGCACGGTCTACGAGCTGGCGAACCTCGAGCCGAACAAGCGCCAGGCGTTCGTCGGCCAGAGCGCGTTCGCGCACAAGGGCGGCCTCCACGTCGCCGCCGTGCAGAAGAAGGCCGAGACGTACGAGCACATCGACCCGGCGCTGGTCGGCAACGCGCAGCGCGTCCTCGTGTCCGACCTCGCCGGCCGCTCGAACCTGCTGGCCAAGGCCGCCGAGTTCGGGATCGACCTGTCGAGCGACGGACCGGTCGTCCGCGAGCTCCTCCGCGAAGTGAAGGAGCTCGAGGCGCAGGGCTATGCGTTCGAGGGCGCCGACGGCTCGTTCGAGCTGCTCATGCGGAAGGCGCTCGACGGCGAGCGCGCGGAGTTCTTCCACCTGATCGGCTTCCGCGTGATCGACGAGAAGCGGCACCTCGACGAAGCGCCGCTCGCCGAGGCGACGATCCAGCTCGAAGGCCCCGACGGCCGCGTCGAGCACACCGCCGCGCAGGGCAACGGCCCCATCCACGCGCTCGACCAGGCGCTCCGGAAGGCGCTCGCGCAGTGGTATCCCGAGGTCGAGGAGATCCAGCTCCACGACTACAAGGTGCGCGTCCTCGGCAGCGCGGAGGGCACCGCGGCGCTCGTTCGCGTGCTGATCGAGTCGGGCGACGCCGAGCGGCGCTGGACGACGGTGGGCGTGTCACACGACGTGATCGAGGCGTCGTGGCGCGCGCTCGTCGACAGCGTCGACTACAAGCTCCATCGCGCGCGCCGTCCCGGCGTCGGCCGGCGCCGCCACGCCGTCGCGCCGCGGGGGTAGAGCGTGCGCGTCTATCTCGATCACAACGCCAGCGCGCCGCTCCGGCCCGAGGCGCGCGAGGCCATGGCCGCCGCGCTCGACGTCGTCGGCAACCCGTCGAGCGCACATCGCGAGGGTGCGAAGGCGCGGGCGCTCGTCGAGCAGGCGCGGGCGGACGTCGCCGCGCTCGTCGGTGCCGCGCCGGCGGAGATCGTGTTCACGAGCGGCGCGACGGAGGCGAACAACCTGGCCCTCCGCGGCGTGCGTCCGGGCGCAATCGTGACCACCGCGATCGAGCACGCGTCGGTCCTGGAGACGGCGCGCGTGCTCGGCAGGCGCGTGACGACGGTCGGCACCGACCCCTGCGGTCGCGTCGCGGCGCGGGACGTCGTCGCCGCGTGCGGCGACGACACGACGCTCGTCAGCATCGGGCTCGCGAACGGCGAGGTCGGCAGCATCGCGCCGGTCGCCGAGGTCGCCGCCGGGCTCGCCGGACGGCACGTCGTCCTCCACACCGATGCCGCACAGGCGGTGGGACGCATCCCGGTCGACGTCGCGCGGCTCGGCGTGGATTTGATGTCGCTCTCCGCGCACAAGCTCGGCGGACCGGCGGGCGTGGGCGCCCTGTGGGTTCGGCGCGGCGTCGTCCTGTCGCCGCAGGCGACGGGTGGGCCTCAGGAGCGTGATCGGCGCGCCGGAACCGAGAACGTCGTGGGCCTCGCCGGGTTCGGTGCGGCCTCGCGCGCCGCCAAGGAAGCAACGCCGACCCTGCGCGACCGGCTCTGGGAAGGCATCCGCGCGGCGTTGCCCGATGCGGTCCTGAACGGACCGGCCGACGGTCCGCGGCTGCCGAACACCCTCAACGTGAGCATCCCCGGCGTCGCGGGCGAGAGCCTTCTCGTGCTCCTCGACCTGGCCGGTATCGCGACGTCGCTCGGCTCCGCCTGCGCGGCCGGCGCGCCCGAGCCGTCCCATGTCTTGAAGGCGATGGGCCGCACCGACGTCGAGGCGCGGAACGGTCTCCGGCTGAGCCTCGGGCCGACGACCACGGCCGAGGACGTCGCCTACGTCGTCGCGACGCTGCCGCGCCTCGTCGCGCAGATCCGCGCCGGGAAGGCGGCATGAGGGTCGTCGTCGCCATGAGCGGCGGCGTCGACAGCGCCGTCGCCGCCGCCCGTTGCGTCGCCGCGGGCCACGACGTCGTCGGCATCTCGCTCCGGCTCGCGCGGAATGGCGACGGGAGCTGCTGCTCGGTGGACGACTTCCTGGATGCGCGCGCCGTCGCCGAACGGCTCGGCTTTCCGCACTACGTGTTCGACTTCCGCGATGCGTTCGAGGCGCGGGTGGTCGAGCCGTTCGTCGCCGACTACCTCGCTGGCCGGACGCCGAACCCGTGCACGCGCTGCAACGAGCGGGTGAAGTTCTCGCTGCTCTGGGAGCGGGCCCGGGAGCTCGGGGCGACGAAGCTGGCCACGGGCCACTATGCGCGCATCGCGATCGACCCGGTGACGGACCGTCCCGTGCTCCGGGCCGCGCGCGACGCGGGGAAGGACCAGTCCTACTTTCTCTTCACGCTCGGCGCCGCCGAGCTCGAGCGCACGCTGTTCCCCGTCGGCGACCTGACCAAGGACGAGGTGCGCGCCGAGGCGCGGTCGCTCGGCCTGCCGGTCGCCGACAAGCCCGACAGCATGGAGGTCTGCTTCGTCCCGCGCGGCGACGCCGCGGCGTTCGTCGCGTCGCGGGTCGGTACGGATGCGCTGCGGCCGGGGACGGTCGTCGATGAGGACGGGGCGGTCGTCGGGGCGCACGGCGGAATCCACCGGTTCACGGTCGGCCAGCGCCGCGGGCTCGGCGTCGGCGGCGGGCCGCGGCGTTACGTGAAGGCGATCGATCCCACCTCCGGGACAGTGACCGTGACGGACGCCGCGGGGCTCCGCTCGGGCGGGCTGCGCGCGCGCGACGTGCGCTGGAGCGGCGGCACGCCGCCGCCGCCCGGGACGCCGATCGGCGTTCGGATCCGGCACCGCCATCCGCTGGTCGGCGCACGCATCACGGCGTGCGCCGACGGCGAGGCGACGGTCGCGTTCGACGGCGACGGCCCGCTCGTCACGCCGGGGCAGGCGGCCGTCTTCTACCGCGACGACGTCGTGCTCGGCGGCGGCTGGATCGTCGGAGCGCTCGCCGCATGAGCCGACGCGTCGCGATCCTGACGCTCGGCTGCAAGGTCAACAGCTACGACACGGCCACGATCGGCGATCGGCTCAGGCAGGCCGGCTGCACGATCGTCGCCGACCACGCGCCGGCGGACGTCGTCGTCGTCAACTCGTGTACCGTGACCGACGCGGCCGATGCCGAGAGCCGGCGGCTGGCGCGACGGGCCCGCCGCGAGAACCCCGCCGCGCGCGTCATCGTCACCGGCTGCTACGCGCAGACGCAGCCCGCCGGGGCGGCACGCGTCGACGCGGTCGACTACGTGATCGGCATCAACCGGCTCGACGCGCTCGTCGAGGCGGTCACGGCGCCGGCGCCGGCGCTCGGCCGCATCACGGTCGACGACAGCCGCCGCGCCCGGCGTGTGAGCACGTTCGGCGCCCGCACGTTCCCCGGCCAGACGCGCGCGTTCCTCAAGGTCCAGGAGGGCTGCGACCTCTTCTGCACGTTCTGCATCGTGCCGATGGCGCGCGGGAAGAGCCGGAGCCTGGCGCCGCGCGAGGTCCTGGCGGAGATGGAAGGGCTTGCCGCCCAGGGCTTCGAAGAGGTCGTCCTGACGGGCGTCCACCTCGGCGGCTACGGCGAGGACCTCACGCCGCACACCGATCTCGTCTGGCTCGTCGAGGCGCTGGCGGAGCAGGGGCTCTTCACGCGCATCCGTCTCTCGTCGATCGATCCGCACGAGGTGACCGAGCCGCTCGTCCGGCTCCTCGCGACGGCGCCGTCGCTCTGCCCGCACCTGCACGTGCCGTTGCAGGCAGCGGACGACGGCGTGCTGCGCCGCATGCGGCGTCGCTACGACACCGCGCTCGCGGCGGAGCGGCTCGCCATGATCCGCGAGTACCTGCCCGACGCGTCGATCGGCACCGACCTCATCGCCGGCTTTCCCGGCGAGGACGACGCCGCGTTCGAGCGGACGCTCGCGTTCGTCGACGCGAGCCCGATCACGTACGCACACGTGTTCCCGTATTCGGTCCGGAGCGGCACGACCGCGGCGAAGCTCGACGGCCAGGTGCCGGCAACGACCATTCGCCATCGTGCCGCGCGCCTGCGCACGCTCACCACCCGGAAGCGGAACGCGTTCGCGGCGAGGTTCGCGGGCCGCGACGGTGAGGTGCTCGTCGAGAACTCGCGCGATCCGCAGACGGGCGGTCTCCGCGGCTACACGCGGAACTACCTGCGCGCGCATCTCGACGGCCCGGACGCGCTCATGGGCCGGCGGATCCCGGCGCGCCTCGCGGTGCGGTCGGGCGGCCGGGTCGACGCGACGCCGCTCGCGGACACCGTCGCATGACGGACGAGGCGCGCGCGGCGCTCGAAGCGAGCCTCGGGTATCGCTTCGTCCGTCCCGAGCACCTGGCCGTCGCGCTCACGCACCGGTCGACGGGCGACGGCGCCCACAACGAGACGCTCGAGTTCCTGGGCGACGCGGTCCTGTCGCTCGCCGTGTCCGACCTGCTGATGCGCCGCTTCCCGACCGCCACCGAGGGCGACCTGTCCAAGCGCCGGGCGAGCCTCGTGAACGCGGAGGAGCTCGCCCAGAAGGCGCGTGCGATGGACCTCGGCCGGTGGCTGTCGGTGGGTAAGGGTGAGGAGCGGAGCGGTGGGCGCGCGAAGGAGAAGATCCTGGCCGCCGCGTACGAGGCGGTGCTCGGGGCGGTGTACCTGGATGCCGGCTGGGAGCCGGCGCGACAGGTCGTCGAAGTGCACTTCGCGCCGCACATGACGCGCGAGCCGGAGGCACCGGGCCATCGCGACTACAAGACGCGCCTCCAGGAGCTCACGCAGCGGGTGCATCGCGAGATGCCCGCGTACACGCTCGTCGAGGAGCGCGGCCCCGACCACGAGAAGGAGTTCGTCGTGGAGCTCGCGGTCGGCGGGCGCGTGCTCGGGCGCGGCGTCGGCCGGAGCAAGAAGCTCGCGGAGCAGGCGGCGGCGATGGAAGCGCTCGCCGCGCTCGAGGCGCCGCCCGACGAGGATTAGCCTGGCTCGCCACGGCTGGACCCGACCGTGAGGCCCCGATAGGTTCCCCGGATGGCGCATCGCGCCGGTATCGCCGTCATCGTCGGCCGCCCGAACGTCGGGAAGTCGACCCTCCTGAACGCGCTCGTGGGCCAGAAGGTGGCCATCGTGACGCCGCGGCCGCAGACCACCCGCACGCGGATCGTGGGCATCCGGACGCTGCCCGACGCGCAGCTCGTTCTCGTCGACACGCCGGGGCTGCACCAGGCGCGCTCGCTGCTCAACCGCCGCATGGTCGATCTCGCGCGCACGTCGCTCTCGGAAGGGGACGTCGCGATCCTGGTGATCGACGCGTCGGTCGGTTTCCACGCGGGCGACCGCGAGATCGCCGAGGGCCTCGCCGCGACGAAGGCGCCGACGGTCGTCGTCCTGAACAAGATCGACCGCATCGCGAAGTCGAAGCTCCTGCCGATCATGGCCGCGGTCGCGCAGATCCTGCCGGGGGCGGAGATCGTGCCCGCCAGCGCGAAGACCGGCGCCGAGCTCGCGACCGTCGTCGACGTGGTGGTGAAGGCGCTGCCGGAAGGACCGAACCTGTATCCCGACGACGATTTCACGACGGAGACGGAGCGCACCCTCGTCCAGGAGCTGGTACGCGAGCAGATCTTCCTGGCGACCCGCGACGAGGTCCCCTACGGCGTCGCCGTCGTCCTCGAGGAGTTCACGGAGAAGCCGCAGCAGAACCTGACCGTCGTGAAGGCGACGATCCTCGTCGACCGTGAGAACCACAAGCCGATCGTGCTCGGAACGAAGGGCGAACGGATCAAGGCCATCGGCACGACGGCGCGGCAGGAGATCGAGGCGCTCCTCGGCACGAAGGTGTTCCTCGAGCTGTTCGTGCGCGTCGAGCCGGGTTGGTCGGAGAGCCCGCGCCGGCTCACGGAGCTCGGGCTCTAGCCGCCATGGCCGCACGCGTGGAGCCCGTCACCACCGGCCTGCCGGTGGTCGCAATCATCGGCCGGCCGAACGTCGGCAAGTCGACGCTGTTCAACCGCATCGTGAAGAGCCGTCGCGCGATCGTCGACGACGCGCCCGGCGTCACGCGCGATCGCGTGGTGGCGCCGGCGTCGTACGAGGGGCGGGCGTTCCTCTGCGTCGACACGGGCGGATTTCTCGCCGAGAACCCGCGCGACAAGACCGCCATCGACGCGCAGGTGCGCGCGCAGGCCCTCGCCGCCGTCGACGAGGCACACGTGCTCGTCTGCGTCGTCGACGGCCATGCGGGGCTCTCCCCGGTCGACCGCGAGACCGTCCGGCTGCTCGGAAAGAGCGGGAAGCCGCTCTTCCTCGTCGTCAACAAGATCGACGGGCCGGCGCGCGACGACCTGGTGCACGAGTTCCACGCGCTCGGCGTCGACCGGCTGTACCCGGTGTCCTCGGCGCACAACCGCGGCATCGACGAGCTCCTCGATGCCGTCGTGGCCGCGCTGCCGGCGCATCCTGCGACCGCGCCGGAAGAGGGCACCCAGATCGCGCTCGTCGGCCGGCCGAACGTCGGCAAGTCCTCGCTGCTGAACCGCCTGCTCGGCACCGAGCGGACGCTCGTCTCGCCGAAGCCCGGGACGACGCGCGACTCGATCGACACGCCGGTCACGGTCGCGGGGCGCCCGTACGTCCTCATCGACACGGCGGGCATCCGGAAGCGGAGCCGCGTCGAGAGCCAGCTCGAGCGTCACGGCGCCGTGCGGGCGCTCGGAACGATCGCCCGGGCCGACGTCGTGCTCGTCGTCCTCGACGCGAGCGACGGCATGACCGACCAGGATGCGCGCATCGTCGGCCGCGCGCTCGACGCCGGCCGCGGCGTGATCCTGCTGGCAAACAAGTGGGACCAGATGGCGGGCCCCGAGCGCGACGTGAAGCGGTTCCGCGAGCGCGTCCGCGGCCTGCATCCCGCCTTCGCCGATCTGCCGCTCCTCTGCGTGTCGGCCGCGACGGGGGAGGGCCTCGACGCGCTCTTCAACCAGGTGACGCGCGTCGAGCAGGGATGGCGCGCGACGGTCGCCACGCCGGTGCTGAACCGCACGCTCCAGGCGGCGGTCGCGGCGCACCAACCGCCGACCCGGGGCGTCGGACGCGCGGTGAAACTCTACTACGCCACGCAGACCGGCACCGCGCCGCCGTCGTTCACGATCTTCACGAATTCGCCCGGGTCGATCGCGCCCAGCTACACGCGCTATCTCGCGAACCGGTTCGCCGACGCGTTCACGATGACCGGCGTGCCGGTCCGCATCGCGTACCGGCCGCGCCGCGCCGCCGATGCCGAGAAGGTCAGTACACGCCCTCGGCGCGATAGCGCTTCGCGTAGCCGACGTAGTTCGAAGCCGAAGACCGGATCCGCTCGAGCTCGTCGTCGCTGACCGGCCGCACGACCTTTCCCGGGCTACCGAGAACGAGCGACCGACGCGGTACCCGCGTACCGGGCGGCACGAGCGCACCCGCCGCGATGAGGCTCTCGGCACCGACGACCGCGCCGTCGAGGACGATGGCGCCCATGCCGACGAGGACGCCGTCCTCGATCGTGCAGCCGTGGACGACCGCGTTGTGCCCGACGGTGACACCGTCGCCGAGCGTCGTCCCGAACTTGCCGCCGACCACGTGCAGCGTCGCGTTGTCCTGCACGTTCGAGCGGGCGCCGATGCGGATCGGGTGGATGTCGCCGCGGACGACGGCGCCGAACCAGATGCTCGATTCGGGCCCGATGACGACGTCGCCGATGACCGTGGCGCTGTTCACGACGAACGCGCTGGGATCGAGGCGCGGCGAATGCCCGGCATAAGGGGCGATCATGCGTTCCTCCTTATCGCCACGGGCCGATCGACGCACTCGCGATGTTGCTCCGGCCCGGACCGGCTGCTAAGTGACCTCATGGCAGTCACGAAGGGGCCCATCGGCACAGACCGGTGGGCCCCTTCGCGCTTCCGGGCTCCGGTGCGACCCATGCCCCGCCCGGTTCCAAAGGAGAACGACCCCTATGCTGCCCACTGACATCCGGGAGGGGCTCACGTTCGACGACGTGCTGCTCCTGCCGGCGTCGTCGGACATCATGCCGCGCGACACCGACGTGTCGACGCTGCTGTCGCGCAACGTGAAGCTGAACATCCCCATCGTCTCCGCGGCGATGGACACCGTCACCGAGGCCCGCACCGCCATCGCGATGGCGCAGGAAGGCGGCATCGGCATCGTCCACCGGAACCTGGCGGTGGGCGAGCAGGCGCTCGAGGTCGAGAAGGTCAAGAAATCGGAGAGCGGGATGATCGTCGATCCCGTGACCGTCCATCCCGACCAGCCGATCGCGCAGGCCCTGGAGATCATGCAGCAGTACCGCATCTCGGGGCTGCCGGTGACGCGCGACGGGAAGCTCGTCGGCATCCTCACGAACCGCGACCTTCGGTTCGAGAAGCGGACCGACCGCACCGTGCGCGAGGTGATGACGAGCGAGCGGCTCATCACGGCGAAGCCCGGCATCACGCTCGACGAGGCGAAGGAGATCCTCCACCGCTACCGCATCGAGAAGCTGCCCGTCATCGACGAGGGCAACACACTGCGCGGTCTCATCACCGTCAAGGACATCGAGAAGGCGATCCGCTACCCGTACGCCGCCAAGGACGAGCTCGGCCGGCTCCGCGTCGGCGCCGCGATCGGCACCGGCCCCGACCGCGAGCAGCGCGCCGAGGCCCTGGTGCGCGCGGGCGCGGACGCGCTGGTGATCGACACCGCGCACGGCCACACGCGCTCCGTCGTCGAAACGGTCCAGGCGGTGAAAGGCGCGTTCCCGAAGATCGACGTCGTCGCCGGCAACGTCGCGACGGCCGAGGGCGCGACGGCGCTCATCAAGGCCGGGGCCGACGGCATCAAGGTCGGCATGGGGCCCGCGTCGATCTGCACGACGCGCGTCGTTTCGGGCGTGGGCGCTCCGCAGCTGACGGCCATCGCCGACGCGGTGTCCGTCGCGGCGCGCGCGGGCATCCCGATCGTCGCGGACGGCGGAATCAAGTTCTCCGGCGACCTCACGAAAGCGCTCGCCTGCGGCGCGAAGACCGTCATGATCGGCGGGCTGCTCGCCGGCACGGAGGAGAGCCCGGGCGAGACGATCCTGTACCAGGGCCGCACCTACAAGCTCTATCGCGGCATGGGCTCGCTCGAAGCGATGCGTGAGCGCGAGGGGAGCCGGAACCGCTACATGCAGGACGAGGAGGGCGCCGAGCTCGGCATGAAGCTCGTGCCCGAAGGCATCGAGGGCCGCGTGCCCTACAAGGGCGCGCTCTCGTTCATCGTCCAGCAGCTCGTCGGCGGCCTCCGCGCCGGCATGGGCTACGTCGGCGCCCGCACGCTCGACGACCTGGCGCGCGACGCGAAGTTCATCCGCGTGACCAACGCCGGCCACAAGGAAAGCCACGTGCACGACGTGTACATCACGAAGGAAGCGCCCAACTACCGGCTCGAGTCCTGATGATCCTCATCCTCGACTTCGGCTCCCAGTACACGCAACTCATCGCGAGGCGCATCCGCGAGCTCAAAGTCTACTGCGAGATCCATCCGTTCGACGTTCCGCTGGAGACGATCGAGCGGCTGAAGCCCGAAGGGATCATCCTCTCGGGAGGGCCGTCGAGCGTCTACGCCGACGACGCGCCGATGCCTGCGGCGCCGGTGCTCGAGCTGGCGAAGACGGGCACGCCGCCGGTCCTCGGGATCTGCTACGGCATGAACGTGCTCACCGTCGCGTTCGGCGGCGAAGTGAGCCGCGCGACGCACAAAGAGTTCGGCCCGGCGGAGCTGAAGATCGTCCGCGTCGATCCGCTGCTCTCGATCGGCGACTCGACCACGCTCGTGTGGATGAGCCACGGCGACAAGGTGCTGCGCCCGGCCGAGGGCTTCGACACGCTCGCCGTGTCGGACAACTCGCCGTACGCGGCGTCGAAGCACCACGAGCGCGCGATCTACGGCATCCAGTTCCATCCCGAGGTCACGCACAGCGTGCACGGGAAGGACATCCTCCGGAACTTCGTCCTGCGCATCTGCAAGGCGAAGGCCGACTGGACGATGGAGGGCTTCGTCGAGAGCTGGGTGCCGCGCATCCGCGACCGCGTGGGGAATCGCCGCGTCGTCTGCGGCCTCTCCGGCGGTGTCGACTCGACGGTCGTCGCGGCGCTCATCCACGAAGCGATCGGCGATCGGCTGACGTGCATCTTCGTCGACAACGGGCTGCTGCGGAAGGACGAGGCGAAGCAGGTCGTGACGCTCTTCCGCGAGACGATGGCCCTCGACGTCCGCGCGGTCGACGCCGGCGCGAAGTTCCTGAAGAACCTCGCCGGCGTCGAGGACCCCGAGAAGAAGCGACGGATCATCGGCGTCACGTTCATCGAGGTCTTCGAGGCCGAGGCGAAGAAGCTCCAGGGCGCCGACTTCCTCGCGCAGGGCACGCTCTATCCCGACGTGATCGAGTCGATCTCCGTCCGCGGCCCGTCCGCGACGATCAAGAGCCACCACAACGTGGGCGGGCTCCCCGAGCGGATGAAGCTCGAGCTTTTGGAGCCGCTCCGCGAGCTCTTCAAGGACGAGGTCCGCGCCCTCGGACGCGTGCTCGGCGTGCCGGAGGAGATCGTCAAGCGGCAGCCGTTCCCCGGCCCGGGCCTCGCGATCCGCGTGATCGGCCCGGTCGACGAGGAGCACCTGCGCATCGTCCGCGATGCGGACGCGGTCGTGCAGGAGGAGATCCGCCGCGCCGATCTGTACGACACGGTCTGGCAGGCGTTCGCGATCGTGCTCCCGGTGAAGACCGTCGGCGTGATGGGCGACGAGCGCACGTACGACAACGTCGTCGCGATCCGCGCCGTCCGCTCGACCGACGGCATGACCGCCGACTGGGCGCGACTGCCCGACGACGTCCTCGCGCGGATGTCGAGCCGCATCATCAATGAAGTGCGCGGGGTGAACCGCGTCGTCTACGACATCTCGTCGAAGCCGCCCGCGACGATCGAGTGGGAATAGGGAATCGCGAATCGAGTTGACGCCCGCGGCGCGCGTCGGGTACCGTGCGCCACACCGCAGCATCGGGGACGAACTCAGGGGGAGGCGACGGCGGGGCGATGTCCTTCGTCCATCTGCATCTGCACACGCAGTATTCGCTGCTCGACGGGGCGAACAAGATCAAGGAGCTGCTGCCCCGCGTGAAGGCCGCCGGCATGCCGGCGTGCGCCATCACGGACCACGGCAACATGTTCGGCGCGGTGCAATTCCACGCCGAGGCGGTGAAGCACGGCGTGAAGCCCATCATCGGCTGCGAGATGTACGTCGCGCCGAAGAGCCGCTTCGACAAGGAAGGGCGCATCGACGACTACGAGGCGGGCGGCAACTACCACCTGATCCTCCTCGCGATGAACCAGGACGGTTACCGGAACCTCTGCAAGCTCGTCTCGGCGGGCTTCGCCGAGGGGTTCCACTACAAGCCGCGCGTGGACAAGGAGCTGCTGCGCGAGCTGAACGGCGGCATCATCGCGCTCTCGGGCTGCCTCCGCGGCGAGATCGCCCACAACATCATGGTCGGGCAGAAGCAGCGCGCATACGGCGCCGCCGAAGAGCTGAACACCATCTTCAAGGACCGCTTCTACCTCGAGATCCAGGACAACCACCTCGACAAGCAGGAGGTCGTCAACGCGGAGCTGATCGAGCTCGCGAAGAAGACCGGCATCCCGCTCGTCGGCACGAACGATTGCCACTACCTCTCGTGCGAAGACTCCTCGGCGCACGAGGCACTCCTCTGCATCCAGACCGGCAAGACGTTCTCCGACGAGCGCCGCTGGAAGTTCGAGACCGACCAGCTCTTCGTGAAGAACCCGGCGCAGATGGCGAACGCCTTCGCCCACGTCCCGGGCGCCGTCTCCACCACGCTCGACATCGCCGCGCGCTGCGACTTCGAGTTCAAGCAGAAGTTCCAGTTCCCGGTGTACGCGGTGCCGCAGGGCGAGACGCTCGAAGCCGTGCTGGAGCGGGAAGCACGCACCGGGCTCGACGAGCGGCTGAACGCGCGCCGTACGCTCGGCGGCGCGGCGCTCGACGAGTCGAAGTACGACGAGCGGCTCCGCTACGAGCTCGGCGTCATCAAGCAGATGGGGTTCGCCGGCTACTTCCTCATCGTCGCCGACTTCATCAACTGGGCGAAGGACCACGGCATCCCCGTCGGACCCGGCCGCGGCTCCGCCGCCGGCAGCCTCGTCGCCTGGGCGCTCCGCATCACCGACCTCGACCCCATCGAGCACACGCTCCTCTTCGAGCGGTTCCTCAATCCCGAGCGCCGGTCGATGCCCGACATCGACGTCGACTTCTGCTTCGTCCGCCGCGACGAGGTCATCCGCTACGTCCGCGAGAAGTACGGCTCCGATCGCGTCGCGCAGATCATCACGTTCGGCACGCTCAAGGGGAAACAGGCCATCAAGGACGTGGGCCGCGTGCTCGACCTGACGTTCGCCGAGACGGACCGCATCACGAAGCTCTATCCCGAGCCGAAGCAGGGGAAAGACTTCCCGCTCGCGAAGGCGCTCGAGATGGAGCCGAAGCTCGTCGAGATCCGCGAGTCGGGCGAGCGCGAGCGCCGGCTCTTCGATCTCGCGCTCCGTCTCGAAGGGCTCCTGCGCAACTGCTCGAAGCACGCCGCCGGCATCGTGATCTCGCCGCAGCCTCTGACCGAGGACCTGCCGCTCTGGATCGACAAAGACGGCGCGGTCGTCACGCAGTACACGTTCACGGACGTCGAGGCGATCGGGCTCATCAAGTTCGACTTCCTGGGGCTCAAGAACCTCACGCTCATCGCGAACATCGTGCGGCTCATCGAGCAGAGCCGCGGGGTCGCCGTGAAGCTCGACGAGCTGCCGCTCGACGACGCCCCGACCTACAAGGTCCTGCAGGACGGCGACACCATCGGCGTCTTCCAGTGCGAGTCGGGCGGCATGCGACGCATGCTCTCGCAGCTGCGGCCGTCCTGCTTCGCGGACGTGATCGCCGCGCTCGCACTCTACCGGCCCGGCCCGCTCGACAGCGGCATGGTCACGCAGTTCATCGAGCGCAAGCACGGCCGCGAACCGATCAAGTATCTCCACCCCGCTCTCGAGACCATCCTGGCCGACACGTACGGCGTCATCGTCTACCAGGAGCAGGTCATGCAGATCGCGCAGGCGCTCGCCGGCTACAGCCTCGGCGACGCCGACAACCTCCGCCGCGCGATGGGGAAGAAGAAGGCGGAGGAGATGGCGAAGGAGCGCGAACGCTTCCTCGCGGGCGTGGCGGAGCACAAGACGGCCGAAGTCAAGCTGGCGGAAGCGATCTTCGACCAGATGGAGACGTTCGCGGCCTACGGCTTCAACAAGAGCCACTCGGCCGCGTATGCGGTCATCACGTACCAGACCGCGTATCTGAAGGCCCACTACCGGGTGGAGTTCCTGGCCGGCCTGCTGTCGCTCGAGTCGGGCGACGCCGACAGCACGTTCAAGAACTTCGCCGAGTGCCGCGAGCACGGCATCAACGTGCTCGCGCCCGACGTGAACGAGAGCCGCGACGATTTCACCGTCGTCGGCGACGCGATCCGCTTCGGCATGGGCGCCGTGAAGGGCGTCGGCACGAAGGCGATCGAGGCGGTGATCGGCGCGCGCGAGGCGGCCGGACCGTTCACGAGCCTGCACGACTTCTGCCTGCGCGTCCGCGGGCAGGTCGTGAACCGGAAGGTGCTCGAGAGCCTGATCAACTGCGGCGCGTTCGACTCGATCGAGCGGAACCGCGCGCGACTCTGGCAGGCGCTCGACGACGCGCTCCGCTGGGCGGCGCTCCGCTCGGAGGAGGCGGCCAGCCCGCAGATGGGCCTCTTCGCGGCGACTCGCGGCGGTACGGTCGACACCACACCTCCGCCGCTGCCCCCGTGCAACCCATGGACGGCGGAGGAGGAGCTCCGTCACGAGCGCGAGGCGATCGGGTTCTTCATCACCGGGCATCCGCTCGACCGCTATCTGAAAGACCTCCGCAAGTTCACGAACATCACGGTCGGGACGCTCCGGACCAAGGGACCGGAGCTGCCTGTCGCGAACGAGCGGCCCGGACGGGAAGGGCGCCCCCGCGTGCGGATCGGCGGCGTCATCAACTCGATCAAGCTCCGCAATTCGAAGAAGGGCGACCGCTACGCCACATTCACGCTCGAGGACAAGGAAGGCACCGTCGAGGTGATCGCCTGGCCCGACACCTACCGGAAGAACGAGCCCACGATCCGGGCGGGCGAGGCGGTCGTCGTGTCCGGCGGGCTCGACATCTCGCCGGAGCGCTGCCAGATCATCGCCGAGGAGATCATGCCGCTCGCCACCGCCCGCGCAGAAGCCATCCGGCAAGTCCACGTGAGCGTGGACCTCGAGCGCGTGGGCCGGACGGGCCTGGAGCGGCTCCGCGACACGCTGGCCGGATACCCGGGATCCTGCGAGGCCTTCCTGCACTTGCTCCGGCCCGACGGCTCCGAGACCATCATCGCCGTGCCGGCGAACATCCGCGTGGCGGCGTCCGACGAGGTGGTGGAAGCGGTCGAGCGGGTGGTCGGGAGCGGCACGTTGTCGTTCCGTTGACCACACGCCTCCACAGCACCGCTCGCGTCGCCGAGCGCGCCGTCCTCGTCGGCGCCGACCTGCCGAAGAGTCGGATCCCGGTCGACGAATCGATCGAGGAGCTCGGCCGGCTGGCCGACACCGCCGGGCTCGAGGTCGTCGGGCAGGCGATCCAGCAGGTCCGCCGCATCTCGCCCGCGACGTTCATCGGCGGCGGGAAGGTCGCCGAGGTGCACGACCTGCTCGAGTCGACGCGCGGGGACGTCGTCGTATTCGACGACGCGCTGTCGCCCGCACAGCAGCGCAACCTCGAGAAGGCGCTCTCGTGCAAGGTGATCGACCGGAGCGCGCTCATCCTCGACATCTTCGCGCAACGCGCACGCACGACGGAGGGCAAGCTGCAGGTCGAGCTGGCGCAGCTCCAGTACCTGCTGCCGCGCCTCACCCGTGCCTGGACGCACTTGTCGCGTCTCGGCGGCGGCGTCGGGACGCGGGGCCCCGGCGAGACGCAGCTCGAGGTCGACCGCCGGCGCGTGCGCGAGCGCATCACCGTGCTGCGCCGCCGCCTGGACGACGTCACGAAGACGCGAAAGCTGCACCGGGCCGAGCGCGCGGCGGCGCCGATCCCGACCGTCGCGCTGGTCGGCTACACGAACGCCGGCAAGTCGACCCTGATGAACACGCTGACGCAGGCGGGCGTGCTCGTCGAGGACCGGCTGTTCGCGACGCTCGATCCGACCGTGCGCCGCCTCCGCTTGCCGGGCGGGTTGCCCGTGGCCCTCGCGGACACGGTCGGGTTCATCCACAAGCTGCCGCACCAGCTCATCGAGGCGTTCAAGAGCACGCTCGAGCAGGTCCGCACCGCCGACCTCCTGCTGCACGTGATCGACGTGTCGCATCCGAGCTGGGAGGAGCACCGCCGCGTCGTGGACGAAGTTCTCGAGGAGATCGGGGCGGGGGACGTGCCACGCCTGGCCGTCCTCAACAAGCAGGACCTCCTGCCGCCGGGCGAGACCCCGCTCGGGCTGCCGGCCGACGGCGTCCGCCTCTCGGCGCGCTTCGGCACGGGCATCGACCGCCTGCTCGACGCGATCGAGAGCGCGCTCTCGCGCGACCTCGCCCGGATCAAGCTCGAGCTGCCGTCGGCGCGCGGCGACCTGGTCGCGATGCTCCGGCGGGCCGGCCGCGTGCTCGAGGAGTACTATCGGGACGGGAAGGTCGTCGTGACGGCGTTGGTGCCGGCCAAGGTTGCCGGCCAGGTCCAGAAGGCGCTCGGAGCACGGCTCTGAGCACCGTGCTGAACGTTCCCAACGCCCTCACGCTGCTTCGCATCTTCGCGATTCCGATCTTTCTCATCCTGCTCGGCGACGAGCGCTACGCGGAGGCGCTCGGCGTGTTCGTCGCCGCCGGCGTCACGGACGCGCTCGACGGCGCGATCGCGCGCATGACGCACACGAAGACGACCCTCGGCTCCTACCTGGATCCTGCGGCGGACAAGCTGCTGCTCCTCTCGGCGTTCATCAGCCTGGCGCTCGTGCACGAGGTGCCGCGCTGGCTCACCGTCGTCGTCATCACGCGCGACGTGGTCGTGGTGCTCGGCTACTTCATCCTGTTCATGACGACGCAGGAGACGATGGAGGTCCGGCCGACGGTGAGCGGCAAGCTGTCGACGTTCTGCCAGCTCGGCTCCGTCGCGTCCGTGCTGATCCGGCTCGTGTTTCCCGGCGACGTGCCGCCCTTCGTGGAGTACGGGTTCTTCTACGCCGCGGGCCTGCTGACCACGGTCGCGGGCCTCCAGTACGTCTACCGGGGCATGGTCTGGGCGCAGGTGCGCGGCGACGCATAGCGTCCGCCGGGCGAGTTCGATAAGGGGCCGGCATGGAGCTCCGCGGCCGCTGGGCGCTCGTGACGGGCGCCGCGAAACGCGTGGGTCGCGTCGTCGCGCTCGAGCTCGCGCGGCGCGGGGCGAACGTCGTCGTGCACTACAACACCTCGGCCGACGAGGCGGGCGCGACCGTGACCGATCTGCGTGCGCTCGGCGTCGACGCGGCCGTCGTCCAGGCGGATCTCGCGGACGTCGCCCAGGTACGCCGGCTCGCCGACGAGGCGGAGGCACGGACCGGCGGCGTGGCGGTGCTCGTCAACAGCGCGTCGAACTATCTCCGGACGCCGTTCGATGCGATCGACGAAGCGGCATGGGACGCGAGCATCGACGTGAACCTGAAGGCGCCGTTCCTGCTCGCGTGGACGCTCGGCCGCGCGATGCGCGCGCGCGGGGAGGGCGCGATCATCAACGTCGCCGACTGGGCGGGCGACCGGCCGTACAAGAACTATCTGCCGTACTGCATCTCGAAAGCCGGCGTCGTCGCGCTGACGAAGGCGCTCGCCATCGAGCTCGCGCCGGCGGTCCGCGTGAACGCCGTCGCGCCCGGCCCCGTGCTCCTGCCGGAGCACTTCGGCGAGCGCGAGATCGCGGCGGTCGAGCGCGCGACGCCGCTCGGCGTCGGGACGCCGGAGGACGTTGCACGTGCCATACGATTCCTCGCAGAGGAGGCGACGTTCTCGACCGGCAGCGTCCTCCACGTCGACGGCGGCCGCGGTATCGCGTAGCGAAGCCTTCTAGACCCGCGTTTCGAAAGGGTTTGATTGGGGGAGGGCGTGTGTTAGCGTCCGCAGACCACGCCGCCCATGTTCGCTTCCGTCGACGACGTCATCGCCCGCTTCGAGGCGCTCCAGTACATCACCAGCCGGTCGATCGGGACGGTCGTCTACCTGGCGACGGCCCTCAAAAAGCCGATCCTCGTCGAGGGCCCGGCCGGCGTCGGGAAGACGGAGCTCGCGAAGGTCCTGTCCGCGGCGCTCGGCCGCGAGCTCATCCGCCTTCAGTGCTACGAGGGCCTCGACGAGCCGAAGGCACTCTACGAGTGGGAGTACGCGAAGCAGCTCCTGTACACGCAGATCCTGAAGGACAAGATCAGCGAGGTGATCGGCGGCGCGCGCTCGCTGACCGAAGCGGTCGACCGGATCGCGAAAGAGGACGACGTCTTCTTCAGCGATCGATTCCTGCTGCCGCGACCCCTGCTGAAGGCGATCACGTCGCCCGAGCCGGCCGTGCTGCTGATCGACGAGATCGACAAGTCCGACGCCGAGTTCGAGGCGTTCCTGCTCGAGATCCTCTCGGACTTCCAGGTGAGCGTCCCCGAGCTCGGGACGCTGCAGGCGCGGCACCTGCCGCTCGTCGTGCTGACCAGCAACAACGCGCGCGAGATGTCCGACGCGCTCAAGCGACGCTGCCTACACCTCTACATCGACTTTCCGGACAAGGCGCACGAGCACGCGATCGTGAAGCTCAAGGTCGCGGGCGTCGGCGAGCAGCTCGCGAGCGAGATCGTGTCGCTCATCCAGCGCATCCGGAAGCTCGATCTGAAGAAGCACCCGAGCATCAGCGAGACGCTCGACTGGACGCGCGCGCTCGTGCTGCTGAACGTCGACACGCTCGAGCACGAGCTGGTCGACGAGACCCTCTCGGTGATCCTCAAGTACGAGGGCGACATCAAGAAGGCACAGCAGGAGCTGAAGGACTTCCGCGAGCTGCAGCGCGCCAAGCAGAAGCAGCAGCCGCCGGCGCCGGGCGCGGCGACCGACAAGAAGGACGTCCTGCACTAAGGACGGCGGCGCGGCGGCGATGGACGGCAAGATCGTCGCGTTCTGCGCGCTGCTCCGGCAAAACGGGCTCCGCGTCTCGGTGTCGGAGACGATGGACGCGCTGCGCGCGCTCGGGCTCGTCGGCCTCGAGGACCGCGCCACCGTCCGGGCCGCGCTCCGCGCGACCGCGGTCAAGCGCGCTGTCGACGTCGAAACGTTCGATCGGCTCTTCGATCTCTTCTTCTCCGGCATGAGCCAGGCGATCGAGGAGATCAACGCCGCCACGCAGAACGCGATGGAGCTCGACCCCGCCGCCTTTCAGAAGATGCTCGAGGACCTGGAGAAGTTCCTCGATGAGCAGGGGATCGAGCTCTCGCCGTTGGCCCAGGCGCTGCTGCGCGCCGACAAGGGTCGCCTGGAGCAGCTCCTCCGCGAGGCCGCGGAGCGTGGCCAGCTCGGCGACATCCAGCACGGCTTCCAGGAGGGGAAGTTCACGCACGCAATGGCCCAGGCGCTCGGCTTGGGCGCGCTCACCGGCGAGATGGAGGGTCTCAAGGGCTCGCTCGGCGGGCTCGATCCCGAGACCGGAAAGCGGTTCGGCGCGTTCCTCGATCGTCGGCTGCAGGATCTCGCGGACATGCTGAAGGCCGCGGTGCGCCAGGAGCTCGATCGGCAGGACGTCGACCGGCGGGATCGGCAGGGGATGCAGGCGCTCGCCGAGAAGAGCTTCTTCTACCTGACCGAGGACGAGATGCGCCGCATGCACGAGGCGGTGCAGAAGCTCGCGCGGCGGCTCAAGAACGTCGTCACGATCCGGCGGAAGCGGGCCCGACGCGGTCGCTTCGACTCGAGCCGCACGCTGCGCGCGAACCTGCAGTTCGGCGGCGTGCCGTTCCGCATGTTCTTCGACCGCAAGCGGAAGGACAAGCCGCAGGTGATCGTCCTCTGCGACGTGTCGGACTCCGTGCGCAACGTGTCGCGCTTCATGCTGCAGTTCGTCTACGCGCTCCAGGACCTCTACTCGAAGGTGCGGAGCTTCATCTTCGTCGCGGACGTCGGGGAGGTGACGAAGCTCTTCACCGACCACGACGCGAACACCGCGCTCGACACCGCGTTGACCGGCAACGTCATCAACGTCTACGCGCATTCCGACTTCGGGCGCGCGTTCCGTGCGTTCCATCGCGAGTTCCTGTCCGCGGTGAACAACCGCACGACCGTGATCGTGCTCGGCGACGCCCGCAACAACTACAATCTCCCGCACGAGTGGGCGCTGAAGGACGTCCAGCTCCGCGCGAAGCAGGTGATCTGGCTCAATCCCGAGAACCGGATGACGTGGGGTTTCGGCGACAGCGAAATGGATCGCTACGCCCCATACTGCACCGTGGTCGAGGAGTGCCGGAACCTGAATCAGCTCTACCGCGTGATCGATCGGCTCGTGACGGTATGAGCCACACGCCCCGCCTGACATTGACCTCGTGGGGGGGGTCGTCCACAATGCCGGCTTGGACACGAAGGAGCCTATGAATCGCGACAACTTCATCTTGATGACCGTCGGCGGGCTCACGCTCGATCCGGTCACCAAGACGCCGATCGTCATCCTGCGTGATCCCGAGAACAAGCTGAACTTGCCGATCTGGATCGGGCTTCTCGAAGCGACGGCCATGGCCGCCGAGCTCGAAGGCATCAAGATGGCCCGGCCGCTGACGCACGATCTGCTGCGCAGCATCCTCGAAGAGCTGCAGGCCACCGTCGACTGGATCGAGGTGACGGAGCTGAAGGACAACACGTACTACGCGCTGATCTATCTGCGCGTCGGCGATCGGCAGCTCACGATCGACGCGCGCCCGTCCGACGCGATCAGCCTGGCGCTCCGCACGAAGAGCCCGATCTACGTCGCGAAGCCCGTGCTCGAAGCGTCGAGCGTGCTGCAGCAGATGGACGATCCGCGCGATCCCGACCTGTCGAGCGTTTCGCGCGACAAGTGGGCGGAGATCCTCGAGAAGATGTCGCCCGAGGACTTCAAGTACAAGATGTGATGGGGAAGCAGGGGATGGCGGAGGCGAAGCACTACAAGCTCCACCGAAAAGAGCTCCGGGATCCGGACGTCTTCCAGGAGCGCACCGCGCAGGCAGCCGACTGGGTGCGCGAGAACCAGACGGTCGTCGTGGCCGTCGTGTCGGCAGTCGTCGCGATCGGCGCCGTCGTCTTGGGCATCGGCTGGTATTCGGGCCGTCAGGCGCAGGCCGCCTCGACCCGGCTCGCATCCGCGGAGTCGCTGTTCGAAGCGAAGAAGTACTCCGAGGCGGCCACCGAGTTCGCGGCCGTCGCGTCCGAGTATCCCAGCACGCCGTCGGGCCGTCTGGCCGGGCTCTACAAGGCCCGCGCGCTCGCCGCGCAGCCCGATGCCGCCGCGGCCATCACTGCGTACAACGAGTATCTCGCCAGCTCGCCGGCAACCGATTATCTGCGCCAGGAAGCGCTCATGGGCCTCGGGCGTGCGCAGGAGGCCTCCAAGGACAACGCGGCGGCCATGGATTCGTACGGGAAGGCCGCCGAGGTTGGTGGTCCGTTCAAGACCGCCGCCCAGATGGCGCAGGCGCGTCTCGAGGACGCTGCGGGCAACGCCGAGAAGGCACGCACGCTGTACCTCGAGCTGCTGAAGGCCCCCGACCTGGACGGGGACAGCCGCCAGTACATCCTGAATCGCCTGCCGCCGGACGCGGTTCCCAAGGCTGACGCGCCAGCGGCCGGCGCCGAGTAGGACGTTCCCGGGCCCAATCCCTCTGCTTCTGACTCGTCGCGGCGCATGTCATCATGACGTGGCCGAGGGCTGGGGAAGCGGATGGGCGGAACAGCGCCGGGGTCGTTGCGTGTGCTCTGCGTGAGCCGTGACGGCTCCGCGGCGGCCGGCGTGGCCGCCATGCTCGCGAGCGTCCCCGACTTCGTCATTGCCACACGGACGGCTGGCTACCGGGAGGCGCTGCGGGGAGCGCGCAACCTCGATCTGGCGATCGTGCTTCTGGACGACGATCCGAGTGCCGGCCTCGACGTGATCGAGAAACTCCGCCGCGGCTCGAGCGCCACGCATCTGGTCGCGGTCGCGCCTGATGACGATCCGGACACGATCGTCCGCACCGTCCGCGCGGGCGCCGACGAGCAGCTCGCGCTGCCGCTCAGTCAGCACGACCTCTTCAAGGTGTGCATCAAGGTCGCGGAAGCATACCGCGACGATGCGGGTCGCGGAGAGGTGTGGGTGATCCACGGTCCGAAAGGCGGCGTCGGCGCCACGACGGTGGCGGTGAACCTCGCCGTCGCGCTCCAGGCCGCACGGCGCGAGGTGGCGCTCCTCGATCTCGACGTCTATTCCGGCGACGCCGCGTTCTTCTTGAACGTTCAGCCCACGAACACGCTGCGCGACGTGGTGGCGAGCTACGAGCGGCTCGATGCCGTGCTGGTCGAGGGTGCAACGATGCGCCTTCCGTCCGGGCTTTCGATCCTGGCATCGCCTGGCACCGGGCGTGGTGAGCCACCGCTGGAGCCGACGATGGAGCAGGCGATCGACGTGCTCGAGCTCGTGAGCGGCATGCACGACCTGACGGTGGTCAACACCCCGCGCATCCTGTCCGCCGCGACCCGTGCGGCGTTGCTGGGGGCCGACCGCATCCTGCTCGTCACCGACCTCACGGTCCCGGCGCTCCGCAGCTGTGCGCGTACGGTCGACTGGCTCGCCGGCGAGGGGATCGACACGGCGAAGACCGTCGAAGTCGTCGTGAACCGCTACAACGCGAGATCGTCCGCAGAGATCTCGATCGCCGACGTGGCGCGCATGATGCGCTCGCCGGTTCGTGCATCGCTTCCGTGCGACGACGCGGCCGCCCTCGCGGCCGCGAACGCCGGTCGGCCGCTCGCGGACGACACGCCGCTCCAGCGCGCGATCGCGGAGATCGTGTCGCCCGGCCGCCCCCCGGCGGAAACCGGCCGAATCAAGCGGGCTCGCGCGACTGTTTTCCAGTAGCGCCACCTGACACCAGGGACGGTGCGCGCGGCGCCGCCCGCCGGTTGAGTACGGGACCCGCATCAGCACGCGAATCCGGTTCGACGTCAGGGGTCGGAGCAGTAGATTGCGACCGTGCGCGACGGAAAGGGGCCCCGGCGCGTGCCGGAGCCCCTTCCGCGTATGGGTCAGCTTCTACCTCGATTCGGTGGACCGGAGGTCCTCGATGAAAGCGCCTCCCGGGGAGCCGATGAGGGTGGTCGTGCTGGTCGAGGTGGTCGGCGTCACGATGGTCGAGGTCGTCGGAGCCACCGTCGTCGGAACCACTGTGCTGGTGGTCGTCGTTGTCGGCGCGCCGGGGTTCTTCTCAGACGGGACACATAGCTCGCGCCGGTGGATGAGCTGGACTTGATCGGGGCCAAATTGGTTGGTGATGTTGGCGGCGATGGTGCCAAACGGCGTCGAGGACTTGGCTTTGTAGCAGAGCAGATGCGTGGGATGCGCCGGGGCCGTCGGATCCTCGCCGTTCTTATTGGACGGAGCGCATAGGCGCATCGGGCGCAGGACGTTCAATGTGATGTTCTCGAACTGATCGCCTATCGTCACGCTGCGCGGCGCAAACTTCGCGGCGCCACGCGAGCGCTTCACCTTGTAGCAAGCGAAGTGGTCGATGGTTGGCAGTGACAGCGGGGGCGGCTGGCTCTGGAGGTTTTTCGCCGTCGGAACCATGAAGAGGTCGGGCCGCACGACGTCGAGGGTCAGATCGCCGAACTGGTTTCGGACCAACTGGTTGGTCTGCTTGATGAAGCGCGGCGCCTTCACACTGTAGCCGGTGATGTGCTGAACCGGATCGTCCATGCCCTCCTGATTCTTGTCGGCCGGGGCACAGAGCCGGTGCGGGTACCGTAGCGTCAGCCCGAGCGTCCCGAACTGATCCTGTGACGTCACCAGCGGGCCCGTGAACGCTGCCGGTTTGATCTCATAGCACTGGAAGTGGCCGGGGATGGTCGTCGTCGTCGCGGGGCCGGTGGTCGTCGGGCTGCTGGTCGTGCTCGTCGTGGTGGTGACCGCCACGAGCTCGCAGTTGCAATTTGCCGTGCACACCTCGCCCGGCTGACAGACGAAGGCGCCGGCCGGCGAGCTCAGATCGCAGTCCTCGCCGACGTCGAGAGTGCCATTCCCGCACAGCGGCGGGTTGAAACCGCTGCAGATCCGCACGACGCTGCTTTCGCCCGACGTGACGCCATTGTCGTACCGAGTGAAAAAGTCCTGCGTTGTGTAGACGCAGCCGTCCGCACCCACCGCCGAAAGGTCGTTACGTCCACCGCCGCTGGCGAAGGTCGTGATCGCATCGGCGTTCGATACGTCGACTTTGGTGATGGTGCCGTCGGTATTCATGGTGATGAGGAATCCGCCGGACACGTGGAACGCGATGCCGTCGGGCTCGCTTGGAAGCTGGATGTCGCGGTTGAGCGACCCGTTCGGGTTGATCACGGTCACGCGGTAGTTCGGCGAGGCCGTCCGGTTCGAAGCGTAGAGCTTCCCGTCGGGACCGAAGAAGATGCCGTCGACGAAGTTGCCCGTCGTCGCGGTCGAGAACGTGGAGGACGCGCCGCCGACCGGGGCTTTCAGAATCGTGCCGTCAGAGGCGACGTAGATGACGTCGTTGGTCGCCGGATTGACGGCGATTCCAAGCGCGTTGCCGGCCGCGCCGAAGAGGAGGCCCGTGGCTGCGCCGGTGCTGGCATTGATCTGCACCACGCCAGAATAGCTATTGGAATAGATGAACCCGTCGGGATGGTTGGCGAGGCCGCATCCGGCGTTGCTCGGTACGACGGTGTGCGGCTTCAACTGGGTTCCATTTACGACGGGGCCAACGCCCTGCATGTCGTACCGGTGGAGTTGGCTGCCGCTGCCACTGCACTCGTCCACCCAAACGTCGCCATCCGGCGCGAATGCGACCCCCCCGAAGAACTGGTCCGCGACTCCGATGATTTCCTGCGTGAATGGGGGCTCCAGAAACGTGTAGGACATGCCGGCGGATGCCGCTGCGGGAAGGCCGACGGCCACCAGCGCGGCGCACGCGCGAGGGAGTGACCAGGTCAAGAGGCTGCGACGGACGCGGCCCACGTGTCGACCCGCGCAATTATTGATGAGAGACATCCGACCTCCTTCGTTTGCAAGACACAACTGTTCACAGTGCAGGGGCAATAGCATCGGCTTGCTTCAGGCGTCAACGACTTTCTAGTGGGTTGTCACCACTCTCTTCGTCCCAATTACGGAATTAGGGATTCACACGAGCCAGCCGACAACCCATCTCCCTCCGTGGCTCAGTAAACGCCCGACCGGACCCGCCCTGACGCCCGGGCATTTCGACTGTGATTCCACACGTTTCAGCTCGCGCTTCGCCGAAGGGCGGCACCACGAGGGTCACCGTGGGCCTCACCGTTGCGCTGCAGGCCGACCAGCGCGCCGATGCTAGTGTGACGAACTACGATCGGCTTGATGCCGTGCTGGCCAGGCGCGTCGATGCGTCCTGCGTGCCTGCGCGGAGGCAGCCACAGGCCGGCGGCGATACCCGTTCCTCGCAGCGTTTCCACGGACAGCGTGAGCCCGGGCTCCTCGGTGTGAGCTTCTGGTGGGCGGGTAGTGTCTCAGTTTGAACTGAGTCACTGCCCGGAGATCGTGTCACCCGGCAACGCTCCCGCGGAGACCGGCCGCATCAAGCGCGGCCTCGCGCGACTGTTCTCGGGCAGCGCGGCTTGACCTTCGTCGGGCCGAGACCGACTCAGTACGGCACGCGCGTCAGTACCCGGATCCGGTTCGACATCAGGTCGGAGTAGTAGATGCGACCGTCGGGCGCGACGGCGAGATCCTCCGGACAGGCCGCTTCGGCGAGCAGGCCCGGTCCGCCGTCGCCCGCGCCGCCACTGCCGCCGTTTCCCGTGCCCGCGATGGCGATCACGGAGCCCAGCTTGTCGACGAGCGCGATGCGGTTGTCGGTCATCGGGCCGATGAGCACGTTGCCGTCCGCATCGCCATCCACGCCACAGTTCTCGTAGAAACGTGCGCGGATCGCCGGGCCGCCGTAGCCCGAGTGGATGCCGACCGCGCCGATCGGAAGGCCGGCCACGTGCTTCACCGTACCCAGTGGATCCACGGCGAACACGCGCTGCGTACCGGCCTCGCCCACGAACAGCGTGCCGTCGAAGCCGAAGTGGAGCCCGTACGTGACGCCCAGAGTGGACGGTGTTCCCGGCACGGTCGAGACGAACGTGTGGATGATTCCGCTCGTATCGACGTAGCGGACCGACTCCGTCCCCGTCGGCGTATTGCACAGGACTCCCAGCAGCGGCGAATTCGTGAAGAACACCCGTCCCATCGCGTCGACCGCGACGCCGTCCGGCGCAACGATTTTGGCCGCGAGCGCCGGGCCACCGTCTCCCGAGGTGCCGGCGACGCCGGTGCCGGCGAAGGGCGCGATCGGACCGCCGCCGGCGGGGATGACCTTTACCTGCTGCTCGCAGCGGTTCGTCACGTAGACGTCGCCGTTCGGCCCGGCCGCGACGCCCACCGGGAACGAGGGCGTCGAAGACAGAACGCTTTCGACACCGCCCGCCGTCACCTTCTTCACGCGCGAAAAGCCCGAGTCCGCGATGTAGAGCGTACCGGCCGCGTCCACATCGATGCCGTGCGGGCCGGAGATTGTCCCGACGTCGCGCGTGTCGATGCGATACTGCACCGGCGTTCCGCCCGACGCGGAACACGAGTAGCGCGTGCGCACGGTGTCGCACGCGGGGCCGATGCAGCAGAGGTTCGCCCCATGGAGCGTGCGCGCGGTCGCGAGCACCGCCTCCTCGAGCTGGCAATCGAGACAGTCGAGGAGATCGTCGGACGAGAAAGGCGTATTCAGCGCGCTCATCTGCGAGAACGTGCACGGATCGGCGCGCGCGCCGCAGAACGCGATCGAGGTCGGGAGCTGCCCCGAGCACAGCATCGAATAGCCCAGGTTGGTGAACGGGTTGGTGGCACCGCACGCGCTCACGGCCGAGGCGCGCCAGGCCGCGACGGCCGCGTCGGGATCGAAGCACGAAGCGATGCTCACCGCGCCCGGCTGGGCGAGGCACGTCGCCGACGCGTCGAGCACGCTGCGAAGGGCCTGCAGGCCCGCCGAGCCGATCGCGCTGTGGCAGGTGGTGGAAGGCGCGTCGTTCGCGAACAGCCGGTCGACGGCCCAGCGCACGATCTCGCCGAGCTTGCAGGCGAAGCAGTCACCGAGCCCGGACAGCGTGCCGCTGGGGCCGGTGCACGACGACGGAGCCGCGTCGCAGGTCGTCAGGTAGCCGAGGTCGCGCCAGACGTCGATGCCGTTGCAGGCTGCCGTGATCGCGCCGATCATCGTCGTCCTCTGCGTGTTCAACGTCGCGGTGGCGCTCGCGGACGTGAGGCAGCTCGTCATCGACAGCGGCTGTCCGGGATCGGCGCATCCCTCGGCCAGATCCAGGAGGAGGTTCGCGTAGGCGAGGCCGCCCATCTCGATGGTCCGCTGGCAGGCCAACGTCTCGTCCGACGGCATGGTGCTGGTCGTCGTGCTGCCGCCGACGGTCGTCGTCGATGTGGTCGTCGGCGACGGCGGGTCACCGGGCACGGCGGGCGTGCAGACATACTTCGGCTTGAGCTTCGTGATCGCGTGCTCGCCGAAGCGGTCGCTGGCCGTCCGCGCGGCGGGCGCGGTGTCGGGACAGGAGGCCCGATAGCACAGACGGTCGACGTCCAGGCCCGGACCGCCGATCGGGAAGAGCGTCGGCTGGTTGCTCGAGACGACCATGGCCGACGCGCCGACGCAGAGGAGCTTCGCGCGCTTGAGCTCGCAGCCGCTCGCGGCGTCACCGGCAGGGGTCATGTCGACCGTCGCCGACGTCTTGAGCACGTCCTTGCCGGTGTAGCAGGCCAGGTGGTCGAGCACGGTCGAGGTGGGCACCGCCGGCCCCGGCACGGCGGGCGTGCAGAGAAGCCGCGGCGTCAGCTTCTTGAGGGTGTGCGTGCCGAATTGATCGCTCTCTCGCTCACTCGGCGGCCGCTCGTTGCAGCGCACCTTGTAGCAGATGCGGGCATCGGAGAGGGGAGGCCCGTCGATCGGCAGGATCGGCGTGCGCGACGTGACGACCGACTTCGTCGCGGGGCTGCAGTAGAGCTTTGCACGTCCGAGCGTGCAGCCGGCGGACATGCCGAGCCGCTGCGCGTCGATCGTCACCGTCGCCTCGACGGCGAGCGAGTCCGTCAGCTTGTGGCAGAAGAGATGGTCGTCGACTGCTGCGGCGCTGCGCTCGGGAACGGCAAACAGGATCACGACCGCGGCCACCCGTGCGGCATGATCCCATCTCATGCCTTCACCGGATGCGCTTCCGTTCGATCCGGCCGATCTCGACGATGCCGCCCGTGTCGCCACCGAGGGTCGCGGTCACGGCGGGCACGTGCAGGATCATTCGCGCCTTGCCCGGACCGCCGATGACGGCGTTCACGGTGAACTGGACGGCCGCGGCGCTGAGGTAGGGTCCGGGCGGATTGCTGAAGACGTCCGGGAACACGAACATCGAGAACTCGCCCGAGAAGGTGGCCGTGTCGCGCCGGATCGCGAGCGTGCCGGCATTCACGCGTCCTTGCAGCGTCATGAGCTGGCAGCCTTTCCAGCCGCCCACGTCCGGCCCGAACATGCTGCACAGGAAGAACCCGCCGTCCGCATCGCAGGCGAACGAGAACTCCGAAGGCGACGCGATCGTGATCCCGGGAAGCTCCGCGCCGATCCGTCCGGCGCCTACGACCCGGACACCGCGTGCGGCCCGTGCCAGCGGCGGCGCCGCGAGGCCGGCCGCGCCGGCGCCCGCAAGGGTCATGAAACGGCGTCGCGAGAGCGGCACTGGGCGCTTCATGAGTCGACGAAGTTCCTACTGCTCGAGCGCCGGCGGCGTCAACGTTTGGCTCCAGAAAAATCCAGACCACGCGCCGGGGCCCCCAAAACGCAACGTCCGATAAGGAACGTTATGTTAACTCTTGGATCCGACGCTCCGTAGCGCACGCACTCGGAGGCGAACGGCGATCGCAGCAAGCGTCGTCCAGGCGCGGCGGCGGTCCTGCGGCGACACCGCCCCGCTTTCGAGGGCGATCCGCAGGATTCGGAGGAGCCGCGCGCGACGGCGGACGAGCTCGGTGCGATGGCGATGACCGTCCGGTAGCACGAGCCGTAGAAACCGCATCATGGTGCGCGGCTCGGCCAGGATCTCCCGGCGTCGTGCGACGGCGCGGCCGAACGCCTGGGCGGCCTCCGCATCGGAGCCAGCGGCATACAGCTCGGCGGCAGCCCGGAGATCGGCGTGCTCGAACGCCGATGGCTCGAGCTGCCGGAGCGCGTGCGGCAGCTCCGCATCCGCGAAGAAACGCTCGAGGATCTCGCGGGCCACGCCGTGCACGAGCGTGAGGCGCTCGTGGCTCTGGCCGGGATGGATCCGGTAGTCGCACAGTGCTTCGTCGACGACCGCCCATTCGACGCCGGTCCGGCCGAGGCGCAGGAAGAGATCCCAGTCCTCGTTGACGGGACAGCGTGCGTCGAAGCCGCCGGCGGCTTCGACGACCCTCCGGCGCATGACGACCGCTACCGGGTGGAAGAGGTTCCCGAGCACGAGCCGTGGGAGCAGGTCGCCTTCGACGCGGGGCCACCCCTGCTCCGGCAGCGGCCGTCCGGCCTCGTCGACGAGCCGCCAGCCGCAATAGACGGCGCCGACTTCCGGGCGCTCGGCCAGGACGGCGATCTGGCGCTCCAGCTTTCGCGCATGAAATCGATCGTCGGCGTCGAGGAGCGCGACGTACTCGCCGGTCGCCGCGGCGAGCGCGCGGTTCCGCGCCGCAGACGGTCCGGCGTTCGCCTGCCGGAGGCACTGCACCCGCGGGCCGAAGGACGCGGCGATCGCCGCGCTGTCGTCGCGCGACCCGTCGTCGCAAACGACGACCTCCACGTCGCGATGGGTCTGTGCGAGCGCGCTCTCGATGGCCTCCCGGAGGTAGCGGCTCGCGTTGAAGCACGGGATCACGACGCTGGCGCGGCCGGGAACGTACCGCGTCATGCGCTCATTCGAGGTAGCCGAGCGCACGCAGGTGATCGGCCACCTGCTCTTCATCTTCGCCCGACCGCCAGCCGCCCTCACCGCCCGCCGGTCCTTCGACCATCGGGTCCTGGTACGCCGCCGGGTGCGCCGCGAGATGCGCGGGATCGACCGTCGCATGCATCAGCGGCGCCTCGACGTCACTCGGAATCGGAACGTCGAGCGCATAGAGCGTCGTCGGCGCGATCGCCTCGATGGGATGTGCGTCGCTCCGCCCCCGCGCCGCGAATGGGCCACCCGCGACGAGATACAGCCCGTCCGGATCGTGCGTGCCCGTGTATCCGAGCTCCTCGAACTCGCCGAAGAGCTCGGGCTGACGCAGCTCGCGGCGGAGGCTCTCGAACAGGACGCCGTAGCGCGGCATGCACTGCACGACGACGTCGGGCGCCTCCCCGACGAACGGGCCTCGGTAGAGCTCTTCGCGTCGCCAGACGTTCGCGAACACCGGTCGCCCCTGCGCGTCGCGGAGCTTCGCGAGCCCGTCGCGGATCTCGTCGCGGATGCGATCATACTCCGCGCCCGGCGACACGGCGCCGTTCGGATATCGGCCCGTGACGTTGATCCACACACCTGCCGTCCCGGTGAAGATCGTCTCTGCCCATGCGTGGCTGCGCGCGCGGTCGACGAGGATGAAGTCGGTCGTGTCGTACCGCGTGCGCCACGGCTCCGGGAAGAGCTTCCGGACGACGCGCCGGCGCGTCGTCCAGAACGGCCGTCGCTTGAGATGGCCGTGATCGGCGAGCCAGCGGTTGATGCGCACGGAGCGCTCCGGTTTCTGTCCGAACCCGTGGTCGGACAGCACGATCACCGCGGTATCCGGCCCGACCGCATCGAGCACACGGCCGACGGCGCGGTCCATCTCGGTGTAGACGTTCAAGACGGCGTCGCGCACCGCCGGCTCGTCGGGCGGCGGGCCCTGCCGCTTCGGATCCACGTACTCCCAAAAGTAGTGCTGCACGCGGTCGGGCGCATAGAAGACGACGCACAGCGCGTCGACGGGCCGCGCGGCCATGACACGCACCGTGGCCTCGCCGCGAAGTCGCGTCTGGCGCGCGATGCCCTCGAGGTAGGCGAGCGCGCGCGGGCGATAGTCGGAATCGGTGCGCCGGAGATTCTTCGGCGGCGGCAGATCGATCTCGTACTCGCCGAGCTCGCCGGCGACTTCCGGCGGATCGGTGAACGTCTGCCCCGGCGGGGTCAGCATGCAGCCGACCACGAAGCCGTTCGGCACCGGTCGGATGGGGTACGAAGGCGGCACGTTGATGACGCCGACGCGCTTACCTGCCGCCGCGGCGACGTCCCAGATCGTCGTTGCTCGGAGATCGCGCGCGTTCGCGATGCCGGTGCCGTCGTAGCGGTTCCATGGCAGGCGCTTGAAACCGTACACGCCGTGTCCGCCGGGATTCTTGCCGGTCATGAACGAAGACCATGCGGGCAGCGTCAGCGCAGGGACGGTCGAGCGTAGCGTGCCCCACGTACCGCGTCGCATGAGCGCCGCGAGCGCGGGCAGTCTGCCCGCATCGGCCCACGGCGCGAAGAGATCCCAAGTGGCGCCGTCGAGCCCGATGATGAGCACCTTCGGCGACGCCACGGGCGCTTCCTATTGCCGCACGGGCGTCGGCGCAACTTGACTTCGAAGGTGGCGGCGCATACCGAGCCGCCGCATGCCGTGGCGTCGCGCCGGTGCGCTCGCGCTCGGCGCGACGCTCGTCCTTTGCGCCTCGCTCGACGCGGAATCGCTCGCACGCCCGAACGTCGTCTTCGTCTTGCTGGACACGACGCGCGCCGATCACTTCGGCAGCTGGGGCTACCCGGTCGACACGACGCCGGTGCTCGACGCATTGGCGGCGCGCGGCGTGCGCTTCCGTCGCCACTACGCGAACTCGCACGCGACGCGGCCCTCGATGCCGCAGCTCATGAGCGGTCGCTACTATCGCGACAACATCCTCGCGCCGTTCCAGCCGAACGCGCATCCGCGCGAGATGACGTTCGCCCGCCCCGACCCGACCGCAGTGCTGCTGCCGCGGTTGTTCCACGACGCAGGCTACGTGACGCAGGGAGTGAGCGCGCACACGTGGGTGTCGCCCGACAGCGAGCTCGGGCGCGCCTTCGACCGGTTCGAGCTGCTGCCGTTCACGACGAAGGAGGCCCACGGCGACGCCACGCCGCTCGTCGATCGGGCGCTCGCGATGTGGCAGGCGCGGGATCAGAGCCGTCCCCTCCTCCTCTACGTCCACTTCATGGACATGCACATTCCGCGGCGCCTCCCCGAGGGTGAATCGCTCCGTCCGGTGCCCGGATACGACTGGCACGAGCGTTTCCGTCCGGACGGCGAGCCCGCGTTCGATCGCGATCGGCGAGAATGGTCGCGCTACGACGCGTCCGACTTCACGGCGGACGACCGCGCGCACTATACCGCCGTGTACGACACACGTCTCCGCTACGCGGACACGCAGCTCGGGCGCCTGTTGGCAGCCCTCGAGCGCGACGACCCGGGGCTGCGGCACACCGTGGTCGTCGTCACGGCGGACCACGGCGAGGAGCTCGGCGAGAACGAGCGCATCGAACATCCGCCGTCGCTGAGCGATGCCGTCCAACACATCCCATGGATCGTCGCCGGCGGCGGTCTGGCCCGCGGGCAGCGCTGCGAGGGGTTCACGCAGCACGTCGACGTCGTGCCGTCGTTGGCGGCGCTGCTGGCGCTGCCGATGCCGGCGGGCACGCATGTCGACGGCGCCTCGTGGTTCTCCGGCGGCGGCCTGCGGGCCGGATGCGGCCGCCCTGCCGCGTACTACGCGTGGGAGGAATACCGCGGCGCCCGGCGCGGTCGTTACGCGATGGTCGAGTATCCACCGGCGAGCATCGAGGCGCGCTGCGCCGGCGCCCGTCGGCTCTTTCGCATCGACGGGCAGCGGCAACGCCCGATCGCGGGACCGTCGGCGGACCGGCGTATGGCGCAGCTCGCCCGCGACACCGAAACGGAGCTCGGCGCGCGGGAGCGCGCGTATCGGGCGGCGCGGTACGGCACGCCGCACGACGCCTTCCTCCTTCGCACCGACTTCTGGGGACTCGAGCCGGCAACGTCGATCCGCTGCGTCACCGTGAACGACGACACGCCACGCAGCACGCTCGTCGCGCCCGGATGGTTCACGACCGGCCGCGGGGTCGCGCTCACGGACGGCACGCCCGCGCCCACGGGGATCACCGTCGCCGTCCCGCCGGGACCGTACGAGGTCGAGGCCGCGCTGCGGCCCATCCCACCGGCGCCGTGGCTCTTCGGGGTCGGTCGGTGGCGACGGCGGTCGTTCCGGAAGGACATACCGTCGGAATTTCGCGCGCTCGGCACCGTCGATGCCTCGGGCGGCGAAATCCGCCTTCCGGTGCTGCCCGACGTGCTCGCCGGCAGCCACGTTCTGGCGCTACGCCTCACACCGCCCGGCGTGAGCAAGGACGCGCCGCCGGCGATGGACCCGGCCCAGCACGAGCGCTTGAAAGCGCTCGGCTACGTCCAGTGACCGCTCAGACGCGCTCGTACGGGTCGAAGAGCTTCTTGTACTCTTCGAGCGCGAAGCGGTCCGTCATGCCGGCGATGTAGTCCGCGATCACGCGCGGCATGGTCTGGTCCTCGCCGACGGTTCGCCCGGTCACGTGCGGCGGAAGCTGCCGCGGCTCGTGCATGTACACCTCGAAGAGCGCGCTCATGATGCGGTCCGCCTTCTGGGTCATGCGGGTCACGCGATGATGGTGATACAGGCGATCGTACAGGAAGCTCTTGAGTGCACGGTGCCGCTCCGCCATCTCGGGGGAGAATTCGATGAGACGCGGCTTCACGCGCCGTACCGCCGCCAGCGAGTCGATGCCTTCGTTGGCGATGCGCGCCTCGAGCGTCTCGGCCAGGTCGCCCACCATCCAGTCGATGAGACGGCGCACGGCCTGATAGCGCGCGACCTTCTCCGTGCCCTGCTCGACGACTTTCGTGGCCTCGCGCCAGGCATCGGCCCACACGGGAATCGTGAGTAGGTCGTCGTTGTCGATCAGGCCCGACTGCAGGCCGTCGTCGACGTCGTGCGCCGTGTAGGCGACCTCGTCGGCGAAGTCGACGATCTGTGCCTCGAGGCACGGGGCGGACTCGGCGCCGAACTCGACCACCTGCGGGCGGTCGTAGCGCGTGGAGTGCTTCACGATGCCCTCGCGCACCTCCCAGGAGAGATTGAGGCCGCGGAACTTCGGATAGCGTTCCTCGAGCACGTCGACGATGCGCAGGCTCTGCGCGTTGTGCTCGAAGCCGCCGTAGTCGGTCATCAGGCGATCGAGTGTCCGCTCTCCGGCATGCCCGAACGGCGTGTGCCCGAGGTCGTGAGCCAGCGCGACGGCTTCCGCGAGGTCCTCGTTGAGCGCCAGCATGCGCGCGAGCGTGCGGGTGACCTGCGCGGCCTCGACGGTGTGCGTCAGCCGCGTGCGGTAGTAGTCGCCTTCGTGGTTGACGAAGACCTGCGTCTTGTACTCGAGGCGCCGGAACGCCGTCGAGTGGATGATCCGGTCGCGGTCGCGCTGGAACACCATGCGCGACGGATGCTCGGGCTCGGCATGCACTCGTCCGCGAGACTCGCCGCTGCGCATGGCATAGGGCGCCAACGCGGCGGCTTCGCGCGCTTCGAGCGCCTGCCGTCCCGGCTGCACGCGGCGATCAGCTCGCCGACTCGCCCTCGGACTCGACCACGACCTGAATCGTGGCGCGGACGTCGCGGCTCATCTGGATCACCACGGGGAATGTCCCGAGCTGCTTGATCGGCTCCTCGAGAAGGATGCGCCGGCGCTCGACCGAGTGTCCCTTGGCCGACAACAGGCGCTCGATGTCGAGGTTCGTCACCGAGCCGAACAGCCGGCCCTCCTCGCCTGCGCGTGCCTTGACCGTCACCGAGAGCCCTTCGAGCTTGGCGGCCGCGCCTTCGGCGCTCTTCCGATCACGCTCGGCTTTGACCGCGATCACCCGCTTCTGGTGCTCGAGCTCGGAGACGTTCTTGCGGCTGGCCTCGACGGCCAGACCGCGCGGGTAGAGGTAGTTGCGCGCATAGCCGGGCCGCACGCGGACGATGTCGCCGATGCCGCCCAGGTTCGGAACGTCTTCGCGAAGGATCACTTCCACTGCCATGACCGCCGATCTCCTTAGGGATACACGGTGGTGTACGGCAGCAGCGCCACCGTCCGCGCCTGCTTGATCGCTGCCGTGAGCCGGCGCTGATGGCGGGCGCAGTTGCCCGTGATGCGTGCCGGAATGATCTTGCCGCGCTCGCTGAGGAACGTACCGAGCGTGCGCGCGTCCTTGTAGTCGATCGCCATCTGCTTGTCGGCGCAGAACCGACAGACCTTTCGGCGGCCCAGTCCCCGCCGGCGCGCCGGACGGGCCGCGCCTCGTTCTCCACGCATCGCCACCTAGGCACCCTCCCCTTCGGCCACCTCGAAGTCGGCCGGCGCTTCTTCGGAATCGGCGGCCTCCGCTTCGGGCGGACGCTGCTGGCGCAGCGTCGCCGGCGGCGCGTTCTCCGCCTGCTGCACCGAGATGAAGCGCAGCACCGGATCCATGAGCTTGATGTTGCGCTCGGTCTCGCGCAGTCCGCGGACACCGATGCGATATTCGAACAGCACGTAGATCGCGCGCCGCTGCTTCCCTATCGGGTACGCGAGGTCTCGCGTTCCCCACTCCAGCACCTGACTCACGGTCCCACCCTGGTCCTCGATCAAGGACTTGATGCGGGTCGCGAGATCCTTCGCTCCCGGTTCGCCCTGCTCCGCATGGATCAGAACGAGCGTCTCATAGCGGCGATCCGCCATGCATGGCCTCCTGTTGGGTTACCCTTCGCTCTTCTTGGCCGACTTGGCCTCGGCTTCGGGGGCCGCCGCTGCGGCGGCGCCCGCCTCCGGGGCGGCCGGCGCGGCGCCCTCGGCCGCCACTTCGCCCGGCTTCGTTTCGATCGACGGCGGCAGAACGGTCACGATCGTCCGCGTGGGGTCGCCGACGAGCGTCACCCCCTCCGGCAACGTGAGGTCCGACGCGTGCACGGCATCGTGGATGTCGAGCGCCGTGACGTCGACCTCGAAGAAGTCCGGAATCTCCGTCGGCAAGCACTCGACCTCGATCTCGCGGAGGATCGGCTGCAGGATGCCGCCGTTCACCACGCCGACGGCCTTGCCGACGAAGTGGATCGTGACTTCGACCGTCAGACGCTCGGTCAGGTCGACCTCGTAGAAGTCGGCGTGCAGCGCGCGGCCCGAGACGGGATGCATCTGCATCTCGCGAACCAGGACCATCTTCTCGTGCAGCTCGGCGTCGCTGCCGCCGTGCACCAGGCGGATCAGATGCGCGCCTTCGAGATGCACGACCTTCTTTTCGAACTCGTCTGCCGCCACGGTGATCGACGTCGTCGTCCGCTTCGGACCGTAGAGGATACCGGGCACGCGACCCGCGGCCCGCAGGCGGCGCATGGCGCCTTTGCCCTGCTCCGCGCGTCGCTCGATGGTGATCTCGACCGTTTCCATTCTCAAACCCTCACACGAATAGCGAGCTGATCGACGCTTCCTCGTGAATGCGTCGGATGGCTTCCGCGAGCAGCGGTGCCACGGGCAGCACTTTGATCTTGCCGACGCGCCGCGCCGGCTCCGACAACGGCACGGTATCGGTCACGATGAGCTCGTCGATGACCGATGCCTCGATGCGCGCGATGGCCGGGCCGGACAGCACCGAATGCGTCGCGCACGCGAGAACCGATGGGGCCCCGGCCCGACGTACGGCTTCCGCTGCGGTGCACAACGTGCCGGCGGTATCGACCATGTCGTCGACGAGCACGGCGATGCGCGCATCGACGTCGCCGATGATCTGCATGTCGGCGACGACGCCGGGACGGCTCCGCCGCTTGTCGATCACGGCGAGACTCGCGTCGAGCCGTTTTGCAAAGGCGCGCGCCCGTTCCACGCCGCCCGCGTCGGGTGAGACGACCGTCACCTTCCGGTCGCCGAGGCGCTCCCGAAGGTACTGCAGCAGGATCGGCGTGGCGTAGACGTTGTCGACGGGAATGTTGAAAAAACCCTGGATCTGTCCGGCATGCAGATCGACCGTCAGGACACGCTGCGCGCCGGCGGCGGTGATGAGATCGGCGATCAGCTTGGCGCTGATGGGGACGCGGGGGGCGACCTTTCGGTCCTGCCTCGCATACCCGTAGTACGGGATGACGGCGGTGAGCCGCTTCGCCGACGCGCGCTTGAACGCGTCGAGCATCAGCAGCAGCTCCATGATGTTGTCGTTGGTAGGCATACAGGTCGACTGCACCACGAAGACGTCGCCGCCCCGGACGTTCTCCGTGATCTCGACCTGGCATTCGCCGTCGCTGAAGCGACCGATCTCCGCGCCGCCGAGCGGTACACCCACACCCTCCGCGATGGCGCGGGCGAGGGTCGGGTTGGAGGTCCCCGAAAACAGCTTGATCTCGTCTTTCACTCGGCCTTCGGTCCTGCGTTTCTCTTGGTGAGCTGGGCGGGAAGGATTCGAACCTTCGGTGCCGGATCCAAAGTCCGGTGCCTTACCAACTTGGCGACCGCCCAAAGTGCTGCGCTCGCCGTCCCGCGAAACGCGCGATGCTAGTTTCGACCTCGTTCGAAGTCAACTGTTTACGGGGTCTCGCGTGCCGTTTGCAGCAACGGTCGTCGCTCGCGCTTCTCGGGTGGACGCCGCGGAGTCCGTGTGATACCCGCCGCCTCTTCGAATGCAGCTCCACGTACCGCCCCCGTGGTGAAATGGATATCACACAGGCCTCCGGAGCCTGGGGTAGAGGTTCGATTCCTCTCGGGGGCACTCGCCGTTCGTCGCGCGACGGCGCAGGCGCACGCGCTTGATCTCATGGGACTTATTGAGTTAAGTCCAAGCAACCTTGACCTGGCCGGGTCCGGCTTGGCGTGAGGAGTGGCTGATGGAATTACCCAAGTGCCAGAAGTGCAAAGCGGGCATCTTGATACCGCTCTCCGACTACGGCCAGGAAGGCGCGGCAGTCATTTTCAAGGCGTGGGCATGCACTGATCCCGAGTGCGGATTCTCACTCCGCGTCGACAAGGGCGAAGTCAGCTACGGAAAGAAGATCGAGCACAAGCGTTGATACCAGCGTCGGGCGCTGACGCCCGACTCGCGTACGACCGAGGAGGACGAGATGCGACGAGCGGTCTGGATGGTTTCGCTGGTTGCCGTGCTCACCGTCGCAATCCCGGCGCAGGCCGGATGGGACGACCGGTCGCCCGGTCAGAGAGCCGGGTATACGACGCTGGCGGTGGTCGAGAACGTCGTCCCGGTCACGTCGGCCCTGGCCGCTCCGAAATGTCTCCAGGGCTACGTCTTGTGCAAGCTGTCGTTTGCCGCCTTCAGCGTCGTGGCCGCCGGCGAGCAGCTGTTCATGTCCGGCGGCAGCGACATGAAGCAGTTCGAAGCGGTCCTGCATCGCGGCTGGGCGGGCGACTGGTATCTGACCGGCGCGCACGCGGCGGGCGACGATACGGCGGACGTGCTGCCGGATCCCGGCCCGTCGGCGAATGTTGCGCCCGGATCCGGATCCGCGCCGTTCAACGATCCCGCTGCCGGTTCGGGGTCCGCGCCGGTCACTCCGTGAGCAGGTCCGTCGACACGATTGCGATCGCGTCGATGGGAACGTCGCTGTAGCCACTCTGCGTCCGCGTGCGGACTCGTCCGATCTTGTCGACGACGTCCATGCCGTCCACGACGCGTCCGAAGACCGCGTAGCCGATCCCGTCGCGGCAGCGGTCGCGGTTCAGTGACCCGTTGTTGCGAACATTGATGAAGAATTGCGACGTCGCGCTGTCGGGCTCCGACGTGCGGGCCATCGCAATCGTGCCGAGGTCGTTCTTGAGGCCGTTCGCGGATTCGTTCGGGATCGCCGGGCGCTGTCCGTCCGTCTTCTCCCACATCCCCTCCTCCATGCCGCCGCCCTGGACCATGAAGCCGGGGATGACGCGGTGGAAGATCGTGCCGATGTAGTACCCGGAGCGGACGTAGTGCAGAAAGTTGTCGACCGTCACGCGAGCATCCGCTCCGTAGAGCTCGACGGTGATCGACCCGAGCGTCGTGCCGATGCGCACCCGCGCCGTCGCGTTCGTCATCCCATCCGCCGTCAGTGGCCGACGTGTCCCCCATGCGCACCGTGGCCTTGGTGCTCGCCCGGCATCGGCAGCAGGATCGTCGACGTCGAGCGCACCACGTCTCCCGTCACGGTCACGCAGCGCCTTCCATACACCCCAAGGGACCACTGGGTCGACTCGACCCGGGCATTGATCAGCGAATCGGCCTCTGCGTCCCGTGCGAGGAGGTGCCGGACGGCCGCATCGAGGAGGTCGTGTGGCTCCGACGCGGCGAGGCCTTGCCCGGCGCACTCGATGACGGTCTGGGCCGGTCGCAGCATCTTGTAGCCCTGTGTGTCGGGGGGCGCCTGCACACGTGGCAAGGTCCCGAGCCCGGTGGTGCAGCTCGAGAGCAATGCGCCGGCTACGATGGCCGCGATGCGTCGGGCTCTGGAGTGCCTTTCTTCAGCACTGCCGCCCGTCGTGGTAGGACCCCGTCCCGCACTCATCATGGTTCGACTTCTGCACTCTCCCATCCGAGTCCTCCACGCTTCTACGGTCGTGCTCCTGGGCGCCATGCTTAGCTGCAGCAGCCCGTCGGAACAGGCGCTGCGCGCCGACCTTACGCTCTATCTCCAGCGCGCCAACGACTGGGCGCCGGTCGAAGCCGAAACGGCCCGGACGATCGATCGCATCCTCGCGACCCAATTCGTCGACGAGGCGGAGGTTCGACGCCAGATCACGGCGGACGCGCCGCGTGTCGCCGCGCACCTGGCCCGCGTCGAAGCCGTGACCCCCACGTCCCAGGAGCTGCGTGACGTACATGCGAGCTACGTCGGCGCCTGGCGCGATCTCGCGGCAGGCTATACCTCGCTGCTGCGGGGGCTCGACACCGGCAACGTCCCCGACATCGCGGCTGGCCGCCGGGCGATGGAGGACTGGCGCGAGGACATCGTCGGCGTCGCGCGTGATCTCAGACGGCTCAAGACCGAAGCCGGTCTCTGACCGCACTTTGATTCCCGCTCCACCGCTCCGACGCCTGAACGACGAACGGCCCAAGTCGGTTCGCCGACCTGGGCCGTTCAAAGAGAATCCGGCGGCGTCCTACTCTCCCACATGGCGACCATGCAGTACCATCGGCGCTGGAGGGCTTAACGGCCGTGTTCGGGATGGGAACGGGTGTATCCCCTCCGCCATCGCCACCGGAAGGCGATGCGTGTTCAACAATCTGGACGGGACGGTTTCTGCGAGAGCAAGCGTGTGGCAGCTCACCCACGGATGTAAATCCTATGGTCAAGCCGCACGACCATTTAGTACCGGTTAGCTTCACGTCTTACGACGCTTCCACACCCGGCCTATCAACCTCGTCGTCTTCGAGGGGTCTTTAGGGACCTCGCGGTCCAGGGATGCCTTATCTCGGGGTGGGCTTCCCGCTTATATGCTTTCAGCGGTTATCCCGTCCGCACATAGCTACCCGGCGATGCGGCTGGCGCCACAACCGGATCACTAGCGGTGCGTCCATCCCGGTCCTCTCGTACTAAGGACAGCTCCCCTCAAGCATCCTACGCCCACGGCGGATAGGGACCGAACTGTCTCACGACGTTCTGAACCCAGCTCGCGTGCCACTTTAATCGGCGAACAGCCGAACCCTTGGGACCTGCTCCAGCCCCAGGATGTGACGAGCCGACATCGAGGTGCCAAACCTCCCCGTCGATGTGAACTCTTGGGGGAGATAAGCCTGTTATCCCCGGCGTACCTTTTATCCGTTGAGCGATGGCCCTTCCATACAGAACCACCGGATCACTATGACCTGCTTTCGCACCTTTCCAGCACATTGGGATCCTAAGCTTAGAATTCCACGTGGACAAGTTGTC
>JADMIO011235772.1_pt1 | contig 60145 bp, 48 predicted proteins | sample 8958161 | NCBI WGS metagenome assembly JADMIO01 (sample SAMN16585339, study PRJNA669376) | soil metagenome | isolation source: Crop rotation soil | place: USA: Cullars Rotation, Alabama | collected 2011
GCCGCGACTTCAAGTCACGTGAATTCCAAGCTTCGGATCCCACTGTGCTGGAAAGTTGATGGTTTTGCCGTCGAGTGAAGGAACAGAGAAGTCCGGAATCGTGTTGCCCACAGTGACATCTTCGGGCTTCACAGCTTGCGCACTTCCGCACCCTTCCAGCACAACAACAGAAACCAGGATGACGACGATTGCTAACAGTTTTGCCATTTTGTTTTCTTCACCTCCTGCCTTGCTGCTCGAGTTGCGCGGCCAGCTGCGACAGCGAGGCGTGATACTGAAAAACTTCGCCTAGACGTTCGTGCTTCTTCAGAATGGGATGAATGTGGTGCACAGCCTCTCGCGCCGGCTGCGCCACCAACCTGTCCCACAACTCGACCACGCGCGCATCGGAACTCTTCGGGCTGTAGTCGAGGAATTCCATGATGTATGTGTCGCCAGGCGTGATATCTATTCCCATGATCAGCGTGGACATCAGGCCGTTGGTGAACGCAGGCGTGTGTGACACTTGATCGCCGCGGATTCTGAGGAAGTTCTCCATCAGCTCAGGTTGACGAACATTGACGATCGTTGTGGCCCAGGCGAGGCCTGCGGTCATGTTGAGGAACGCCAGTTCGTCTGGCGCTTCGCGTTGGATCGCAAGCCAGGCCGAGAGCAGACCGGGCACGAAATACAGCGGCAGGAAATAGAGCGAGCGTCCTACCCCATGCCAGTAATAACCAACCACGTGCGGCGCAAACTGCCGCAGGTGTTGGTCTACTATGTAGACCATCTCCGAGTGCCAGAAACGTGTTACGAGTCCCAATGATTCGTACGCCGCTCCTTCATAGCCTGGACGCGAGTTGTCATCCACCAACTTGACGTACTCCTGGAGCACACGACGGATCTCTTCCGGTGCGCTGTAAGGAGTGATTGTGTTCATCAGTGGCTGCGCGAATCCCAGGCCGATGCCGGCATGCATCATCGTCAGACTTTTGGCAGGCAACACATCGGCCCTGGCGTCAGTCAGAATCCCGCGAATGGGCTGTCCCTTGTTCCAAAACGTTTGTGCATAGAGATGGCCCAACCCTTCGACCGCCCAAAGATCAGGGTAAGCGCCAAGCGCATACGCGTCGTCAATCAGTTTGGTGAGATTAAATTCCCTGGTTTCGGAGGGAATATGAAGCAGCGAACCAACATTCTTCACAAGGTTAAAGACTTCGTAGTTATTCTTCAGTGTTTGCCACGCAAGCCGAACATTCTCGGTAGAAGAAAAGGCCTGCATACTATCCTGCGACTGACCAGCGACGAATGAGGTCAACGCAGAGATATAGTCGGGATTAAGTGAGCGCAGCGTAAGAGTATCGAAGAAGATATTAGTTAATCCGCGTTGCACCTCATCGCCGATCTCGAAGGCTCCGAACACGAGATCGCCAAATTGGTTCTCGGCCGCTTGCTTTACGGAAAAGAGATCGGAGTTGATCTTGCGAGTGGGTTGTCGAAAGCTGGACGGCATTAGCACATTGGCCGCCTGCTGGACCCCAAACAACGACATCGCCCACGTGTAGCGCACCGCTGATTTCGTCAATTCTCGCATCGCTACATTCTCTTTCTATCTTTGCCTGGGCGCCGCACCCCAACTCTGATGTTGTCTTCCTGTCGCGCCGCCTGCCTCTGGGGTCGGGGGTGGACTGGGCGCTGTGGCTTGTTGCGTAGCGCTGCTAACTGCGGCAGTAGCGCTTTGAACTGTTTGACCGACAACGTCAACGGCCTGGCTCATCGCACGTCCCCCTTGTCTCAACGCTTCTCCAGTTTGCCGGGCAACATCAGCAGTGCCGCCTCCACCGCCGCCATTGAACATGCCGAGCCCGAGAACTCCGAACGTGGCATCCACGATTCCCTTTTGCAGATTGTCACCCGCTCGAAACGTCGCCTTTAGCGCCTGGCCAAACTGGTCCTCGGTGGCTTTGCTGACACTGTTAAATGCCTCGGTCGCTTTCTTCGGGCTGAAGATGTTCACTATTTGCTGCACACCGAACAACGACATGGCCCACGTATAACTCGTTATTGACTTAGTAAAGTCACGCATCTGAAACCTCCTTACCTCTGGCTCCAGGCCAAACGGCTAACAGTTCGCAGTAGTTGGCCCGCCACTACCGCAAAAACCAGCAACTCCGCCGTGAACAGGTTGATTCCAAACTCGAGCTGCTCGCTTACGAACGTTATCGATAGAGCGACTGCGAAGACTACAACGCCCAACTGCACAACGCGGCGACGCAACGTTTCATCGCTACCGTTGCTTTCGTTATTGACCTGGGCCTCGGCTTCCAATTCTCCCGCGGTTAATCTCTTTACCAACTCCGCTGCCCGCAATGGACCATCGCGCACGATGCGTTCGCCGGAGATGGCCCAATCAAGAATCGAGTCGTAAGTGAACAACTCGCGGCGCGCGCTCCAGCGGAGGTGTCGATCGCAAACAGCCTGCAGGTGCTGTCCTAAATCAAATGAAGGTGCGAAGCGGGTGATGAGTCCGTCGATCGCGATCGCTGAACGGATGTACTTAACGACGTCGCGCTCCGGCCAGACTCCTGTGCGACGCGAAAGTCGCAGCATGTCGAGCATCACAAGCGTGAAGTTCTTTCGTAGTCGTCGCTCTCGACCTGCTGTGTCGTACCAGGTCTCAGCAAAGATCTTCAGACCTTCCCGAAATCTCGTCTGGCTGGTCTCTGAGTCAAAGACTGAGATTCTGAAGAACGCTTCACACATTCCTTCGAGATCGCCGCGTGTGTAGGCGAGCGTCAGCGCGACGAGGTTGCGACGTGAATAACGACTGATCGTGCCGGTGATCCCGAAGTCGATGTAACCGACCGTGTTCCCAGGCAAGATCATCAAGTTTGCCGGATGCAGGTCGGCGTGAAACATGCCGTGCTGAAATACGTCGCCGAGAAAGTTGTCAATGATGTGACGGGCCGTTAGATCGGGCTCGAAGCCGATCGCTTGCAATGCCTCGAACATGCCTGCATCACCGGACTCGAGCGCGCGCAAGTATGAGAGCATTGTGGCGCCCTCGAAGAATTCGCAGACCAGGGTGCGGCGACTGGTGTAAGGCCAGAAGACTTCGGGTACGCGTTCGTGTGAGTTCTTGCTCGCGTTGCGGCGCAGCCGTTCCATGTAGCGCGCCTCGTAGCGATAGTCGAGCTCTTCGCGCGTCCACCTCAAAAACTCGCCAGTTGGTTCCAGCATCCAGTAGAGGCTGCGCAGGTGCAGACGTTTGATCACCGTTATCGCAGCAGCCATCAAGCGGATGTCACCTGCGAAGTCTGTCTCGACACTCGGTCGCTGCACCTTTACTGCGACTTTGCGACGGTCGAGGTAAGCCACATGGACCTGGCCGATTGATGCAGTGGCGATTGGCACTGGGTCGAAGGAGTCAAAAATCTCTACGGGAGTCTTCCCCGTTTCCGCCAGGAAAATCTGCTCGACTTCTATGTATTCGAAAGGCTTGATGCGATCGAGTAAGTCAAACAACCCGTTGCAGTATTCGACCGACAGGATGTCAGGCTGCAGTGCGAGCATCTGACCAAACTTGATGAACGAGCCGCCAAGCTCTTCGAGTGCTACACGCAATCGCTCTGGTCCAGAGAGTTGAACAGACGATCGCAACACACCGCACGCATGCGCGAGCACGTGCTTCGTGATAACAAACGTGATGTACGCGAGCCGTCGCAGGCTCAGCCAAAACATCATCAGCTCAACTTCTCCTTGTAACCAATGTTTTCCTGAAACACCGGACGTCGCAGTGAAGGTTCTTCATCGAATATCGATCCGAAAAAGATCGACTGCCGCCGGTGCAACATCTCACCGATCGCTTGTTCCATCCGATGTCTCACCTCTTGACTGATCGCGTTAACTACCTCGGCGTCATCAGCCGCTTCGGGCGGATAACGATCTTCGATATGCAACGGCTCGAGGAATTGCGTGTGCCACTTTGAAGGCAGCGGAATCGCACCCACGAACGGCCAGGTCGGCGTGATCGGAAATGTGGGCCACTCAGTGTTGCGCTTCCACCAGGCCCAATTGACTTTCTTGATTATCGGAAAGATCTCCGCGCTGCCGACCGTGACAAAAGGAACTATCGGAGCGCGATGGCGTAGCGCGATCTTCACGAACTCATCGCGGCCAAACTTCGTCAGTTTGTAAGCATCGCGATAAAGCAGGAACGCGCCTTTGATTCCTTCCGGAAAGATGCCCACGATCTCATCGCGCTTGAGCACATAATCGGCATTTTCCTGGCAAGCAATGATGCCGCCCAGCTTCCTGTGAAAGTTGAAGAGAAACGGAAACTTGATCAGTCCCGGATGAATCAGAAACCTGACATAGCGGCCGGTATTTTGAACAATGTGATGAAGCGCCATGACCGCGTCCCACGGCATGAAACCCCGATGCACGCCGACCAGGACTGCGCGTCCCTCACGCGGTAAGTAATGAAGATCTTTGACTTCGACACGCCAGTAATAATCGTGCAGAAACTTGAACATGCGTCGCCCATAGAGCTCGATATATCGCTTATCCATTCCGTAATCATCGAACTCGAGCGACGGCAATTGGTGTGACGTGAGATGGCCGGCTTCCGCAATGCGAAAGTCGCGCAGAGCTTCAACACTGGAACGAGAGGGCTTCCACTTCAGCTCACGTTTGGCTTTGCGATTAGAGATGGTCCACGAATAACGAATGTAGTCCAACTGCTCGATCGGATGCGTTACTCCCAAACGAGTCAACGGGCGACGCGCAATGCGTTGGGCCGTGCGCGAGATCGGCAATCGTTTTGCTTCGCTCAATCGCAGCGCAGCACGCAACGTAATCACATTGTCAGGCGCTACGTTGAACACTCCTCCGCCTCGATGCGCGACTACAGCACTTACGACGCCGGCAAGATCGATCGGACTGAGCAATTGAATCGTTGGATCATGGCCCGGCAACACACAGGCAAGTGGACGCGTGAAGAGATCGCTGAAATAGTCGGCGCTTCCTGGCGCCAGCACCGTGCACGGGCGGAGAATATTCAGCTCGATGTTCGTGCCTGAAAGTTCACCCATGTAGGCGGTGGCGAGTGCTTCGAGATCGAGCCAGTCTTTGGTTATTCGTCTCTTATCGCTGCGCGAGATGACGTGCGCTTCAGAAATGAAGCCGGGATTGTGAGGACTGGCTCCGTAGATCATTGCGCTCGACAAAAGAACGAACTTCTTGATTCCCGCGCGAGCACACTGTTGAAAAACTGACTCAGCATCTTCAAGGACGATGCGCCGGCATAAAGGTGGAGTGTAGACGACGGTATCAACGTCGTATTCCTTGAGCATCGTCGGGAGATCACTACTCAAGTGACCACCGAAGCCGTCTTCTTTCTGCGGCGCACGCACACAGAACTCGACCGGCGCACTGTCGCGCAGTTTCTTCACGATCAACTCCGCCACAGCCTCTCGATCGTCGATGACGATTACTCTAGCCAACTCAACTCTCCTTGCTCTTAAACCGCACTTGGACAAGGTCAGTACCGTTACGCGGTAGCGTCGGGTCAACGAGACGCGACACGTACGTGGTACAAATCCCGACCCGACGCTACCGCGTTACGGTACTGACCCGATCCCCTGGGCAACTCTGACACTTGAAAATCTTTCCGATTACTCTAGCCAACTCCATGCTCCTTGCTCTTAAACCGCACTTGGACAAGGTCAGTACCGTTACGCGGTAGCGTCGGGTCAACGAGACGCGACACGTACGTGGTACAAATCCCGACCCGACGCTACCGCGTTACGGTACTGACCCGATCCCCTGGGCAACTCTGACACTTGAAAATCTTTCCGATTACTCTAGCCAACTCCATGCTCCTTGCTCTTAAACCGCACTTGGACAAGGTCAGTACCGTTACGCGGTAGCGTCGGGTCAACGAGACGCGACACGTACGTGGTACAAATCCCGACCCGACGCTACCGCGTTACGGTACTGACCCGAACTTTTTGGCAGCTCCGATACCTGAAAATCTTTCCCTTCCGTAATGCGAATCAGTTGACGAGCTGCGATTGCTCGATCCTGATAGGTAGTAAACTTTTCAACTCGGCCCCTGGGCCAATGAACTGTCACCGCGTCAACCTGCGTGTTGTCACCGAGACCAAAATAGAGACGCGCACTCTGTTGCGACGCGAAACCCGAACCTGCCGAAACAAGTCGCGTAAACTTCTGACCACCCGCTTCGACTGTCACAGTGGCTCCGACCGCGTCCCGATTGCTTTCCGTCCCGCGTAACTCGATGGCGAGCCAGTTTCGACGTTCGCCTACGTTGTTGCGGAGCAACGTCGCTCGCGAGAGTTCGGCACGGCCGGAGTCGCCGGGATTGTTATTGATGACGATGTCGAGATCGCCATCGTTGTCGAAATCGGCGGTTGCTGTGCCGCGCGCATCGCGTATGTCGTCGGCTCCTGTAGCCATCGCCACGTCTGAGAATTGCAACACGCCTTTCGCATCCGGTCCTTCGTTGCGCAAGAGCACGTTGTGCTCATAACCGTTCCAGGAAATGTCGCCGCGAAAATCGTCCCGATAAAACTTGCCCGTCTTGTAGTCGTTAATGTGCGCGACCGCGCTCAAAATGTAGGGCAGTCAAAGATCCTGTGTGGTTTTGGAAGTGATCCAACCGTTTGAGGCATAGATGTCCTGATAACCGTCGTTGTCGTAATCGAACATCGTCGAACCCCAGAACCATCCATATGGGTTGGTATTCGCCACCTCCGAAACATCCGCGAACTTACCTTTGCCATCATTCAAATAAAGCGAGTTGCCTTTTACTGTTTTGTCTCCGTACTTACTCCAGTCAGTGCCTACGTGATCGTAGATCTCCTTGTAGATAGGAAAATCTTCGAGGATCGTCCTCTGGCGCACGCTCGTCACCAGATACTTGTGAAGCGTTGCGGCCTGGCCATACCAACGCTGGCTCGAATGAACGTCGGAAACGTAAATATCCAGATCGCCATCGTTGTCGATGTCGCCCCAGGTCGAACTCATTCCATAACCCGGATCGAAAGCGTTCGCCTCTTTCGACACGTCTGTGAAAGTGCCGTTGCCGTTATTCCGCAAAAGCGCATCGCGTCCGAAATCGTTGGCTACGTACATGTCGAGATCGCCATCGCTGTCGTAATCGCCCCATGCAACACCGAGCGTGAGACCGGTTTCGTTAATGCCCGCTTCCTTCGTTACGTCTGTGAAATGAAAGTTTCCGTCGTTGCGAAAGAGACGGTTGCCTTCGCCGTTGCGTGTGTAGAAAAGCGTCGTCGGAAGATGCTTGCGCGGGTCGAGGTAACGGCCCGTGTAGATGTCGAGATCGCCGTCGTTGTCGTAGTCCGCAACTGACGCGACAACAACGAAATCACCGTCGCCGTGTTTGACTATTCCTGACGAATCCGTCACTTCGACGAACTTGCGGCGTGACGGCTGCTGCGGGTCGATGGGTACGTTTTTGAAGACACGACTACGATCCGTAAAGCAACCGAAGTAAGCGTCTTTGTAACCGTCGTTATCGAAGTCAGCGAAAATACCGACGTTGACGCCGGGCATGTTTTGGGGCAGACCCGCTTCGGCGGTGGCGTCCACAAAAGTGCCGTCGCCGCGATTGTGATAGAGACGCGGTTGCGCGCCATCGGCGAAAAAGACGTCGTACCAGCCGTCGTTGTCGTAGTCGACTACCGACACTCCGGCTGGTCCATACTTGATGATCTCGAATGTCTTCGGCTTCCATTCGGGCGTGAAGAATTTTGGATTGAAGCGGGAAGCGAAATCGATCCCGGCGCTCGAGTTCGCGCCATCCCGATCCTTCGCGTAGAAACTCGATCGGCCCCACATATCCGTGAACCCACGGCGATCGCCCGTAACAGTCGTGCCGCGAATCAATTCCTGCCGGTGAATCTTCCAGGCGTTGCCTTCAGCGTGCAGCCACATGCGGAAGAGAGCCTGCGTTTCAAATGCTTCCGTGCCTTTCCCGTCGCTAGTGTTGCGCGTCCCACGCAACCAAAGAAACGCACGGATCACAGCGTCTCGATCGCCGTCGATATGTTCGACTGAGTCAAGCTTGAGCTTTGCCTCGTCAACCCTCTTCATCGTCTTGAGGTAGTGTTCAACCTCACTCGCTATGTCGTGCTTCAACGTGACTTTCTCGAGTGCCGGCTGCCATTTGTAAACACGCACCCCATCGCGCTCAGACTGAAGCTGTTCATCAGAGAATCCCTCGCGGTCCGCGGCATAATTCTCGTCGTAGCAGGAGAGGACTTGTGCGACGTCAAACTTCTCCACGCCCGTGCGAAACTCGCCGAGGAGCTTCTGCGCTGTCTGGCCCATCTGTGCAAGCTGCTGCGCGTTTGCCTCAATTTGGTCGAGCTTCAGCTTGACGAGCACGATGATGATTAACAGCACAATTAGCGGTGAGCTGTAGAACACTGCTCGTTTTTGTCTCTTCGACATAAAACCTCTTTATCCACAGATTCCGCAGATTACACAGATTCATTTCTGTGTAATCTGTGGATAAGGGTCTCCACCTTCTTGTATCCGCAACTGGCGAGTGCCTTTCATCAGTGTTGCGATCTTCTCCCCATCGAGATGCTGCACGCGTCCACTCGGCCAGCGGATTTCAATCCTGTTCACTTGCTCTGCTTTTCCGAGTCCGAAGTGAAGCGGCAACATCATCTCCGACGCATAACCAGAGCCGGCCTCAACTTGCCGCATCATTTTTTTCCCTCCGGCGGTGAGCCAGACGCACGCGCCGATCGCATCGCGGTTACTCGCGGTCCCGACCAGCTTCAGCTCAACCGAATTACCTGTCTTCTTCAGGTTGTTCATATAGAGCACCGGCGTCTCGTTGTTGGCATTCATTACCAGGTCCAACTTGCCGTCGTTGTTAAAGTCAGCCACCGCCACACCGCGCCCATCCTTCACGCTGTCAGAACCGGTCGGCCGCGCAATGTCGATAAACTGCCCGCCACCGACATTCACAAACAGACACTTGTGCTCGTAACCGTTCCAGGAGTTCTCACCGACAAACTCGTGACTGAAGAAGAACCCCTGCTTGTACTTGTCAATGTGCGCGACCGCGCCCGATGTAAACGGTAGTCAAAGATCGTCCTTGTTCTTGTTTGTGATCCATCCGTTCGCCGCATAGATATCGAGATCGGTGTCGTTGTCGGCGTCGAAGAAAGCGACACTCCAACCCCAGCCCGCACGCGCGGTGTGACTGTCTTTCAACTCGCTAAACGTGCCGTCGCCATTGTTATGGAAGAGTGAGTTTCCTTTGCCGATGGCGGTGCCGATCGACGTCCATTTGGATCCCACCAGGTCGTAGAATTTTTTGTACTCGAACATGTCGAGGAGCAACCAGCGCGTGCGCGCGACGTTGCGCATGTACTGGCTGACAGTCATGTCTTCGCCAAACCAGCGCTGGTTTGAGTTGATGTTCGAAGTGTAGAGATCGATCAGACCATCGCCGTCGAAATCGCCGAAGGTAACGCCCATGCCGCCGCTGAAGTCGAGCACGCCCGCTTGCTTCGCGACATCAGTGAACGTTCCGTTGCCGTTGTTGTGAAAGAGACACTTGCGTCCGAAGTCGTTTGCGATCGCAAGGTCCGGAAAGCCGTCGCCGTCGTAATCAGCGGAAGCAACCGCTAACGCCCAGCCCGTATCGCCTGTGCCGCTCGACACAGTTACATCGCGGAAACTCTGTCCACGTTCATTGTGATACAGGCGATTAGGCTGGGCGTTCTGGGCAAAGAAAGGAAGACGCGGGACGTCAGTGATAGCGTTGCCGTAGAGGCCGATGTAAAGATCGACGTAACCGTCGCGGTCGTAATCGAGGAAAACGGCCGTGACACTGGTCGAGTTGAAGTCGAGACCAAATTCCTTTGATTGATCGACGAACTTGCCGCCGTCGTTCCGGAAGAATTTGTTGGGCGCGAGATAGCGAGCAATGAAGAGGTCGTCGTCGCCGTCGTTGTCGACATCGGCAAATATGCCGGCGTTTGCCTGATCGATTCCGTCGAGACCAACCGCACTTGTGACGTCAACAAACTTGACCTCGCCGGATGCATCGGTAACGTTCCGGTAAAGACGAGAACGCACACCGTCCGGGAAGAAGATGTCCTGGCGGCCGTCGTTGTCGTAGTCGACTGCGCTGGCTCCGCCGGAACCGTGTTCGATGATGTCAAACTTCATCTTCGCCGAATATTTTTCGGCGTCGAGTTTTGGATCGCGCGAGTGTTTGAAGTCGATGCCGGCGGCTTTTAGATCGACTTCCTTGAAACCATTGCCGTCGCCTCCGACACGGAGACCTTCGACCATGCCGGCGTTTTGGACCAGCTCGTCTTTGACAATTTTCCAGTCAAAGGCGCCGGGTGTGCCTTCGTTGACGAGGTACCAGCGATAGAAATAGCGATCCTGAAAGACCACGCCGTGCGGATCGGTGCCGTCGAGAATGAACTTGACTCGCAGCACCACGCTTTTCTCGAGATCGATACTCTCGATCATGTCGATCTTGGTCCAGATGTTCGTGATCGAGTTGATGCTGGCGAGGTAATTCACAACTTCGCCGCGAAGTTGTTGCTTGTCGAAGTCCTGGCGGCCATTGATTATCACTCGGGAGATCGAAACGTCACTTTCTTCACTCGCGGGTTTCATTTCCCAACGGCCGCGTCCCGGGGACCAGAAACGATCTGAATAAAGACTCATCACCGGCGCCGGATCTTTCTTGTCAAAGCTCTCGCGCAGTGCGCGCGTGTAGTTGCCCAGAAAGACGTTGACTGACTTACCGGTGTTGAAAAACTTCGCATGCTCCCGGTCACGCCGCGCCATGACGTAAAGTGCAACCGCAATGACGGACAGAACGATGACGAGCAGGACGATGGTCAATTTCGCCAGCGTTTTAAGAAGTCTTTTTTTCGATCTTCCGTTCATTGTGATACGTCTTCAATTCGCACTTGGAAGAGGTCAGTACCACCACGCGGTAGCGGGTGGGTGGTGACGCGACCGCACCCACCCGCTACCGCGTGGTGGTACTGACCTCTTCCAAGTACGCGTCCTGATCTTTGAGCGCTCCCGGTATTGATCTTCTTTGCGACCTGCATGGCCGAGACGATGACTGGCGTGATGCCGCCGCCCGGCTGCGTCCAGTGGCCCACGAAATACAAATTCTTCAACATCCCGTTCAGCGGCGGACGGTTGTCGCCGAGTTGATCGGGCGACATCTCCCAGCCCAACATCGCGCCCTTGTAATTCAACGTGTACCGGTGCGAAGTCAGGGCTGAAGCACTCAGCTTCACAACAACTTTCTCCGTGAAACCCGGCATCACTCGCTCCAGGTTATCCATGATGTAGGCTTCAACCTTCGTTTTGTGCGTGGTCCAATCGTCGATCGAGTCGTAATCAATGTCAGTCAGCTTCTGAACGATAACGATGTGTCCACCGGGCGGAGCCATCGCCGGTTCGTACAACGTCGGCACGAAGATCTTGAAGGAGTTAGTTGCGACTCGATCTGAATCCCAGGAGTCCCAGTGATAGCCATGAGCGGCGCGCAGCTCCTCCGTCGCCATCCCCTTCAAACCGACATGGACCAGGAAACACGGATGCGTCGGTCGTAACTTGCGAATGGAGTTGACACGATCGCAATCGAGATGATTCGGTTCGATCAACCGTTCGAGTGTCAGCAGCAAGTCGGCATTCGAAACAACCACGCCGGCAGTGACACGAGGACCGGCGTTTAACTCCACACCGCAGGCGCTCTTGTTTTTGACCACTACTCGCTGGACGTTCGCGCTCATCAGGATGTGACCGCCGAGTTCCTCGAAGCGCAGCGCCAACTCATCGGCGAACGCCTGCGACCCGCCGCGTGGGTAGTAGTTGCCGAGAAAGTAAGAGAGCCGGAGCATCGAATCGAAAACAAACGAAGTGCGAGATGGCGGCGAGCCCCAGTGGCCGCAATCGGCGGCCAGCAGGAGTTTCAATTTCGGATCGCGAAAGTGCTGGTCGAGTGCCTGGCGCACCGTCATCCCGGAGTAGTGATCGAGCCGGTCTGTTTCGCGCCAGCGGAAATAAGTGAGCAAGCCTGACAAATAAACCTCGCGCACGAGTTCAAAAAAGCGATCCAGGTTTTCGGCTTCCTCCGGAAATTCTTTTTTCAGTTTGCCGAGGTAGGTATCGAAGTCGGCGGGCACCGCGAAAGTGGAGCCATCGGGAAAATGAAAATGATCGACCGGATCCATCTTCACCCACCCGTTGGTCACACCAAGTTCACGCAGCAACTTGCCGGTAATCGTCTCCGCGTTACCGAGCAACGGATAGAAGTGAGTTGCAGCGTCGAACGTAAAACCTTTGCGCCGGAAGGTGCTGCAATAACCGCCGACCATGTAATGCTGTTCGACGAGCAACACGCGTAGACCTTCACGCGCCAAAAGATTTGCGCAGATCAATCCGCCGATGCCGGCGCCTATAATCACGGCATCGTAAGACGAGTCAGGCGCCTTGCCGCGCAATCCTCTGAAAAGCCTTTTCATAACGCATTCAACTTCGGTCGATTCCGCCCATACGTCTCATGTGCAGCGACAAACTCGCTGCTCGCGATCGCCGCGCCCATCGAAAGCTCTCCCGCGAGTAACGTCGCGCAAATGATCTCTGCGAATTTCCCTGCCTTGCCGCTACCCGCACAGCCGAGAATCTCGAGACACTCACGACTCGTCCCCAGCGCAGTGCCGCCGCCGACAGTCCCCACAGTCAGCGACGGCAACGTGACACTCGCGTACAGATCTCCATCCCCGTCCAACTCAAAATTCGTAATCCCAACTGCCGAATTAACGATGTTGGCAACGTCCTGCCCGCAAGCGATGAAGATCGCCGCCAAACCGTTAGCCAACTGTCCGTTGTATCCGATGGCGTTGGCCTGCAAGTGTCCCAACATCGTGTGCTGTCGCATCTTCAACAGGCTCTCAGGCGTGACGTGTAAGTAAGACTTGACGATCTGTTTCGGCAGCAGCGCGCCCGCTGTCACCTTCTTGCCTTTACCACCGGCCAGCAATGATCCGCTCGCGCGTTTTTCCGAACTGAAGCCACTGAAGACGTAAAAGTGAAGCGCGTCACATTGGTCCATGATCCATTTGCATGCCTGCTCAGTGGCTTTCACGATCATGTTCATTCCGTGAGCATCACCGGTGCAGTAACAGAAATTGACAATCACTTCGCGTCCCACAGCGTGACACTCGATCCGCTGTAGTTTGCCGTAACGTGTCGTGGATTCAGCTTCGGCACGAATCGTCTCGAGTTTGTCGGGAAGACTGATCGCAAACTGATGCGCGCGATCGACGTTTTCGAAGAGAAAAACTGGCGAGACGCGATTCTCATCGAGGTAAACGCGAGTGGTGACACCGCCCGCACGAGTTAAGGCAACCATGCCACGCTCGTATGAACGAACAAGGGCGCCTTCAGTCGTCGCGAGCGGAACGTAAAAAACGCCCTGCGCGTCACGGCCGTTGATTAGCAATGGACCAGCCACACCCAAAGGCATCTGTGCTGCGCCAACAGGGTTCTCGATATTGCCGCGCATCTCATCGCCCGGTATCGAGTGCGCGCCGATGTGCTTCAGCCGGCAGCCGGTTTTCTGTTCCAACCACTGGCGTCGCCGTTGAACGTAAGGCTCGGCATAGCCCTGCTGCTTCATGCGCGGCACTAAGTGCAGCCGGGCCTGGCTGATGTTTAGTTCAGTTCTCATTACACCTTTGCCATCACAAGTGAGCAGCAATGACCATCAAAGCCGACTGAGTTGATCAGCGCGGTTTCGAGATCGAGCTGTGTGTTATCAGGACTAATCATGTCGAATGTGAAGTCGTCATCGACTTGTTCCAGGCCGTTAATGCCCGGCAGCACACCGTCGTGCATCGTTTCCAACAAGGCGATAGCCTGTAATGGACCAGAAGCACCGAGTGTTTCACCGAGCATTGACTTGATGGCCGTTACCGGAAGTTTGCGAGTCTGGCCATTGAGGCCCGCGAAGATACCTTTAGCTTCTTGACGATCGCCGGCATAACTGCCGTTCGCAGATGCGCTCAGACAATCGATCTCGTGAGGCTCAGTGAAAGCGTCGTTGATGGCATGTCGAACTGACAATGCGATCGCGTTTACAGCCGTGTCTTCATCCTCGCCTTGCGAACAGTCATAGCCGCAGCCATGACCCGTAATCTCTGCGAGCGAGCGCGCGCCTCTGTCGCGAGCGAAGTGGGCATCTTCAAGCATTAGCAGTGCGGCACCTTCGCCGAGCGCGAATCCGTTGCGTCTTTTGTCAAAAGGAATAGGGAAATCGCCGCAGCGTTGCTCCGATCGGCACAACAGTCCGGCGCGGTCAAAGCCGTAGAACGACTCAAAACACATTTCATCAGCACCGCCGGCCAGAACTGCACGCGCGCGACCGCTGCGAATGACCTCGGTCGCATAAGCAATCGCTTGCAGCCCCGAAGTTATGCCCGTTGAGATAGTCGAATTAATGCCGCGCAGGTTGTGAAGGATGGCGGTTTGACCGGCGGCAGCGTTGATCACCGTGTTGGAAAAGTCCATCGGGCTGGCATAGCGTGGTCCAGCTTCAAGCGCGCGCCGATCAAACTCCGAGATCGTGTGCACACTACAAAACATCGTCCCCAGCACTAACCCTACTTCCTCGTCTTTGCGCATTGACTCAGACCAGCCACTTTCGTCGAGGGCCAGTTGCGCTGCAGAAGCAACGAGTCGTGAGGTGCGATCCAACGGGCGCAGATTTCTACGGCCAAGATATTTCTGCGCATCGAAGGAAGGGATTTCTCCTCCCAGGGGACAGCCAAGACCCGCCGTGCTGAAGAGCTCGACGGGTTTGACTGCACGGCGGCCGGCGCATAGCGAGAACTGTAGACAACCAGAGGTATCGCCCAATGAAGAGACGACACCCACGCCAGTAATTACAACTCTGTTTCTCATTAGCTTAATGAGTCATACTTCTTGAGAATCAGCGAAGCGTTATTGCCACCAAATGCGTAAGCGTTGTTCATAGCAACTCGAACCGTGTGCTCACGCGCGCAATTGGGCACGTAATCCAAATCACACTCCGGATCCGGTTCCACCAAATTGATCGTCGGCGGAATGCGACCGTGATAGACCGCGAGAGAACAAGCGGCGGCTTCAATCGCGGACGCTGCACCCATCGTGTGACCAAGCATCGACTTGATTGAACTCATCGGGATGCGATATGCGGCGTGGCCAAATAGTTTTTTGACAGCTAAGGTTTCGAGACGATCGTTCGTTGCTGTGCCTGTGCCATGAGCACTGATGTAATTGACCTCTTCCGGATTGGTTCCACTTTGTTCGAGTGCTTGTTTCATGGCCCGCATGGCGCCATTACCAGTAGGCTGCGCGGCTGTCATGTGATGCGCATCGCAGGACAAGCCATAACCGGAGATCTCTGCATAGATCCGCGCGCCGCGGTGCCTTGCAGACGACAGTGGCTCGAGCACGATCACGCCTGCTCCCTCGCCCGGAATCATTCCCTTTCGATATCGATCAAACGGCTGGCAGACTTCCGGTGCGATAGCTCCCAGTTGAGCGAAGCCGGTGTAAGTAATGCGAGAAAAAGAATCCGAGCCACCCGCCAGCATCAGATCCGCGCGACCCGCTCGCAGAACGTCGAAAGCGTGCGCGATCGCGTAGTTGCCTGCCGCACAGGCTGTCGGGATCATGATGTTTATGCCGGCGAATCGCAGTTCACGCGCGATGTGCGCGGCGATGACGTGGCTCGGATAGAGCGCCAGAAATTCCGGCCCAACACGCTCCAGTTTTTTGCTGACAAACAGGTCGTCAAAACGTTCTACCTCGCGTGGCTCACCTGAGGTCGTGCCCATTGATACTCCAGCCCGCTCGAGATCAAGGGAAGCAATTTCCACGTTGGCGTCCGCCAGTGCTAGACGGGCGGCGGCAATTGCAAATTGCGATGCGCGTCCCAGGTGAGCCGCGTCGAGATTCGAAAGGTAGTTTTCGACTTCAAAGTCGTGTACCTCAGCGCCACGATGAACGCTGTAGGTACTCGTGTCGAAAGATCTGACTGGACCAATTCCCGATCGACCTTCGAGCAGATTGGTCCAGAAGCGCTCGCGACCGGTACCGATCGGAGTGACAACACCGATACCTGTAACGACCACGCGAAGTTGTTTCATTAAGCCACCGCCAGCTCGAGGTGTTGCTGAACGACTCTGACCGTATCGTCCACGGTGCGAATCTCCGATAAAACTTCGTCGGGGATCTTGACTTGAAACTGGTACTCGGCATCCACCGTTATTTCGAGAATGGTGAGCGAGTCGAGTTGCAGGTCGTCCTTGTACGACGCGTTGTCGGTGATTTCTTCGAGACTCAAGCTCGTTATCGTGGCGATTGATTTTTTGATTCTCGCCTTGATCTCTTCAGTGCTCATGGTTGAATCTCCCATTCGCCGGATGGCTATCTATTTCGCACTGACGAGGGGCGCGCGTCTATCGGGGCGATAGGAAAGGAATCTCAAGGAACTCCATGATCAATCAGGGAATTCCCTGATGAGCCACAAAAGTTTTTTAGCCACAAAAAGGCACACAAACCACAAAAAATGATTAATTGAAATGGGTGCTGAATCCTTAACTGATTAAATCTATTTTGTGCTTTGTGTGGCTAAAAAACTTTTGTGGGTCATGTGGCGTGGAGCCAGCCCTGGCGGAGGGCGTAGCGGACCATTTCGACGCGGCTCTTGAGGTCGAGCTTCTGCATGATGTTGGCTTTGTGAGTCTCTACTGTCTTAACACTGATCCGGAGATACGATGCCACCTCTTTATTCGTATACCCCCAAGCGACGAGTCGCAATACCTCAGTCTCGCGTTCGCTCAGGTCGTTACTCTGCGGCTTGCCTCCAAACCGGCGATTATTCAGGTATCCACCAACGATCTTGCCCGCCAATGAAGGATCGAGGTAAACACCACCCGCCGCAACCACGCGAATCGCATTGATCAACTCTTCAGCCGCCGCTTTTTTCAGTACATAACCAGACGCGCCCACTTCCAGCAACTGTCGCAGATACCCATTGTCGTCGTGCGCCGTCAAAACAAGTACCGTGACCTTTTGGCATGTTCGCTTGAGACGTTCGGTGACCTGAATACCATTCAAATCCGGCATCGAAATATCGAGAATAATCACGTCCGGTTGCAGTTCCCTGACTCGTTGCAGAGCCGTCCTGCCATTGTCAGCTTCACCGATGACGTCCATGTCTGCCTGCGCGTTCACGAGCGACTTCAACCCTTCGCGCATGACGGTATGGTCATCAGCCAGAAAAATGCGGAGCGAGTTCATATGCAAACGCCTTCTGTTGAACTGATGCTGTAGCCGGAATTCGAATCGCCAGCGTGGTACCCAAACCAGGCGCAGACTCAATGTTCAGTTTGCCGCCTACCAGGGCAACGCGTTCGTTTATGCCGATAAGCCCCAGTCCACTCCGTTCGACTTCCGGTTGGAAACCGCGACCGTTATCTTCGATGATGACAAGCAACTCGTCATAGCGATACCCCAGCATCACACTCACACGAGTTGCCTCTGCGTGCTTGAGAACATTGGTGAGCGCTTCCTGAACGATGCGAAAAACGGCGGTTTCGACCGGCGGCGGCAGTCGAAGCTTATTCAGGCCACTATGAAAATCGAGTGGGATCGAGTTTCGGTCCGACCATTTTTCTACGTAGTTAGAGATCGCGTTCTCGAGTCCGAGGTCGTCGAGCGCAGCCGGGCGTAGTTCCCATGCGAGGTGATGGGCATCTTCCACGAGCCGCTCTGTTAATTTCTGCAACTGAAAAAGACTGTTGCGCAGTGCTGTCGATCCATTCGTCGAGTTATTCAGGGTCTTGAGGCCGAGGAGCAGCGCCGCAAGGTGCTGGCCTGTCTGATCGTGCAGTTCGCGCGATATGCGACGTCGCTCCTCTTCCTGTGCTGTGACAAGGCGTCGTAATAGTTCCAGGCGTGCTGCTTCGGATTCCTTGTGCCGGCTGATCTCAGTTTGAAGATTTTCGTTCACTCTCGATAGTTCTTTGGTCCGCTCTTCGACGCGAACTTCCAAATCGCTGTAGGCATCACGCAACGCTACTTCGGCTTGTTTTCGTTTCGTATCGGAATGATGAAGCGCCATGGCGTTACGCCCGATCAGGGTAGTGAGCACAAGAATGCTGATTACCACACACAATGGCACTGCGAAAGCCATGTCGTATAAACCAGTACGGGCGCCGAAGATGATTAAACCTCCGGCAACGATCGGAATCGCGATACTTGCCGGCAAGAGACGACGCACCATCAACCCACCGGCAGTGTCGCTCAAGACAAACGACGTTAACTGTTGTTCAGGATAGATGAAGACTATTCCGAGACTGAGTGCGATAAAGATCAGCGCGGTATGTAAAGCCATTCCGGTGTGTGCACTAATGCTGTAAAGGAACGCAACGTCGTAGATGTAGCCGACCAAAGCCAGCGAAGCGATCAATGCCGCTGTCAACGCCAGCTTTTGGGCCACTCGATAAGGCCGGCCCATCGTGCGCGATAACAACAGAGCACTTCCAATGAGCAAAAGATTGATCGCAGTATGAGGGGAAGGACGTCCGGGAAACGATGGAACCGTAGTTTCTAATGGCCGACTGAATATAAGTTTGTCAAAACCAAGATCTAACCCGCCAACATATTCACTGATTATGAGTATCGCGATCAGAACGACCGCGAGCGCACACACCCCGGACACAAGAAACCTATTTTTTAGTGTGGTCAGAGACACGCTCGCAAGGATGAAAGTGACTGCGGTGAGCGGTACCATCTGCGGCTGGCCCGGGAGGATACTTCGTAGAATTGGAACATTGAATGTCCAGCCCAGCAACACCAGACTTGAGACAAAAATGCCTAAACCACTCACCACCTTCGGAATGAGTACGAAAGTAGCGCTGAAGTGAGTTTTAGCTCCCATTTTCTTTAAAATACTTTTCAATTACCGCTGTTAAATCTTTCTGGTCTTCTCCTTCATGACAATAAATAATTTTCCCATCGGTGCCGACAATGTAGACCACCGGCAAGGTTGTCACTTTGTATGCTTCTGTGATCTTCTCTCCATTGAGAAGCAGCTCATAGCTGTAACGCTTATCATTCATTAACTTGAGCGCGTCACCGTTCTCCCACGAGTTAACGCCAAAGACGACGACTCCTTTGTCAGCAAATTTTTGCTGAAGTTTCTGCATACGCGGCATCACCGCTGTGCACGGACGACACCAGGTGGCCCAAAAATCCATTACCACAACCTTCCCGCGATATGAGGCGAGTGAGTGCGTCTTACCTTCTGCACCAATCAACTGCCAGTCAGGAGCCATTGTGCCGACTTCCAGCAGGTTCATCACCTGCTTCTGCTTCGGCTTCGGCGGTGGTCCAATCATGATCGGGCCCTGTGCAGTGAGTGCACTTTCAGAACCGCACAAGGCCAGGAAAATTAAAGTCCAAATTACTCGCCTCATATCATTCACCCTATTGCAAGAGCTAGAAACGTCGCTGGTAACCAACGAGAATCATGTAGTCAGCAAAAGCGGCATCGCCTCCGGGATTGCCGACCAGAATGTCGGAAACGCTCCTCTTACGATTGCGTCCGGCAGCTATCGGGACTGTTACCGACCACGAATCTCGACGCCTGAAGTACTGCACGCCGGGCTCAATCGCCATACCATATCCAGGTCGCCGGAAACCGTTGCTCTTGCCGATTAAGTCGCGTACTGGCACACCCTCGATGCGCCAACCGATGGTGAAAGCCCATTGCCGTGTTTTAGGTATCGGACGAGAAACACCGACACGCGCCAGATATTGATCGGCAACGGACATAATTGACTCAGATGGACGCCCACGCCCGGTCGGCACTCCGTTCGTATCGCGCGGATTAAGCAAATACGCGCCCGAGGCATACACTGTGGTACTGCCAAACCTCTTATATCCCTGAATGTCCAACGGAATGCCCCAGCCGCCATCACCAAGTTGTATCGATTGGTCCACAACCTGTGTAACAGTCCGCCCGTTTCCGGCCAGAACGGTATCGGTAACGTTCGACTTTCCGGTCGGGAACTTGATACCAACTCCGAAGGAGATGTTCTGGGACGACTCATTCGGTTGTTTCCACAGCCACATCCGACCCATCACACTCAGATCACCGAATCCAAAGCTATGAAAGATCTGAGGCGAGGTACCACGCCTTCGCGTCGCCTTCATGAATGGAATCGCAGCCGTGATATTGAAGCGGCGGTTGACGTCGTAGGTGAGAGCCACGTCATTAAGGTAGATGTTATTGACTACTTCTGTTCCCTGCTCGGCACGTTGTTTCTGTTCCTCAGTGCCTACAAAGTGGCGATGCGAGCGTTGTTTGCGAAAGCCGATAGATAGGTGCCACCGATTTCCGTCAAAAATGCCTCCAAGCTTGGAACTTGAATCTTCATGGCCGGCGCATTGCACGCCAATCACGGGCGCGCTCTGTCGTGCGGCAATTCAACCCTGGGCCCAGACATAGTTACTGGGCAAGAGACTTCCGGAAAAAGTTAGCGCAATGAGCAGTATCATTCGCTCGAATGAGGATTTGAATTTCTTCATTTTGTTCACTCCTTTAGAACGAGAGTCTCACGCCAAGCTGGATCTCACGACCAGGTGTAGCAGCTTCCGTGATCGTTCCAAACTGTGGCGTATTAACGAAGCGATTCGGTGTGCCGAGATTCGCGTGATTGAGTGCATTGAAGGCCTCGGCCCGCACCTGGAACTTCACCTGTTCGGTGACGGAAAACTCACGTTGCAACGCGAGATCGAGTGTCTGTCTGCCTGGACCATAAACTGTGTTTCGTCCGACGTTGCCGAAAGTGAATGCAGCAGGTGTCGAGAATGCCGCCGGGTTAAACCATTGATCGGCCGTCTTCGTGCCTGGTCCAAAAACCGGCGCGCCCGTGTAGTTGGCTCGGATCGGATTTTCCCCGAGTAACGTTCCGGCGTTAGCTGTATCGCCAAACACCGAGATCGTAAACGGAAATCCGCTTTGCAACTGGTAGATCGCGGAGAGGCGCCAGTCTTTCGTGAGTTTGTTGATGAAGTTATCCCCGCCCAACGACGGTAAGGCGTAGACCGTGCTCAACGAGAAGCGATGGCGAATGTCACACGCAGGCCCTTTCTCAGCAGCGAGGTTGGAATTATCTTGCGGCGCTGCCGACTCAAACATCGGCGAGCGGAAATCAGGAGCATCGCTGAGATTCTTCGAATAGGTGTAATTCGCCAGGAAGGTCCAACCCCGAGCAAAACGTCGCCGCACATTGACGTAACCAGCCTGATACCAACTCTGCGCCGAGTTCTCCAGCAGATTGATGCCGCTCACGGGAAAAGTCGTGTTAACAACTGCTACATCCGCCGGCAGTTCCATCCCTGGCAGAAAACTCAAAGTTCTGAATGGCCGGCGTGGACCAATAGCTCCCGGACCGGGCTGCGCATTGTTAATCAGATGAGAACGTTGGAGGTGTACTCCGTGAGACCCGAGATATCCCAACTCAAGCGTTGTCTCAGCGCCTAAACTTTTCTCGACTGAGCCGCTCCACTGTTGGATGTATTGAGATGGCGCATCGAGTTCGAAAGACGCAAAGCTAACCGTGGTAGCACCCAACACCGCTGGTCCAAAGTTTAAGTGACTCGCAACCACGCCCGCCGCGGGAGTGAAGTTATCGCTTTGCTGCGTTTCCGGAAATACATACGGAACGTTGTGACGTTGGTTACACCACGTGTTCATGTCCACGGGTGTGAAGAAGATTCCGAACGCCGCATGCAAAACAACTCCGTGCTTGTGCATGTTGTGTGAAATCCCGATGCGCGGTGCGAAATTGAGTTTGTTCGCGTTGCTCAATCCTTCGGGAAATCCCTGTTGTCCGCCGATGAATACGGAAGGAACGCCATTGTTGAAAACGAGATTCGTGTTGGCGTAGCGAATGTCGACCAGTGGGCTCATGTACTCATAACGCAATCCGATCTGGATCGTGGTATTGCGAGTCATTTGAAAACTGTCCTGGATAAACGCATCGGCATACCACTGGCGCAGTTGCATCTGCGGAATTCCGGCTTGTCGTTGCTTAACAGCCGGGAGGCCCAGCATGAAACTGGCAAGTGCGGAGCCGGTGCCGTCGTTGGTGGCAGTTCGCGTCGTGAAGCCATTGGTGAATTGGTAATAACCGCGGTTCTGGAAGAATCCCCACATGGGCCAAATGAAATAGCGATAGCTGCCACCCAACTTCAGGCTGTGAGAACCGAGCTGCCAACTGATGGAGTCACGCGCCTCGAGAATCGTGTCCCATGCGTGCATCGGAGTGGCGATGTAGGTATCACCCATTCCTGAAAATCCCTGGACGTTGAACCATGGCGCACCAAATGCACCCTTGCCGCCGAAACCAACGCCAGTGATTCCCAGTTCTGAGACGATGTCGTTGGTGAAACTGTTCTCGGACGTGCGATGCATCGCCAGTCTCGAGAACGTAATGCTGGCGATATTTACAACTTTGGGATTGATTAGTCTGGTCCAACTGACGGTGCCGTTCTGAGACAAGTTGTCATGCAGCGCTCCGAAACCCGGGAGGTTCTGCGGCATAAAACCTTTCTCGCTACTAAACGAGTAACGCGCAAGGACTGCGTCACCTCTTTCAAATGTTCGATCGACTCGAATCGTGGCTTGATCCGTTTGATGATGTGCGTTAGCGACGTCGAGAAAGTTGTTGCAATCCAGGCCGGCGCCGGTTACCTGGGGAACGCCATTCATCGTCATGCCGCAACCCATCATCCCCATATTCATGTTCGGCCGCGGAATATACTTGCGCAGGAACAGTTGGACCTTGGGATCGATCAGTTGCTGCGGGATCACATTGCCCGGAAACGGGTCACGGATAACTTGTGGATTGAGCGGGCTGATTGGTTTTGTGGGATCGAAGTTTGGATTAGGCTTTGAGCTGAACGGGTTAAAGATCGTGGCGCCACTCATGCTGAAGTCGCCGCTGATCTCGTCTTCAGTGGGCACAGTTTCAATCATCGTCTCTGATTTTGTGTGCCGCAGACCTTCGTAGTTAACGAAAAAGAAAAGCTTGTTGCGAATGATTGGGCCACCGAAAGAACCGCCGAAGTTGTTTCGCACGAGATGATTGTCTGAATCCATCTCAGTGAACGTGCGCGCGTCAAACACGTCATTGCGCAGAAACTCATAGCCCGTGCCGTGAAAGTCGTTCGAGCCGCTTCGGGTAACGATATTGATCTGGCCGCCGCCGGCGCCGCCCATCTCGGCGTTGTAACTTCCGGTCTGAACTTTGAATTCCTGGACAGTATCTGGAGAGGGACTGAGGTTGAGCGTATTAAACGTCGGATCGGTATTGGTGGCGCCATCCAACAGAAAGTAATTCGCATTGGGCCGGTTACCGCCAATGCTTACCGCAGATCGCTGGCCCGGCCGCCAGTACAACGGACTCATATCACCCGTCTGCGCTCCGTGACTCTCGTGCGATCCGGGAGTCGTGAGCACCAGATCGATCAACATGCGTCCGTTGAGAGGCAGGTTGCGGATGGCGGTTGGCTCGACTACCTCACCAACGCTCGCGTCACTCGTGCGCAGCACCGCGGCCTGGTTTTCAATTTGAACCGTACCACTCACAGCAGAAAGCGTGAGTGTTACATCACACTTCATCTGTTGTCCGACTTCCAGGCTTAAGTTCTGAGTCCAGATTGCAAAGCCGGTGGCTTCAGCCGTTAACTTGTATTCACCCGGCAGCAAACCAGTGATTTGATACATGCCGTGATCGTTGCTGACTACCTGGCGGGTCGCCTCGGTGCTCAGCGCGGTCAATCGCAACGAGGTGCCGGGAACCACTTGCTGTTGAGGATCGAAAACAGTGCCGTTCAGGGCGGCGTAGTTACTCTGACCGAGACAAAGAAGCGGCGCGAGAAAAGAAATCGTGACGAAGCACAGAATCCTGGTGATGAGTATTTGCTTCATGGTTGACTCCGATTGGTTCACGTATTGTTGTTGGGCACGGTCAGTACCACCTCGCGGTAGCGGGTGGGTAAGCCTCCGGATTCAAAATCAATAGCGATATCAAATATTTCCCTCGACCCATCCGCTACGGCGGACGGTACTGACCTCCTCCAAGTGCGACGCTCAGACTCTAAAGAACGCGCATGAAGGCGACGAGATCTTTCTTCTCGTCCGCCGCCAGTTTTAATTGAAAGACGAGGTTGAAGAACTCAACTGTGTCCTCCAGTGTCGGCAGGCGCCCATCGTGGAAATACGGCGGCGAATCCTTGATGCCTCGCAGTGAAAAAGTCTTTACCCAACCTTCAGCACGACCGGCATAAAAATCCTCGAGCCGCAGATCGTGCATCTGGTTGTCGGTGTAGTAAGGCGCCGCATGACACGCACTGCAATTCGCTTTTCCGAAGAAGAGTTTTTCTCCACGCAGTTCGGATTCTGTTGCTTTGGCGGGAATCAACCGGCCATAGCGATCGAGTTTAGGCGCCGGCGGAAAGCCGATGATGGAATTGAAGTCGCCCATCACGTTAGTCGTGCCTTTATTAAACTCGCGTCCGCCAATCTGTTGCGCCAGGCCGATATCTCCATCAAAGTATTCCTCGACTTCGGAGAAGTGATCGACAGAGCGAATAGAGCGACGGAGGCTATAGATCAGAAAGGTGTTGTTTCCGCGCAATGTGGGCGTATCGAGACGGACGCGCGCCAGCGTTGGTCTCGTTCCGGGATCCATCTCTACGGCTGCATTGGTGTGTCCATTGACGTGACAATCGAAACAGGCAATACCCTGCGACGGAAGCTTCGTGAGCCGGTGCTTGGTTTGATTGAACCAACTGGTGTTTGACTTGATGACGAGCTTTTCGAGACCCTTCAGCTGCTCCGGCGTGATAATGCCATTGAACAACCGGTAGAAATTTGCTTCGGTGATCTCCTCACCGCGCGATACGTCGCCGAGGTCTGGTCGGGTAGTGAGGAAAAGTGGAGGAGGAAACTCCGGTAAGTACGCATCGGGAATATCAAAGTCGACGTCGAATCGTGTGTCCTCAGGATGTGCCGCCAACCAGGTTTGCGAAAACAACATGTGACCGGTTGACTGGAGCGGATGTGATAACGGGCGAAAGCCTTCGGGAAAAAGATCCTGCTTCAAGATCTCTTCCGGGCTCAGTTTCGCCAGGTCTTCCCAACTCGCAATCTTCTCAGGCAGTTTCACAACTGGACCAATCGGAAGCGGTTTTCCCCTGGTCATGGTGATTGTTGCGTCAGTCTTGCCAGTGAACGTGTAACGGGTATCTAAGTAGGCTTTCCAGCGCGCCATCACGGCAGGCTTTTGCTCGCTTAAGCGCGTGTAGAACTCATTGAAATTTGCGACGTCGTCGACTGATGCGTATGACGATTTCGCAGGTCCGCCATAGAGATACAACTTCACCGGCGGGATATCCCCAGGCCGTAGCTCTGGAAACGGCAGCAACTTTTTACGTTGGTCCTGAGGATACTCACGATCCCAATCCTCGTCGTAGGCGGCGGGACTTTTGCCAGTTAACTCCATCTCTTCCACCGCCGGCCGTGTCGAAGCTTTCTTAGGAGCGGAAGCAGTGGCATTGCTACGTGCATGATCGTCGTTCTTGGCGGTTGTTGGAGTTTGGGGAGTTTCCCGAGCTGGTTCGCTCGCCTTCTTGTTTTGTTGCTGCGCCGAACCGCTGACAAGCCACGCTCCAGGCGCAAAGGAAGATCCCACTAAGAGAGCGGCGAGAAAAAACAGAAAGAAGCTAACGCCGAACAGTCGTCGTAATCGTTTGTCCATTTGACCTCCTGCTGAGACGAGTTGCTGAGAAGAGCGGATCCCCGCGCAGATTCTTCTTTCGGGTGAAGACGTACACTGTACAACCACTATGCCAAATTGAAATCGCCAGTTTCTGGTAGTGATGCAGTTTGACTTCCAGGCCAATAACGCCGAAGGCGTTCGCTAGTTTCAGCCCAGGGTTCGAGCGCAGCGAGAACCCTGGGTAGACGATCAAAAAAACATTGAACCCTGGAAGGGTTTAACCCGCACATACCTAACCCTTTCAGGGTTAATCGGCTTCTTTATTGATTCGATCCCAAGGTTGTCGCAAAGCCTCCAACCTTGGGCTGCAATTAGCGAACCCCTTCGGCGTTACTTGTCGAATTTCAAACTGCATCACTACTCCAGTTCTCAATACACGCTGGTCGGCGGGGACTCAGAGGTAAGCTTGATTTGTCCTACACGAGACGTCACAAACTGAGAAGTGAGACGAGCAAAGTGAGCGAAACTACGTTGTTAGCGAGGGAAATGTGCATGGACAACTTTGTCCATCTATCCTCTCAGTGGTTTCACTTCGTAACCCGCAATGACGAGCGCTGCCGTTATTAGCACGACGTTTTTGATTACAAACTCCCCATCGACCGTGAGGCAGAAAGGAACTCCTCGAACAAAGAAAATGGCTGGGTTGAACCAAATAGCTGTAAAGGTCCCCATGAGGTGAACTCCAAGCAGAATCAACACACAGCGAAGCGCTCGCTTCATAATGATGCCAATACCGATGGCCATCTCCCACACTCCAAGAAACAACACAAAGATACCGAGCGGCATGAAGTGATAGGTTTCCTGAATCAGTGCCGCTACCGGACTGCTGCCGAATACTTTGAGAGCGCCAAACCAAAGAAATACTGAGCCGAGCGCCAACCTTAGAGCAGTGATGCTCCAGCGCTGCAGGATTTCCAGCAGTAATTCATCCAGTTCAAACACTAACGCGTTTATCCTGGAGTCAAGTGGTTTCCGAATTGGTACAACTGTCGGAGCGGTTGAGATCAGCGTAGTTTTGACGAGAGGTTTCATGGAGTGACGTTATGATTTTTGCTGAAGTAACGAAATGATTTGCTTGCGTCGTCTGCGATTCATCTTGTAACGAGTTTGAGAATCACTTCCCTTGCGTGCAATAACCAGACCATCAGCAACCAGGTTCTTCAGCACCTCTTCGACCAGGGTTGTTCGAGGTTTTATTGTCCGCTCCAAAAACCACCATGTGACTATGCCCGTGACGGTGTCTTGTGCCTTTGGGTGATCGACTAAGTATTGGAGTATTTCGTTGCGAAGCTGCTTCTTCTTTTCCTTGATTTGGTTCATGCAAGCACAGTCGATCGTTCGCACTTTAGCAAGCGCTACACCCAAAATGTTCAAGCCACAAAAAAAAGCACCAAAGGCACAAAAAAAGATCATTGTGCCTTTGGTGCTTCTTTGTGGCGGTAGGACAATGATGTCCTAACAGAGAGTACTGAAGGCTAAGAAGCCTTCGACTTCAACGTCTCAACCGAAATGTGGTGTTTGCGAATTAACTCGAAGAAAGCACGGCGATTCTTTTGCGCGGCTTTAGCTGATCTACTGATATTGCAGTGATTCGAAAGCAAAAGGCCCTTGATGTAGGTTTTTTCGAATTGATCGACCATCCTATTTTTTGCTTCCTGAAAAGACTCCGCTAACGGCACGCTTTCCGACTCAGAAATCGCAATGCTTGCTGCACAAATTATTGGCTTCGTTGAAAGAACGATGGCTCGCATGATGACGTGCTCCAGTTCTCGAATATTGCCCGGCCAATCATAAAGAATGAGTTTTCGAATCGCGTCGGGAGAAAAGCCTGTGACTTGTTTGTTGAATTCGAGCGCATACTTATTCAGGAAGTGGTGCGCCAGCAATGGAATGTCCTCCCGGCGCTCTTGTAGTGAAGGCAGTTTGAGTTGAATCACGTTCAAGCGGTAGTACAGATCCTGCCGGAGCTTCCCTTCTTTAACTGCGGCCTCGCAATTTATATTCGTTGCTGCAATGACTCGCACGTCTGCTTTTCGAGTCTTTGTTGCACCCAATGGTCGATATTCTCTCTCCTGTAGAAAGCGCAAAAACTTAACCTGGGCCATGAGCGGAAGACAATCAACTTCATCGAGGAACAGTGTTCCGCCATTTGCCTCATCAATCAGACCACGTCGGGTCGTCTTTGCGCCTGTAAAAGCTCCTGAGACATGCCCAAACAATTCGTTTTCGATCAACTCCGCCGGAATCGCACCGCAGTTAACCGCAAGAAAAGATTGGCTGGCACGTGGACTAAGGTAATGAATGGCTCGAGCACACAGCTCCTTGCCTGTGCCGGTATCACCAGTGATCAGGATACTGGCATCGCACTTCGCCACCAGCGGAAGCTTCTCGATCTCGGCGAGAAACGCTTCACTCTCGCCTACTAATTGCTTCATGCCCAATTCTTCCTTGACTTGCATTAACTCCATTTCAGCCTCTAACGATTGATCCAGCAAACGCCAGATACGAGGCAAAACGTCAATCGTTTTTAGTGGCTTGGTAATAAAATCCGCTGCCAATTGCTTGATCCACTCAATCATCTCGTTGGGGTCAGCCTCATCGACAACAACCAGGAGCGGAATCGCTGGAATCTCAACTTCCGGCGAGAGAAATAAGTGCCTGGTATGTTTCAACCGGTCCGCCGATTGGACAACGAAAATTACTGAAAAATCAGGACGAGAAATGACTTGGGCGATTTTATTGCCCTTCGTTGCTGCGAAATCGGGACCGGATATCTTGACTTCTTCTACGTCAAACTGTGATTGAACAATGGAGCGGAGATCATCACCGAGACGATCCGAGGGATCGAGATTGAGGATCAGAATCCTGGCCGGTTTCATAACAGTTCTCCTTATGACCAACTACGCTGTCAATGAGGAAACCTGGCCGCTAGGGGTCTGGGCCCCAGGCTCTTTCGGCATTGCGCAGAGTCGACAATACTTCAGAACCGCGTCGCAATTGCGAAGCTGGATCTGTTTGAATACTCGAGCACGGACGATGGCAAAGAGACCAGGGAAGGCAGGATGGTGCTATGCGATCCCGAGACTAGTCAAACCTACACCGTCGGAGTAGGTGCGCCGCACTCGCAAGACTGTCACGAGTTATTTATCTGCCGTGGCATGTTCGACTGGTCACTGAACATGAAGAGAAGTCTGTGCACGGGCGGGCGGCCAGCGTCGGTAGACTTTTGGCAGAGGCGAAGGATTATAGTCGCGTCGAGTTCGTTGTCAACGTCTATTTTTGATATCGAAATGTATTTACACTCCCCAGTGGTATAGTGGATTAAATTGAGGAGCCAGGTATGCTACACACGTGCGGTCTTCTGAGTATTGCATTCTCGTTGATGCTGACGATCAGCGCTTGTGCCGACAATGCACCGGCGCAGAATGATTGGACCGAGTCTTTTTCCTGCGTTCCGAATCACGGGAAATCTTTACTACGTCGGCAGCAAGGGACTGGCTAACTATCTCATCAGAACGCCGCACGGACACATCCTCATCAACAGCGACACTGAAGCGAACGTTCCTTTGATTCGGGCCAGCGTTGAATCATTGGGCTTTAAGTTTACGGACAATCAAGATTCTTCTCATCAGTCATGCGCACTGGGACCACAACGCCGCGAGCGACACAATCAAAAAACTCACTGGCGCGAAGTACATGGTGATGGAAGAGGATGTTTCCGTTGTTGAGTCGGGCGGCAAGACTGACTTTCAATACGCCAACGACGCAACCACTCTTTACACGCCGACAAAAGTCGATTGCGTACTCCACGACGGCGATGAAGTAAAACTCGGATAGCTTCCTAACTGTGTTCACGTCAGCCTCCTTCTTATCCCGACGGAAGATAACCTGGACCGATAGTGGCTCGCGCCCACCGTTTTGAAATGCACCTGAGATGTGAAAGCCCAGCTGACAGCCCCTATTGCTGTTTGTAACAGCAACAGAAAAATTGGCATCGAAAGTACCAGAGACAACCTTTGCCGTAATTGATGGTGTGAATAAAGCGCTTACCATAGTTGCGACGACAAAACTGCTAACAATCGTCCTTCGCGAGCAAGCAATCTGTCCGCAATCTCCGCCATTCTGCGGTTGGGCACTGCGATTGGCAGTTGCTGCAACACACGCATCATCGCCTCATGTTCCCGTCCTGGGCCAAGCCAGCATGCATACATGATCAGTGCCGCGGCAGACGAGCGGGGCGAGGTGAACAGGTGCACGCTCCCCAATCGTGTGGGCCGATGCGAATTCTCGGCTCGGTAGTTCTGATACTTCTGCTGGAGATGTTCGACTAGCTGCCTTTTTATCCCTGCGGCTCTGACCAGAACATCCAAGACATCCCCATCCTGATCTAGGCACGCTAAAGGTAATGGATCATCTTGCCTGAGTCCTTAGTTTTGATTAAGGTGACAATACCGCTGAATCGCGTCAAACGAGGCATCCCAATTTTGGCGTCACGTTGACGCAACTGCAGGGCACAGGGTGGGAACTTATAGGAACCTGTGGAATGCAAACGATCCTTCGGACGGCTGCTTTGTTGAATTTAGGTCAATGGATCGGAACGTGTAGTAGTCAGTGGAAGCAACTAAAACGCGTTCGCAACGCAGAGGTCGAGGGTTCGACCCCCCTTCTGCTCCACCAATGAGTTTCAACTTTTACGGCTGCCGGCACTGGCGCCGTATTTCATTTGTGGCCAATTTGTGGACACTTTGTCGGGCACTCAGTTTGATCCAATGCGCGGATTCAAAAACGTAGCACTGTCCTTTCTCCTCTGCATTGGCGCGTCGTCGACGCCCGTGTTCGCGCAGCGTGCGACGCTGTCGTTCTCGGTTGAAGAGACGACGATCGCTCAAATTCATGCGGCCATGCGCGCTCATCAACTGACTTGCCATCAGTTGGTCGACGCTTATCTCGAACGCATCTACGCTTACGACAAGCGTGGACCGGCCATCAACTCTCTCGTCGTGCTAAATCCGAACGCAACGAAGGAGGCGGATGAGTTGGATCGCCGCTTCGCGCAAGGTGGCTTGGTTGGACCACTGCACTGCATACCCGCGATCGTGAAGGACAACTTCGAAACGATTGGAATGCAAAGCGCCGACGGGTCTCTGTCACTTCAGGGATTCATTTCAAACAAGGATGCGTTTCAGGTTCGCAAGATCAAAGAGGCCGGCGCGATTGTGCTCGCCAAGTCGAACATGGCCGAATTCGCGTTTAGTCCTTACGAGACAGTGAATTCGATCCTTCCGGGATACACGCGCAATCCGTACGCGCTCGATCGCGTAACAGCGGGATCGAGTGGCGGCACCGCGGCAGCGATCGCCGCAAACTTCGGCGTCATCGGCCTCGGCAGTGACACCGGAAACTCCATTCGCGGGCCGTCGTCTCATCAGGCGCTGGTGGGGATCCGATCGACGATGGGACTGACGAGTCGAGCCGGTGTGGCGCCACTTAACCTGCTTGCGGACATTGCTGGTCCAATCACGCGCACGGTAGAGGACGCTGTGGCGGTCTTTCAGGTAATAGTCGGCGAAGACCCAAATGACCCCGTCACCGCGGCTAGTCGCAACCACGCGATCCCGAACTACGCAACGTCACTCAAGCGCGACGGCTTAAAAGGTGCGCGCATCGGAGTTCTACGCCAGGCTTACGAGCGCAGCACGACAGACCCCGAAGTCGTAAAGGTCTTCATGAAGGCGCTCGATGATATGAAGAAGGCGGGCGCCGAGATCATCGATCCGGTATCCGTAGATCTTAGCCAGGTACGTCGCGATCAGAACGCCGGCGTCTGCATGGGATTCAAGTACGACATCAACGCATACCTGGCCGCGCAGGGTGATCGCGTGCCCGTGCACAACCTGGATGAGATCATCAAATCACAACGGTTTCACCCGTCGGTACAACTGCGACTGGAACGAGCACAACAGTCAACGCCCCAAGGTCCGGATAGTGACGCGTGTAAGTCTGAGATGGCGTATCGCAAGGCCTTCGGCGAGGCAGTGATTAAAACGATGGACCAGCTCAAGCTGGATGCATTTGTCTATCCGACGTGGAGCAATCCGCCGCGGCTCATAGGTGACCTGAACACTCCGCATGGTGACAACAGCCAGGTGTTTTCACCGACCTCGGGGTTCCCCGCCATCCAAGTGCCGATGGGCTACACGCGCAACGGCGTGTTACCGGCAGGCGTAACTTTCTTCGGGCGGGCATGGGATGAAGCGACTCTCATAAGGCTCGCATACGGCTACGAGCATTTGACTCATCACAGGCATCTACCCAGCACGACCCCGAAGCTCCGGCGTCGGCATTGAAGGACATTTTTTGATCCGGTCGGCTGTCTGCAATTTCTTCGAAAGTACTTTGCTTGAAACTTAGACCATCGCAAATGGCAGGCCTGAACCCTATGTCTCGTTTCTTATCCAGTTCTTCTCAACCTACTTCCTAATCCCCGCATCAAGCTCTTTAGCGAACGCCTTTTCATCACATCGCCCTTTCCTGTCGATGACGATTCGCAACGGATTCACTGGTTGAGAAGTGATATCGACCTTCGCCATACCGCACCCGACCTTATCCCCCCACGGATTCGTCTCAACAACTACGATATAGCTAGATCCTTCGAACAGACTCAGTGAGATCTTTCCGTCTGGTGAGACGTCGACCAGCTTCACCTCACGTCCGTCCTTTCCTTTGCCCCAATCGAGGATATACGAATCGATGGAAAAGTACTTTGGTTCCTTTCCTTTTTCATAACTGTATACCTTTATGAACGGCTTTGGACCTTCAGGTGCCGAAAATGGGTTTCCGTCTTTACGAAAGACCTGGCCGGATACAGCTCGGAGTGGAACCATCGGCAGGGCTTTGAATCGAATTTGCGTTTTTTCTTCGCCTTGTTCGAGTACGATGCGCTCGGCTTTTGAGAAGTCTCGAACGCCCGGGTAGTAATGACGGGGGAAGGGCGAGTTGACATCCAGGAAGTCATCGTCATTCATCACTATCGTGTAGGTTCCTTCACGTAAGCCTTCGAACTTAAAGGTGCCATCCGGATTAAGGCCAGAGAATACCGTCCGGCTACAGTCTCAAGGTTAAGTCCATTGCCCGTGATGACCGCTTTTGCGCCTTTCACGTTGTTGAACTGCTCCTCAGCGACTCGTCCGCGAATTGAAATCGGTCCGCTGTGTCTCGAAAGCTTTTCGAGTTCGGCGATCAATGGGGAGTTTTTCTCGATAGTTCCATTTCCGTCGCAAGCTCCGAAGCTCAGGTTACTGGTTTCCTCATCACGATGTGCAAAGATCAGCCATCGCTGCCCTTCCTTTACGGGGAGATCGCAAGACGTGCCGCGGTAGGTCAGAGCCTTAATGATTTTTCCGCTAACTCCCTTGAACGCGTGCTCGAGGGTAAAGTGAACCCAGATCAAACCGCCGCCGCGCGATGAAATGGAACCAACGCCTCCGAGCTGCACGCTTGCGTCCTTGTCACCCATTGCCGACGTGATCCGCTCTATCTTCCCGACAAAGACTGCATCCGCATTAGAAAAGAGTGAGCAGGTGGGAACTCCGTAGTCGACACACGTGCAAGCATGTACCTCATTGAAGAAGTAAGCGCAAAATAACAGCAATGTTCCGGCCGTCAAGATCAGCTTCATACGAGGAAAATTATCGCAGAGGAGCAATTGATGTAAATGCGAATTGAGATTCTAGAGGAATTACTCCCCAAAGATATTGAGGCGCGCAGTTCGAGTGTGGTACTCATACGTGCACGCACTTACGATTTTCTCGAACAGACGTTTTTAAGTGGAGGAATCATCATCTCAGCAAGCACTGATATGAAATGAAAGATCACTTCCTACCATACATCGTAAGGGAAAAACCTGAGCCATTCTCTGCATATACCATCGAGGTAAGCACTATGGATACAAACCCTGACTTAGCAACTCTCGAAAGCATGCGGAACCACTTACAGAAGGAGAAGCACAAGTGACTACGAAAAAAGCGCGTGGTAGGAAGGCGACTAATCGGCGAGGGATCAGAATGCCCACCAGGAGAAAAGGAAAAGACGTAGGTGTCGAGCGGGAAGAAGGCCCTCGCGGCTGGCTCTTTCCGATGCGGGAGGCGACCTATACGAAGCTCGTTGATGTCTCGGCCCCCGCCTCGACCCACGTCCCTGGCCTCATGGCGGCGGCCCATTTCGAGAGTACCCTCCAACCAGGAGCCGGCGGAGAAGTATTGGCCGATGTCTCGGAAAATCATTGGGTAGACGTCCTGTCAGAGTACCAGCGTCGCAAGGGTGCGAGCGCACTGGCCGCGCCGACTATGTCGATGGGGGTCGCGCCTGGTGGTCCTCCCGGACCAATCGTGCCAGGGCAGAAGAACTGGGCTCCGCTCGGGCCGTCAGTCGTGATGGAAGGTCAGGCTTATGGCCGACCGGCCGTGGGCGGTCGGGTATCGGGAATTGCGATCGCCCCGGGCGGACTACTCGTTTACGCCGCCACCGCCAACGGCGGTGTCTTTCGATCCGACGACGGCGGCATTTCCTGGCGATCGCTGATGGACGCCTTCGACCTTGACCCTACACATTTCGCCAGCACCAGCCTCGCGTGCGGAGCGATCTCCATAGATAACAATGATCCGAAACGCATCTACGTCGGGACGGGTGAGGGCGACACGCACGGGTTGTTCGGGAGCAGGATCGTCAACGCTCTGCCGGCGTATCGTGGCATCGGCCCCATCCGAAGCGACGACGGCGGGCAGCGGTGGATCAGTGAGCCAACGGCGGCCGGCGCCCCCTCGCTCGCTGGCAAGGCTTTCTACGCTCTCGCCGTGGATCCAACCGACCGTGAGAACGTAGTTGGTGCGACGACCGAGGGCCTTTACCAGCGCGTACCCACGACGGGTGGCGCCGTCGAATGGGTGCGCCGCCGGGACGGAATTTTCACCAGCGTCGTAGTCGCCTCCTCAGGCTCGACGAAGCGCTTCTTCGCGGCGAAGCATGGCGGCGGCGTGTACCGATCGAATGACGGCTCCACCTGGTCCACACTCGGCAGCGGCTTCCCGACGACGAATGTGGCTCGCATCACCTTGGCAGTGCAATCCGCCAATCCGAACCTCGTCTACGCTTTCGTCGCCGACGAGAATGGACTGGTACTCGGAGTGTTCCGGTTGAGTGGCATGAGCAGCACCTGGAAAGCCGTGACGAACCTCCCCGATGTGCTCCCGGCTAGCACCGGGCATTCGCAGGGAGATTACGACCTTGCCATCGCCGTCGACCCGTCAAACCCGGACCTGATCTACCTCGGCGGCAGCTACTACAACGACTCGAATGAAGAAAAGCTTTGGCCCGCGTCAGTATGGCGCTGCCGCATCCAGACGAGTGGCTCGACGCTTAAGGCGAAGGGCGACAGCATCGGCAAGCATGCGCACGCCGACGTTCACGTCCTCACACACTCGCCAGGCGATTCGAACTCGCTGTGGGTCGGCTGCGACGGCGGCGTCTTTCTGAATCGAGCCCCGACGGCCGACGGAGTCTTCGCCAGCCGCAACAACGGTTTGGCGAGTCTATGCACTAACTTCTTCGCCCAGCACCCCACTGACCCCAATATTATTTTCAGCGGCCTGCAAGACAACGGCACAGCGCGCACTGGCGGTGGCCCCATCTGGCGGAATGTGATGGGAGGCGACGGTGGTTATTGCCTCATCAACTGGGCCGATCCGACTCAGGTGCTGGTGTTCGTGAACGGCACCGTCTGCCGCCACTTGAACGGCGGTGCGAGCCAGTCCGGCTGGCAGTACTGGAGTTTTCCCTGGGCGCTGATGACCGAGCCCATCGCCGGCACGCCATACAACCCGTCGGCGCCGGAGGAAGCAAAGTTGGTGGCACTCGGAGCTGGCCCGTCCGTGTATCTCTCCAAGACGTTCGGGGGGAGCTGGAACCAGAGCGACGTTATTCCGATCCCAACCACTGGCATTTACGCCATCAGCTTCGCGTCGCCGAAGCGCTTTTTTGTTGGGACGACCAGGTCGGAAGTTTTCCGCGTGGATAAGTCCGGCAGTACGTGGAGCGTGACTCGCATTGACGACGGGCCAAACGGCGACCTACCCGAACAAGGGATCATCTCCGACATTGCTATCGACTGGTCGGACGCCCAGCTCAACTCCATTTACATCGCCTTCGGCGGCATCGGCGACTACAGACATGTCTGGCACTACGATGGCACGCGCTGGGAGGCACGGAGCGGTCAGCCTGGGACCGCCACCGAACTACTCGACGTCGAGCATAACGCTATCACAGTGGACCGTGACGCCCCGGCAAACATCTACGTGGGCGCGGACATAGGCGTTTGGCATTCGCCGGACAGCGGCCAGACGTGGAATCCATTACCTAACGGTCTGCCCGATGCACCTATCTTCGACCTGCAGATTCACCCGACGCGCCGCCTCCTTCGCGCGTCGACGCACGGACGTGGGATATATGAGTATCCCCTGTAGTAGGCGCAAACGGCTATTCTAGACGGGCCGCCACAACGAGGAGGAAGTCAGCATGTCTATTCTCCAGGATCTTCAGTACGGCCTTCGCATGATCGTCAAAGCGCCGGGCTTTACTGTCCTAGCGATGCTTGCGTTGGCACTCGGTATCTGTGCCAACACGACGATCTTCAGCCTCGTCAATGGCGCGGTGTTGCGACCGTTAACTGGCATCGCCGATCCGGAACGACTCGTCGCAGTTTACACAAGCGACTACAGCAGCGGTTTGTATGGCGGCTCGTCCTATCCTGACTACGTCGACTTCCGCGATCAGTCCGACGTGTTTGAAAACCTCGCCGCAGCCGATCAGACCGTGCTGAACGCAACCGGTGAAACCGAAGCTGAACGACTGCGCGGCGCCGTGGTTACCACAAACTTCTTCGACGTGCTCGGGGTCAAAGCTCAGCTCGGACGCACACTGCGACCTTCCGACGATCAAGCAGTGGTTATCAGCGATGGGCTTTGGCAACGTCGCTTCAATGCGAACCCTGCCATCGTGGGCCAAACACTAAGACTCAACGGCAACCCTTACACGATCGTGGGCGTGACCGCTCGAGACTTTCGCGGGCTGAAGCTCGGCTTGCCGCCTGAGTTCTGGCTACCGTTGACACCGACTTCCGATATCGCGACGAGTGGTCGGGGCGATCGTGGAATCGAATTGATTGGACGGCTCAAACGCGGCGTCAGTATCGAACAGGCGCAAACACAGTTGACTACTATCGCCGCGCGTCTCGCGCAAGCTTATCCCGATACAAATCTTGGAACACTGGCGCGACCAAACGAGCCTCGACCGGTCACCGTATTGCGACAGTCGCGCATTGAGCCAGAGGCGCAAGTCCGCATCTCGCAAGTCTTGCTGTTGCTTTTTGCCGTGGTTGGATTGGTTTTGTTGATCGCGTGCGCGAACGTTGCCAATCTGCTGTTGGCGCGTGCGTCTGGGCGGCGGAGGGAGATTGCTGTTCGTTTGGCGGTCGGCGCGAGTCGCGTACGACTCGTGCGCCAGTTGTTGACCGAGAGTGTGTTGCTTGCGCTTCTCGGTGGAGCGGCTGGTCTACTTGCGACCTTATGGACCGTCCGGATGTTGCCGCGGTTCTTTCCGGAGAACGAAACGAAGGGTCTCGATCTCAGTCTCGATTGGCGTGTGCTCGCTTTTACTGTAGGCGTCACGCTGTTCACCGGCCTGTTGTTTGGACTGGCGCCTGCGCTGCAAGCGAGCCGGCAGAATCTGGTCCCAGCATTGAAAGATGAGAGCGCGCATGGCCCACGTCTGCGCGGTCTCGGTTTGCGCGACGTGCTGGTGATTTCGCAATTGGCACTTTCCCTCGTGCTGTTAATTGGCGCGGCATTGTTTGTGCGCAGCTTGCAACGCGCGGTTAGTTTCGATCCTGGTTTTGCAGCACAGAACCTGCTCATCGCTTCGATGGAAACTCGCGGCGCGATTCTGAATAAACAACAGGGCCAGGCTTTCTATCAAGAGACGGTCCAACGCATTCAAAGTCTGCCGGGTGTTCAATCCGTCACGCTAACGCGCATCGCCCCCATCAGCGGTGGCGGACAACGGCGCGGCGTTCAGTTGGAAGGTTATCAACCTCAGGTGAACGAAGACACAGAACTCAACACCAACGTCATCGGGTTGAATTACTTCAACACGATGGGCATTCCTCTTGTCGCCGGACGTGATTTCAACTCACAGGACCACGAAGGCAACCAGCTCGTAGTAATCGTGAACGAAGAGCTCGCGCGCCGTTACTACGGCGGAAACGCGGTCGGCAAGCGTATGCGCATCGGCTCCGATTCTCCATTCAGAGAAATCATTGGCGTCGCGCGCACCGCGAGTTATCGAAACCTGCGCGAACAACCGCTGCCGTTCATCTACATTCCGTTGGGCCAGGAGTATCAATCAGGCATGACGCTGATGGTGCGCACCGCTGGAGATCCGACGTCGCTGGTTGGACCACTACGCAACGAGATGCGCGCTTTGAACAAAGACGTGCCAGTGTTTTTAGTGCAAACAATGACTGCGCGCATCGGAGCTCAACTCGCAGCGGATCGGATGATCGCTGTGTTGCTGAGCATCTTCGGCGGCGGTGCGTTGTTGCTTGCTGCGATCGGTATTTACGGTGTGATGGGTTATTCCGTCGCGCAGCGCACGCACGAGATCGGGATTCGCATCGCTGTCGGCGCCAATCAGCGAGACATACTCAAGTTGATCGTTGGACAAGGGATGGTCCTAATTGCGATCGGCGCCGGAGTCGGTCTGGCACTCGCGCTCGCAGCCACGCGTGTGGTGCAGAGCCTGCTGTTTGGCGTTAGCGCGACTGATCCATTGACGTTCACGGTCGTCGTAGTGGCCCTGACCGCGGTGGCATTGCTTGCCTGTTACTTACCCGCGCGTCGCGCAACGAAAATCGATCCGCTCGAAGCGCTCAGATATGAGTGAGGTTGTTGTCGAGTCACTGCGTTTGCTAGTTTGGCGTCATGCCGGCGCCCGAACAAATCAGCAAGGCTATTGAGACTCTTTACCGCTCGGAGTCGGGCCGGGTTCTGGCGACGCTCGTGCGTCTACTCGGAGATCTGGATGTCGCCGAAGAGGCCATGCATGAGGCATTCGCCGTGGCTCTCGAGTCGTGGCCTCAGACCGGTATTCCGGACAAGCCGCGCCCGTGGCTGATCTCAACCGCACGCTTCAAAGCCATAGACACTATGCGCCGGCGCGCGCGCTTCGACGAAGCACAGAAAGATCTTGTTGCTCATGTTGAATCGCTCGCCAACAACGTTCCCATCGAGGATGAAGAGATCGATGACGATCGCCTTCGTCTGATCTTCACCTGCTGCCATCCCGCTCTGCCACCTGAAGGACAAGTCGCTCTCACTCTTCGCGAAATCTGCGGACTGACAACAGAGGAGATCGCCCGCGCATTTCTCGTTACACCAGCGACACTCGCGCAGCGCATTGTGCGTGCAAAGGCAAAGATTCGAGAAACAAAGATTCCATACGAGGTACCTTCGCCGCAGGAATTGCCGGAGAGACTGGACGCAGTGCTTCAAGTCGTCTACCTCGTCTTCAACGAGGGTTACTCGGCTGCGGCGGGAACAGAGGTAACGCGGGCCGAGCTAACCGGCGAGGCGATTCGATTGGGACGACTGCTCACCGAACTTCAGCCGGAACCGGAAGTCATCGGACTGCTTGCCTTGATGTTGCTACAGGAATCCCGCCGCGCTGCAAGAACCTCTCCCACTGGCGAACTGATCTTGCTGGAGAATCAAGACCGCTCGCTCTGGAACCGCGAACAGATCGCGGAGGGAGTAGCATTGGTGCAGAAAGCCCTGAGCTCCCGCCGCTTCGGCGCTTACACGTTGCAGGCTGCGATCGCGGCCGTTCATGCGGAGGCGGAATCGACTGCGGCGACCGATTGGCAGCAGATTGTCGCGCTTTATAACCAGTTGCTACGGATTCAACCCTCGCCAGTCGTACAACTCAATCGCGCCGTGGCAATTGCCATGAGCGATGGTCCTGAGGCAGGTCTTACGCATATCAACGCATTGTTGGAGCATGGCGAATTGGCGAATTACTACCTCGCGCATTCAGCCCGTGCCGATCTGTGCCGCAGGCTGGGCAGGACGGATGAGGCTCGGGCTTCTTATGAGAAAGCGCTGGCGCTCACGCAACAGGAACCGGAACGGCAGTTTCTCCAGGAACGGATTCGGCAGTTGAAATAAATTTTGAAGTGGCTGTCGATTTTCCGTCTTGCCAACGACTATAGGACAAAAGAACGATTAATAAGGAGAGAAACAATGCCACAGTACCTGGTTGCTAACTACATGCCCGACGACTTTGACCCATCCACCGTAACCGAAGCGATGATCGAAGAGATCCATGCGCTCAACCGCGAAATGATTGCTGCCGGCGTAAGGAAGTTCGCTTGTGGGATTGCCCCGCCCGCGGCCGCCAAGACGGTGCGGAAGCAGTCCGACGGTAAAGTGCTCGTCACGGACGGACCGTACACCGAGACCAAAGAGCACATGGGCGGTTTTTGGATTTTGGAAGCTGCCAATATGGACGAGGCACTCGCGTGGGCGCGCAGGGGCGCTATTGCCTGCGATGTGCCCGGCGAGGTGCGCGAACTGCTTTTCTTCCCGGCTCCGGAGGTAGCAACGGAATAATGAAATACATCTGTTTGGGCTATCTCGAGCCCGGCAAATTCGAAAACATGTCTGAGAGCGAACGCAACACCGTGCTTGACGAGTGCTTCAGCTACAACGATGAACTGCGGAAGAACGGTCACCTGCTCGCTGAAGAACCACTTCAGCCCGCCAACACGGCAGTGACGTTGGGTTGGAAGAACGGAAAGGTTTCAGTCACTGACGGCCCGTACGCGGAAACGAAAGAGCAGTTGGGTGGAATTCAGGTGCTTGAAGCACGCGATTTGAACCACGCAATTCAGCTCATTTCGCAAAGTCCGGGCCTGAGGCTCGGGTGCGGAACCATCGAGATACGTCCGGCGGCGGACATCAGCGAACTCGTGAAGGCGAGCGAGCAGCGGCGGCAGAATAGCTCTACATAGAGAACGATTGTCATGTATTAGCCACCTCCAAATACTGGTTTCCTGGTCACCGCTGAAATGTTTTCGCGGCAAGATGCATTCCTGATCGAACGATGCGTCAGTTCGACAATGCAAACAAGAACCACCAGTTCCTTTGGAGGCTAAAATGTTAAAGTCATTATTGCTGTCGTACTCTCTAGTTTTTTCTTTTCTGCCCTTCCACACACTAACCACCCATGCAACGCCAAATCGCAGTTATATCGGGACAGCGTCGAGCGCCCGATTTGAACCAGAGTCGACGCGATCGGCCGCGACAGAAGATGAGGTAATTTACGGCGAGCCCGAAAGAATACCTTATGAACGTGCATTCCCGCTGCTCGACGGGTTGTTTCAGGATGTTTCAGCAATTCAACTCGCGCAGCTTTCAGTTTCGGCAAATGGAATAAACGCAAGAAGTACTAAAGCTGACATTCAGCAGCTTCAGGCAGCCCTGCAATACAGTCAAACTCTGGGTCTTCAGAATGCGGCTGCAGCTCAACAGACTGCCGCATATTCGGCTTACGGTACGCTTCAAGCGCAATTGATCAATCAACAATCCCAGCTGATTACGCTGCAACTGAATGCTCAGCAACAAGTCACACAGGCTCAGACGGCGCTCAGCACTCTGCCCTCCGATGCAACTACTGAGCAGAAGACGTCTGCGCAACAGGCATTGGATTCCGCCAAAGCCAACCTGGATCTGATTGGCGCACAACTCGCGAACGTGAAGAGTGCGATGGCAACGAGCTTCTCAGCACCATCCTACACCGCTCCGGCGCCTACACCCCCTTCATTTCCGACTGCAACGAATCTGACAATTCAGGATAGCGATTCCTTTAGCCCCACGTTTTCTCCCTCAAAGCAGATCGAGAACCAAGTGAGTCTGCTCTGGGAACGATTGGCGCAACTCATGAACACACTCGCGCAATCTGATAATCCTGATGGCATCTCATTAGTAAAGTTCAACACCGGAATCGTTGCTGACAAAGAGGTGCGTGCGAGATTGTTGTTGACGACCCCATACTCCCTCAAATGCACTGATGCTCCTAACCTCACACCAAAGGTGTTAGATCTGTTTCCCCGTTTAGCTGCCGTCAACGTGGCGGATATGAAGTACAAGGACAACCGCTTAGGAATTGGTGCATTTCTTAGCTTTTTCGGAATCGGTGGGGGCGTCTCATATACAAAAGAGCAGTTACGCATTTCTCAGGCGCTCGGTCAGTCGTCTTACATCACGGGATTTGGGATCGGTACTCGTTCTTTTGGATGGGTTTTTAGTCCGAGTCTTGGCGAAGAGGTTATCTCACCGGGCACTCGCACGACTTACGCTTTAATTGAGGCCCCAAGCGGATGCAATCAGTTAGGTTTGGAAAAAAGTCCCGCAATGTGGAACAACTCACCAGTGATCCGAGGCGCTAATCAAAGTAGCAACCATGCGACAACGCCACTAAAGAGCTGGGATTTGAATTCATCAACGCCTTCGGACAAGCTTCCCAAACTTGAAAAACTTTCATACAGCACTGCGGAGGTGAGCGGAAATCCGGCGAACACGAGCGCCGTGATGGTGGACATAAAGCTCACTAAATCAATGTCTCGGGAACAAACAGTGACTGTCAACGGAATCGCGCTCAAAAGAGCTCGAGATTCATTCGGACGTGCATCATCAGGAGGAGGCGGTGGATTGTTGCAGGCAAGTGCCCTGGACGCAAACTCATGGCTACCAATCTCTTCAAAACAGCTGATCCTCAATCTTAATCCGGCGTCGTTCGGCCGCAGGTTTCCATCAATTTTGATTACTTCACCTGATGGACCGATAGACATTACAAGTGAAATCAAATATGGGATCCCAATTGAGGTAGACGGCAGAACATACGAGTGTCTAAATGGTGCGACTCCCTGTGCTGAGTTCTTACCTCCACTTGCAAAACCAAGTTCAGCAACAAAGCGATTCAGTGTGGCCCGTTGGTTTGGACCTACCCGTGGGCAGAACCAGATCATCATTACGGTGCCTGAGTTAGTTATTCCACCAGGTGCAAGCAATGGCGACTCATCTGTGCTGCCGCCTCTACAAGTTATTTCTGATTCCACGAATCAACCCTGGAGTGTGAATGCGCGAGTCTTCGCGGTGCAGGGATCTGTAAATCATTTGATGCACTGTCAGCCGAAGGGGGAGCGTTTGATTTGCGACGCGGGAGAGTTGAATTTTGACGAGCAGTCGACATTTGACATCTCCGATCCCGACTTTAGCGGAAACGCAATTCAAGGTTCCGGCAAACTCGAGAGATGTATAGGCGACTGCAAAGAACCGCTGATTTGGGAAATGAACGCACCAAAATGGGATGGCGAGAAGAAGGGTTGGGTATTTCATCTCTCAATGATCAATGTCGAAGCTAAGCAGCAAGCCTGGTTGGAAACAGCATTTCACGATGAGATCAAATGTACTAATACCGATCCAATTTGCAGCGTTGATATTCTGCTGACGAAGGAGCTATTCGATTCGATCACAGATTCAATGCAGTTGAAAGTGACAGACAAGATTGGTAACGACGTTGGACATCCAACGCAAATTCGCAACCTACATGTCTATGTGTCGCCGATTCTGTCTCTCGTCAACGAAGAACAGACACGCTTTGTTGGACAAAACCTGGTCTTCGAATTCGTCCAAATCGGAAAGCGAAAATTACCATTGAGTTGTGTGGGAATAGTTGATTGTTCCCTGATTGATGCTAAGTACGGTCCAAAGGATCGCGGTTACCTGTATTTTGTTGATGACCGGACGAAGGTTCCGTTGAAGCAGATGACTGCAAAAGGATTGGCTCTGGTCGCGCCACACGAACCACCGAAGAAAGAGACCAAGGACACATCAAAGAAGACGACTGCTACATCAGCAGCTCCAACTGCATCAGCAAACGCTTCAGCGACTAGTTCATCGGCGGCGACAGCGGACCCAACGGCAACGTCTCCAGCGCAGCAGATTCGTAAGAATCCCGCAACGCGACTGTTTTCAGTGAAGGAGTAAAGGCTTTCTGATGTGGGTTTCTAACAGTAGAAACCCACATCAGGAACTATCTTCGAGAGTAGCGTGTGAGGGTTTCCGGCAAGATGCGCAACTCGGCGGGCAACTTGCCATGTCCTGAAGGGGAAAGGGTTAACAAGTCGGTTGCTTTCAATCGATAAATAGCCTGGTTGAGATCATTATCCGGACTGATGACGGACCCTTTAACTGCATTAAGGCTACCAATGAAATGACCCTTCGAGCGAGAATAAGACAGGATTCCGGCATCTATTCTCGGATCAGTTGAGGCGGGATGCCACCGACCCACTGGTCCAGCAGCAATGTTTACTTCGCTCCCAAGTTCGAATTTTTCTGCAAGGAGACTGTTAAGACTGTCATCGTTCATTATCAGCAGCACGTAATCAGCTCCTAAGCCAGCCTCGCGCAAATTGAAGAACACGGGTGGTCCCCAGCCGCCTTTGATTCGCTTACTGACAACTCCCTGACGACCAAGGCCACTACTTGGGAATATCGCAATCGCCTCTGCCTCCGCCAGGAGTTCCACCGGGATTGACTTGTCCCGCACAGACATAATCTCATCGATTACTTTAGCGGCATCCTCAGTGATCGTTGCTGCTCGATGCCGTGGACCACTACCGCCACCATGTGATGTACCACCGCCGCTCACTGGCGGCTTTCCCTGATTCGTGTTTTGGTTCTGCGTTTGAACAGAACTCCGATTGATATTCTTGTTGTCTTGCACGGACCAATAAACCTGATTGCCATAAAGCAACGAAGAACCTACCAGTGCAACACCAGTAACCAGTAAATATTTCGCTCTCATCTTCGAAGCTTCCCCAGTTTCTTTTGAAGTAGAGATGTTTCTCTTCTCGCCAGCCTGGCGGATTCATTGTCACTCTTTAACTCGATAACCTTCTGATAGGCGCCGATGGCTTCCTGGTACGCTCCCAGAGCTTTCCATGCTGCTCCCAGTTTTAAGTAAGCCCAAACGTACTTTTGATCCTTTTCGATTATGAACTTACATTTCTCTATTGCGCCGTTGTAATCTCTCGTCTGAATGAGCAGCTCTGCCCAATCATTAATTGCATCCAGGTAATCGGGCACTTCATTGAAGGCTTTTTTATATACCTCAATTGCGCCCTCGTAATTCTTTTTTCTTCTTAGGGCAGAGGCCCAACTCCTATACGCGAGTTCATTCTTCGCATCCAGCTCGATGGCTTTTTGGAATTTCTTGATCGCGTCGTCAATTTTATTCTGCCAGAAAAGTACAGATCCCCAACTGTGATAGCCGTGGGAGCTAGGGTAAGGAAGTTCGGCGGCCTTCTTATATTTCTCGATAGCGGCATCGTACTGGCGCTGTGAAAACAAAACATGTCCCCAATTGAGGTATGCGGTTTCATAGGATGGGTCTTTGTCCACGGCTATTCGATAGTTCTCAATGGCTTCATCGCGCTTACCCTGGGTTTCCAATGCATATCCCAGGTTGTTATAGGCTATTGCATAATTCGAGTTGACCTCGATAGCCTTATGGTACAGCTCAATCGCTTTGGCGATCTGATTGTCCTCTGCTAGTTGAAGTCCCCATTCAGTGTATGCGTCGGCAAATAACGGATCGACCGCAATAGCCTTTTCGAATTGCTCAATTGCTCCTGCTTTGTCACCTTTAGCCTGCGATACCCTCCCGATATTGACGTACGCAAGCGCAAGTTCAGGATCCAGTCGCAATGCCTCTTCATATTTGGCCACTGCGTCATCATGTCTCCCCTGGCTTTGTAAAATGGCTCCCCAGTTGTTACATCCGTACGCAGCATCCTTGTTCTGAAATCCGCAAGCAATCTGATATTTACCAAGAGCGTCGACGGGATTTTTGGATCTTTCCAGTGCGTACCCCCAGTCGATATATGCAGTGGCATTCTGATCGTTAATATTGATCGCGGCTTGGAATTTCTTTATTGCGGCAGCACTATCACCTTTATCATCAAGTATCAACCCCCATAAAACGTAGGTCCAATAATCATGTTCTTGGTGGTATGCAGTGTCGGAAGGGTTATGGAAAGCAGCGTATCTAACAGTGTCAAGCGCCTGGTCCAATTGGTTATTGTTGTATTGGTAACCCGCGAGAATGTAAGGGTCCTCATGTTTCATAATAAACTGGGCTGCGCGATTTATGAGGGTTTTGAAATCCTTCATTTCACCAGGAAAAGTCTCCACGTTAGACTCAACCATCTCGCCGTTACTGGTTAAGATTCGAACGTTAAGCGAAATCGCTTTGTCGGAACTGACTACCTCACCATTAATCCGTGTTGGCGCGCGTCCGAGTGCTGCCTTAAGGTACTGAATCACAAAATTCAACGACAGCTTGGTCTCGGGAATTTCCAGGTCTGGAAAAGACTCGTTAAAGCTTGGACTAAACCTGGCTGTCTTAACGTCGGTCGCATATCGCCTCATCAGGCTTATTTCATCTGCAATGTCGTTTGCGATTACGTGGGAATTGAGGCCGTGCTGTTCAAGATCGGACGGAACGGTAAACGAATCGATCAGCACCACCTCTTTTTTGTATTCGAGATAAAAGAGCACGCCCACAACTATCACAACGAGTAACAAAAGAAAGAAGCTCAGCACCGTACGCAGAGCAGCGCATAATTCAGAGAATCGAAGCAATCTGCTCTTGTTCTCCTTAGCCGCTTTAGAATTCGATTTTCTTACGACATTGACAATACTCTCGATAAGTTTTCTGGTGCTCCGTTGCATGGAGGATGCTTTTGAGGCGTATCTGCGACTCATTGTTTCTCACCCCTGAGGTCGAGAGGTTCGCCCAAAACTAGTGATTGGGTGGGCGCTGCTTTATGCCCTGCGAGTTACGGAATTTCAGTTAAAGAGAGCCTGAGGTAAACCTTCTGAAAGATGCCTAATTGAACATTCAGTAGCGAGTACTGTCAATAGTGCGCGCTTGGTCTCGGGGTCGAGGGTTAATCTTCGAACGGTTGCAGCAACTTCGCGACCGCTTTGGCCTTGTGAAAAGTCGTGTGGAACATCGGCGTGCGACCTTCCATGTCCCTCGCTTTCATGTCGGCTCCGTGGTCGAGCAACATCTTCGCGATCTCCGCCTGGTTCGCATGCGCCGCGGCGTGCAAAGGTGTCGTGCCCCAATGCTCGTTCTGATTCACGGCGTTCACGTCCGCGCCGGCTTCGAGCAGTGCCGCCACGACGATCGGATGCCCTTTCCACGTCGCACAATGCAACGGAGTCGATCCATCGCTGTCACGCGCGTTCAGCAACGACGCATCCTGAGCGAGCAGCAACCTCAACGTCCCCACATCGCCCGACTTAGCGGCTTTGATAATTAGTTTTGCTGGTTCCGGCATTTGCTCTAACCTCTCGACTCATCATCACGACGACTAGCCGAACGATCGTTGTCATAATGTTCAGCATACTGCACATTAGCGCTTGTAGTGTTAACCATACTGAACATTAGCGTGAGCTAGAACCAAACCAGTTCGCGAGATCCAGTTCGAGAACTCAAGGAGTAACAAGAAACACGTCCCATGCCCAACGACCAACTTGTGAACCCTGAGCATCGCGCACCTTTGCTCGATAGCGAAATACATTCCCATTCTCGTCAGTTCTCTTCGATACCTTGTAATTCAGTTCTAACGAAGCTACGCCGAGACTGCCGAGGGATTTTAGTTCAGGAGTTTCAGACAGGCCGTTGTGATTTGTATCTTGCCACAATCGCAGCGACGGAAAGATAGCGTCAAGAAAAGTTATACGGCCGTCCCCATTTCCTCCGTTCTCAGATTTGTCAAACTCTGCAAGCGCGAGAAAGCCGTTCCGTAATTCGCCTGCCGGAGGTTCAGGCTGTTGTGTGTAATTGCCAAACAACTCGGCACCGTTATCAATAATGCCGTTGTCATTTCGGTCTAAGCTCAACCATGCGTCGTCACAATTGTAGGCTGTCCAGGAAATTCGCTCAGCAATGCCGTCGGCATTAAGATCGAAGTTAACTCCGCCCGCACTATCCGTGAGATCGAAACCATCTCCGGTTATGTCAATGAGGATCGGACTCGGATCTCCGACGTAAAAACATATACAGTTCTGATAATCCGGAATGGAATATGCACCGCAATCCAATTCACATTCGTCTGGTGTCGGCGTGGGAGTAGGCGCGTAGAATGGATCTTGATTTATTTTGTTGTTATCACAGTCAGTGATGAATGTTTCCTTTATCCAGGAGGGATTCATGATCGTACTACCCAGAGGGCAGTCAAGAGCATTATCTAAACCCATACCGTGAGCAGTCTCATGTCGACTAGTTACTCTAAGCATCATTAATTGAAATTCCGCTGTGCCGCTCGTGCGGTGATTTGACCAAACGTTCATTTCTCCGTAAATAGTGATTCCACTCGGAGTAGAGCTCTGGTGCATTTGAAGTTCGGCACCACCATTGCTCGTCGTAGTGCGGTTCTGGAAATTGACGATGATTGTATTATTTGTTCCCACTGCCGGAGGTTGCGCTTCAACAACGGTAAAGTCTACTTCTGAATTATTCGCTTCATCATTCCAATCCTCTACGCCCTCTTTAAATGCAGTAACCTCTTGTGATGTTAACCCGGAATTTGGAGGAATATAGACAGTTACGATGGCTCCTTTAGGGAAGCGAGCTGCGGCTGCTGGATATGGAGGTGGTGTACAACAATCGTCATATGCGCCTGTGTTATTAGATAAGAAGGCAAGTCCAATTACGAACGTAGGAATCACTATTAAAAGTATGGTCTTCGACCATGTTCGGGAACGGTGGGCTTTCATCGCGAACCTACTTATCAATAAGACATGGGAGTTTTGAGTGCTTCAACTAAGTCGGTTAGAAAAGATGACTCGGCGGTACCCTTGTAGTCGAGAACCGATTGCTGAGGTGACTTATCCAGAGGAAACACTTTCCCATCTTTCAATTCGTATCCCGTTAATAAATAGAAATCATCGTATGTATCACCTGCTACTTCGAAGTCATGCGTGAGAAAAAATACGTAGCGACTTCCGACTTTCGGCATATCCTGGTGGTTGGTCCAAGACACCGCAATCTTCCCGGATGGCATCCGAACCCGGCCACCATTTCTCTCAACACTAATCGTGTCTCCGCCAGTAAGCTGTTTCTTTAGGTCTTCTTTCAAAATGGAATCAACTTTGACAGCAAATTCAGAATAGACGCCGGTCTTGTCAGGTGTCAGATGTGCAGCAGCACCACAAACTGTGCCGATGATAACTGCTGCACTACGTTGAACTGGCAGGGCAGGGAGTCGTATGTCCCAATCGGATGTTGAGAAAATTTGATCTGTTTCTTCACCGATCACCTTCCCGTATTTCTTCGAATATTTCCGTGCTTTGAAATCGCGAATAGCTTTTGTCTTAGGCTCCGTGGGCGACTGAGCAGCTAGATCAACGATAGGGAAATTGCTGAAGTCAGGAGTTTCAGATTGTTGCTTCTTGACGACTGCCCGCGAAAAGACAGCTGACATCACCAGGACAAGGATGAGCAAAAAACATATGGCCATGGGACCTTTTGAGAATCGCATAGCAGTTCTCCAGATTTGAATGCGAAGAGGAGTTGGTTCACGGGCCATCGTACGCACACTAACCAGTCAAGTCAATTTTTTGCCCCCGCACACTTCCGACACGCACTCCAGCAAACTGCAAGCTTTGCGCGCGAGAATCGTCAACATCACTGAGATAAAGTGGAACGAATGAGGTCTCGTGAGGAAACTAATGCGGAGCGTCACGGCGCAGCCGAAAAGATCTTCCATAAGCTTGCGAAGATCTTCAATGGACTGCATTGGGCGGTTGGCATTACGACGTTGCCAGCTACCGCAACGTCGCGTGAGGAGCGCTCGTTCGTGTTGATGTAGTTGGGTATTATCGCGTTTATGATCGTGTTCTTTGCCGTTCTTGTTTATCTACTGGGAACGATCTGAGCGAGTCATTTCATCCGATTGTATTTCTTCAACGCCGCGACAACTCGATCTCCAGGTAAACCATAAAGCCGAATGCCGTCAGCGCCGGTCATCGTTTCAGCAGCGAGCATCGCGTTCACGACTGCCTCTTCAGTCGCGTCGATCGTGGCCCTGAACAACGGGTCCATCCGATCGTTAGGCAACATCTTTAATGAAGGCGTTCCTTCCTCGCTACCCGCTCCGGCGTTCGCTGTTGAGAAAGCCAGAAAGAGATCGCCTGATGAATTGCCGGCCCAACTGCCCAACCGTCCAAGCCCCATTCCGACCCGGCGCGTGAGTCGCTCGAGTTGATGAGGAAGAAGCGGAGCGTCTGTCGCAACGATAACGATGATTGAACCACGCCCTTCATACCCTTGCGCCTCAGGAGGATCGTTCGCGCCGCGATCCGAAGAGCACGACGGAATGCCGCGAGTCCACTCGCGAGTCAACGGTTCGGACAGCGTAGTGCACACTCGCAGATCTCCAATCTCCTGTCGAACCGGAACGCCGAGAATTCTCAAGTCACCGCCATAGTTACACTGGACCAGCACGCCGATCGTGTAACCTCCCGCGTCAACAGACAAGACGCGTGACGACGTGCCGATCCCACCTTTGAATCCGTTGCAGCCCATTCCCGTGCCACCACCGACCGATCCTTCCTGAACGCGTCCGGGTTTGGCGTTATCAAGCGCCTGCAAAGCGTGCATGGGTTTGACGTGTTCGCCATTCGCATCGTTCAAGAAATCAAATGTCTCAGCCACGATGGGATACGTGAACACAAACTTTCGTCCGTTCTTCAGTTGCCACTGAATCGCGGCATCGCGAACCGTGCCAACGCTGTGTGTGCCGGTTAATAAAATTGGACCTTCCATAAAGCCCGACTCTTTGATCCAATTGATGCCGGTCATGTCGCCGTTGCCATTGAGGTTGAATGTTGCCGCGAACACGGGATCCCAGTTTCCCTTTGGCCTCGGAAGAATAGCGGTAACTCCGGTGCGTATCGGTCCTTTCCCCGGGATCAGTTTGCCGTCGCCCTCGATCAAAGTTACGTGACCGACGGCTATACCAGCGACATCAGTGATCGCGTTGTTTGGACCAGTGCTTCCGGGAAATGGAATGCCAAGATCTCTTCCGCGTGGTCGACTTTGCGCAGCGAGCGGCGCCGCAAGCACGAGCCCGATCAGAGTTGCAAGAAGTATTCGCATCCAATCATTCCTTTCGAAGTGATTAATCACCGAACGGTTCACACCCATCGACAGCCGGATGTAATACCCACTGGTTCTCTCGCTTTTGCTGATTGTCGTATGTTTCGCGCTGCTTCGGAGTCAGTGGTGGTCCAGGAGGCGCACCTTTAGGAGTCGAACCCGGCGGCGAGTTTCCTGCCGGGTCCGTGTGTGGAACTCTGCTGTGCTGATCGCACCAACGCTTGTAGTAAACTGCGAACTCACCTAAATCCTTTGGAACGTAAGCGACTTTTTGCACTATCCGGGTCGCGTGAAACTCGTTGTAATTATGGGCGCCGTCAAATACCCACCGGCCGCCGGCGATCACCTGATCCTTACTGCTGATCGTGCCACCACCTTCCAACGCATCCGCGGGATCACCATCCTTAGCGCCGGCCCAAGCCTTTGCTATTACGATCAGAATCACTGGAGACGTTATTACCTGAACCACCTTACACACGAATTTGGTGAACCAGTTTTTCTTGCACCAGGAGCTTCCGAAATCGAAAGTATTAGTGGCATCGAGCACGTCCTTGATGCGTGTACCTTCAAACTCGCAATGCAATACAGGTACGGAGCGTTTCTCAGGGTGAAGCGACGGGTGATCAAACACGTAATCAGACCACGCTTTCTGTTGGTCAGGACCAATGATGCCGGTCCATCCATAGTCACGACCGACGACGTCCGTCCATGCTCGGTAGTTCTTATCGGACTTCGTTACGATCATGGTCCGAAAGTAGCCATTGAACTTCGGCATGCCTGGTTGCTCGGCCAACAAGTCACCCTGCGGCGTGCCGACTGTGGCAAGCTTCATATTCTTCTCGGCCGAATCTCCAAATGCCATCATATCGAATGGCGCAAGGATCACATTCATCGCGTAATCGTTATCGATATCCTCGATAGGGTTTTTGTCTTCGCCTATATCTTCAGTGTCTGCGACTTCTCCGAGAGCCCAGACCATTTCGTGGTCGCCGCACATTCTCGAAGCATCACGATGCAGACAAATTAATTTGCCGTTGAGCATCCAGTCTGACACGTAATGCAGCGCCTCGACGAATGCGGGGATTGCGATTAGCAAGCCAATTCCACCACTAAACAATGCCGCGATACTTCCGCCTGCAACAGCCGCGATAAGCACTCCGACATACCACTCTTTAATGTCTTCGAAATCTTTTGCTTCAACACACGAGGTGTATTGTGGACCTAAAGACATCGCTGCCTCCTAACTTTCAGCATAGAGCGTGACGCCGCCCGCCAGGTCATTGCCATCAAAGGCATTCACATTGATCGATTGTCGACCGACGAACCCGTCCGGTGCAGTAACCTTAACGGTTATCAACTGTTCGCCTTCTGGTCCCAAATCGATCACCTCGCCGGGTTGAAACGTGATCTGCCAACCGGCAGGAACCGGATGTCCACTCAGACGATGAGGTGCGTAAGGATCATGCTGCGTACTACCTCCCATCCAGGGACGATCAGGACAAGGTGTCCTGCCGGGTAACCGATACGCGTCAGCCCGCAGGATGAGCCTGCGCCTGAATGCAGAATCATTACGCAGCATGAATTCGAAGGTGGCATTCGGAGAGTTGAGCTTTTTGACGTTGAGATTCTCCTGTCCAAGATTGTTATTCGGATTAGCATCGTCGGGCCACAACAGTTCAACCAGCAGACAGTAGTGACCAGCCGTAGTTGGTGTGGTCCATAAATGTTCCGCCACCGCGGGCAAGCCGGGTGCTCCTTTCACCGGTACATCTACAAACGTCTCACCGATGTAGTGTTTGATTGTTCCCACACCGAAGCTCAAGTAATAAAAACGGACCAGCATGTTGACTGCGGGTGCATCAACCGAGCCGTTCCATATCTGAGCACGAATCCTGTATTGCTTGTTTGTTCCGATATCGCTTGAGGAAACGGGATTGACACCATCGAAGAGCTGTATGTCCGGATTATCCCAGGTGACGGCTATGCCCTTGGACATCAGGTACGACTGACAATAGATCATCGGATCAGGACGTTTATAAGTATGCGGCGGAAGATGGATTGTTTTTGACGGAGGATGTCCTTCCGAGCCCTTTCCTTTTGGATCGCCGAAAGCCTTCTTACACTTCTTTCTCAACACTCCTTGTACTACTCGGACCAACCCAATCAGGCCCAACAATACGAGGATCGCTAAATACAGAATCAGCCAAACGTAGAACCATCTTCGTAGCAGGTAGAGCAGGACGATAAGCAGAAACGCGCTAAGCAGTAATAGCCATGGACAATCTTTGATCAAACAGAGGAGTTTTTTCATGGCGGTCAAATCTCTCTGTGAGTTGGGTTGGAATTCTATCCGAGATTGCAGTATGTCACTGTCCAAGCCGCGTTCGCAATGCGGAGAGGTAAGTGGAAAAAATGCCACGCCAGTCCAGAAATAAAAGACGTACGATCAGCCGTTACTCAGAACATTTTCAAGAGGAAGCTCGATGTCAGCAGTTACAGCATCGATGGTCGCCGACTTCAGCATTTATCAGAAGCTGAATAGTGTTTGGCACAAGCGCGCACTCAATCTGTTCATGTTCGTAGTGCTGGCTCATTGGGCCGAACATCTCGCGCAGGCTTACCAGGTTTATGTATTGGGTTGGCCGCGGCCAAAGGCGGGCGGTTTTCTTGGACTGTTTTTTCCCTGGCTCGTGAGTTCCGAGATCATGCACTACGGTTACGCCATCGTGATGCTGATCGGTCTTTGGACGCTGCGAAAAGGTTTTACAGGCACCTCACGTAAATGGTGGACCATCGCTCTCGTGATCCAGTTTTGGCATCACATCGAGCATGCGGTGTTGCTATGGCAGGCACTAACACATCGCTACTGGCTGGGCTCGCCGGTGCCCGTCAGTTTCGTGCAAATGCTGCTGCCAAAGTTTCGAATAGAAATACATCTTTTCTACAACGCGGTCGTGTTCATCCCGATGATGATCGGCATGTACTACCACATGTTCCCACCAAAGGGCGAAGAAGAAAGCGCCCGTTGTAGCTGCTCAATGCACCGAGAACCAGTCTTCAGTAGTTCGTGAACAATAATCGATTCGGAGATTCCTGCCCGGTGTTACTGAGCACACCCGTAGTTGAGTTGCCGACGAGCGCTGAGCGGACCGCAGCGGGTGATGCCGTTCGATGGTTCTGCAAGTAGAGCGCTACGACGCCTGCCACGTGCGGCGCGGCCATTGACGTGCCTGTCGCAGTCGCAATCATCAGATCGTCGCCGATCCACGCCGAGGTGATACTGACGCCGGGCGCAAAAAGATCCAACGTTGGTCCATAGTTAGAGAACTCCGCTCGAGCATCGAACTGGTTGGTCGCGCCGACTGTTATCGCCTCTGACACACCTGCGGGCGAGTAAGTTGAGGCATCACTGTTTCCATTTCCGGCCGCTACAACGTAAGTCACTCCCGCTCTGATCGAATTTCTGACCGCCGCATCGGCGGCTCTGTTGCTGTCTCCAGCGAGACTCATGTTCGCTAGCGCTGGAGCGCCCTGTTGCGCCGCCTGCCCGTGATGCCAGGTAACGAAGTTGACGCCATCAATGACGTCCGACCACGCGCCAGCGCCCTGGCAGTTGAGCACACGCACACTAAACAAGTTCACCTGCTTAGCCACACCGAAGGTTCGACCGCCGATAATGCCGGCGACGTGCGAACCATGCCCATTGCAGTCGGCACCGATAACTCCCTCACCGCCAAGCGCGTCGTAGATTGCGGAGGCACGCCCGTTGAATTCGAAGTGCGTCGTGAGAATGCCGGTATCAATGACATACGCATTAACGCCCTGACCATCGTTGTTATACGCATAATGCTGATCGAGCGGCAGATTACGTTGATCGATGCGGTCGAGTCCCCACGCGTACGGCCGCGGATTCGGCTCACCATTCGGGCCGATGGTCATAACGATCGGTGTTGAGTCTGGCGACCCCACTGCAATCGCGCCATCTTCTACAATGAATGCGACCTTCGAGTCGCCGCTCATCGCGATCGCTTGCGCCTGCGACGCGTTCAATAGAAACCCCTTGAGAGCCGCGCTCCAAGTAGTGCTGAAACTACCGCCGTAAGCAGTCGTCAGTTGCGTGGCTGTTGTAACCACCTGCGGATCAGGTGCTGGTTCTGTAACAACTGACGACGAACTCGAATCGACAGACATCGCCGAGAACGACGCGCTTGAAACCTGCGCACTCTTGGGAGCTGCGGCTATGGGTGTCGGCGCCGGAGCGGCGATGGGACTAAGGTCGGTGGTCGCGAGCACAACAATAAAGCGGTTGGGTATGGGATTGGCGGCCGTATAAAACTTAGTTGCCGCGACCATGCTCTGGCTACTAATAGCCAGAGGCCCAGAGAGCACAAAATACAAAGAAACGGCGACGAGCAGTGTAGCTAGCGTCTTCCTCATAGAGTTTCTCCTAAATCTGGGCTGATCCGTGAGGGTCGGGTTTGGGTTAGTGCCCCATGTTACCACACAGGATCGCAAACGCGATTTACTTTACGCTCGGCTTCTACAATTCCGAAAATGCCACGGTGACGAGCAGGAGGTGCGCGGAAAATGTACGCGACCGGTGTCGCTTCAGTGAACAGAGTGTCCACAGAACAGGTGCTGAACAAAGCATACCGCCTCGCCTACTTTCTCCATCAGGACAAAGGTATAGCGATTCGGATCATTGCGGCCGCTACGCTCAAGTTGAATGTCGCGATGGCAACTCAGAGCAAGCGGCTCTACTACGTCCCGGTCGGAAGATTTTCGCGCGGAGAGTCGCGCCGAACTGACGGCATTCGCAACAAAACCCTGTTCAGCGATCTTCACTTACTTCAACGTCTCGTTTATGTCGAGTCCGAACCTTACGAGCGCCAGAAGGAGCGTGCCGCCCAGGTCACGCCACCAGGCGTTCATGCTGTCGGTGACCCAGCCAGTGAGGACGATCTTCTCGTTTATTTCATCAAGCACCTCGTGAGAATTACGACGAAGAGAAACTCCTTCTACGTTACGCTCGGTGTCAGCCGCCTCCTACACAGCTACAGCACACTTGAAACTATGGAACTTTATAACGCCGTGATCGGTGAGCCCGAGCGGGTCAAGGACGATTACTATTACCGCTCGCGCAAAGCCGTCTTGATGCATGAGATGTATGAGCGCTTTGGTCAATTGATCCGAGTCTGTCGGCAACGACGTGGTGAAGAGAGGTTCGAGACTCAGGAAGGATCAAGCGAACAACGATCGGTCGTAAGAGAATGCCTGCGACTGTTCACCCCATGGGATACGCAATGCCCCGTGCCGAGTGACTTCGATCCGCTTAAATCAGTCATCGCCTCGCTGACATCGAGCAGTGGCGCCGACGAAAAGGAAGTCGAAGTCAGTCGCATCCACGCGATCCTGCACCCGTCGTGCTTTGAGAGATTAGTCGCGGCCTTCCGCTACAGTTCGCCCGCAGAGCGGATGGAGTTGCCGCGTTTTTTCTCGGAGCAGACGAACGATCAACCGCCCGGGCAGCGTGGTGCGCCTGCGGATCTGAGCGCTGAAGAGCTTGCTGAGATTAACGACATGCTTGCTGAACAGGCGGGGCGTCGTCGACGTTCGTCACCGGATGCGGTCCTGCGCATCCTCATCGATGGAGTAGAACGCGGCCGGTTAAATCCTGCGGAGGAGTCGAGCATTAGCTTTAGAGCTAAAGACGACGCAGAGCTTATCGAAGTGAGGACGATGGATGCCGATGGCGAGCTGCTGCTCGCGACGTACCTGCTCACCTCGTTTGCGAAGGATGCGCCGGTTGTCGCTTCAATCCGATTGGAAGGCGGGCAGTACTTGTCGCTGAGTATTGCGAGGGGTTCGAGTGACGCGAATGGCGGGAGTGATTTCCAGATCAAGTTTGGCTATCAGGAAACGCAGCCGCGCAGAGCTGCGCGTTTGTGGTGGCAAAGGCTCAATCTTCGTCTCGTTCCGGAGCCGCCAGAGATTCTCGTTGGCTGTTTGTTGGTTGTTATTTGTCTGGCGAGTTATTTCGCGTATGTGAAACTAAGGTCGCACGAAGCAAGTGGACCATCGCAGACCGACATCGCACAGGCGACTCCGTTTCCGTCTATCAGAGAGACAGCTTCGCCGGAACCCAAACCAGCCGTCTCTCAACCACCACGACGGCCCAAGATTGTGAAGCCCGCTCCAGACGTTGCAGTGGATGAGACGCGCAGCGGCACTGTAGTCCCAAACTTGAAGCTCAGCGAAGTAAAGAAAGTCTACGTAGAGGTTCGAGGGGACGCGTCGAATGAGTTACGCAGCAATTTGATCGAGAGCTTAAATTCGAGTGGCGCGGTTACCGCAACGACCAACCCCGACGAGGCCGATGCGGCACTTAAGATCGTAGTTTCTCAAACCGGCACGTCAGCACAACTAGTCAACGCACGCGGAACAGTGCTTTGGAGAGGTAACAGCAAGCAGATAGTCAAAGATCTGCTATCCGAGATCAGATTGGCGCGGGCCGGAACCACCCGTCAATAGATTCTTGGTTGGACACAGTCAGTACCGCAACGCGGTAGCGTCGGGTTGTGCGACGGACCCGACGCTATCGCGTTGCGGTACTGACTGTATCCAACAATGATCTACTTAGGTTCGCCCTGGAGGACGAAGCCCGCCCAGTAATAAGGCGCGGACCAACGCCCTTCACGCCAGATTGCGAGTTGCGCTTCTCTGAGCGCCGCTGCCGTGTTTGGTCGTTTCGGTCCGAGGAGTCCGCGATAAAAATCCGACATCAATCGCGCGGTCGCCTGGTCCTGCACATCCCAAAGACTCACCAGCACACGCTTCGATCCCGCATACATGAACCCACGCGTCATCCCGTAAAGTCCCTCGCCCTTAACCTCCTTGCCGAGGCCCGTGCGGCAACCACTCAGCACCACCAACTCTGCTCCCAACTTCAGATTGAACACTTCATGCGCGCGCAAGAAACCTTCCTGAGGCTTGCCCTGCCGATCCAACATCGAAAGCGCGATGCTCGAAAGTTCCGGGTGCGCACTATCGAGAAAACTATGCGTCGCAAAATGGATGATGCGATATTTGCTCAGATCGTCGTTCATCACCGCCGCACGATTAGCTTCAAACCCGAGCGCCGCTTTTCGGCGAGTTGGAGGAGCGAGAGCGAGGATCGCGTCTGCCTCTTGTCGCGTGTAAGGAAGTCGAGGTAAAACCGGGACCTCGTCCGCTACTGCATGGTGCCCAACTCTTTCATCAGCTTTGTCGAACACCGGATCCGCAAACACAGCGACTACTTTCTCTGCCGGCGCGCGTGCCTGTAGTTCGCGCCTGAGTATCGCGAGCGTTGAAGCCGACGGAATGCTCGTCACTTCATGTTCGACCACGAGCGGTAAGAACGACGCCTTGCCAGGCACTGCGAGCGCAGCAAATGGCAGATACTCTAATGCGCCGTCAGGAACAACAAGCAGGCGCTTTCGCCCTAACTGTGCGGCGACTGGCCCAAGCAACATCTGACTCAAAGCCGCCGCCGCATTCGGATACTCGGCATCGGATTGCCGGACACGCTCGCGCTTCTCATCAACAGTTTCAAACTTCACGAACGCGTTGCGAGCGGTTAACAGTTCATAGCAACGACGCGCCGCGGCTTCGATCTCGGCGCGCGGCGGCAGTTCATAACTCGTAAAAGAAGTCGCTGTCACCGCCCAGAGATAACTACGTTCTTCGCCAAGCGAGTATTCCAGCAGCAACGTCGCATCATCCGTGACTGTGGTTTGTATTTCCGTTAGACCAAGAGGCGCGGGCTGCGTCAATGCTGCGTAGCGTGGGTTACTGGCTTTCAACTCAGCTTCGATCGCGAGAAGCTGCGTCAGCAGTCCTTCGATCTTGCGACGCTTCTCGGCGGCTGCCTCTTCTGAATGCTGACCACCGAACAAGCGCATCTGTCGTTCCGCTTCAAGGTTGAGCACTTGTTGCAACGAACGCTCGCGCGCAAGCAACTCGGGATCGACGCCCTGACGTATATCCGCGCTCGCTTCGGCCAACATGTCGATCATGCTTCGCGCGCGTGCCTGCTCGTAAGTCTTCAACGCGGCGATATCAAATCCGGCTGCTGGTTGACGTCGATGCAGCCGCATCAATAGATCGATGTGCAGTTTGTATATGTCTTGTACCGAGGCGAAGTACGAGGCGCGCAGATAACGGCTCGCGACCTTGGTGCGTAGTGTGTTGATGATGGCGAGTGCGGATTCGGTTAGTTGACTCGCACGGGAAAGATCGGATTCGTTGCGGGCCATTCCATAGAGCGCCGCGACTTCCCCGTTGCGATCGCCGACAGCACGCCAGATAGGCAGAGCTTTTTCATAGTACTCGAACGCCTTCTGCGGCTGGCGCCACATGTCGAAGGCGCGTCCAAAATGGTTGAGTGTTATCGCTTCGCCCTGACGATCACTCGCAGCTATTCGCAGTTGCAGCGCACGTTCCAGGTATTCGATCGCCTTAGGTTGCTCTTTTAAAATGCTGTAGGCGGTTCCCGTGTGTGTGAGTGCAGCAGCCTCTAACCTGCGGTCGCTGATTTCGCGTGTTAGCGCGAGCGCCTGGTTGAGATGTTCGAGCGCCTTTTGCGGCTCATCAAGAAGGTTATAGACGTTGCCCATGTTGGTGAGCGTCGCGGCCTCGAGCCCGCGATCACCTGACGCATGCGCAAGTGGGAGTGCCTGCTGAAAGTAATAAAACGCCTTCTGCGGATCAGCCAAAAGATTGTAAACCGTACCCATGTTGTTGAGGACTGACGCCTGATTCCGGCGATCACCGACAACACGGTACAAAGCAAGTCCTTGCGCGAAATGATCAAGTGCTTTTTGCGGCTCGCC
>JADMIO010845935.1_pt1 | contig 60141 bp, 56 predicted proteins | sample 8958161 | NCBI WGS metagenome assembly JADMIO01 (sample SAMN16585339, study PRJNA669376) | soil metagenome | isolation source: Crop rotation soil | place: USA: Cullars Rotation, Alabama | collected 2011
CCTGGGAATCGATCCGTCCGGCGTCGAAGGCACGGGCCGAGGCGGCCGCGTCACCAAAGGCGACGTCATCGCCGCCGTTGCGCCGCCAACCAGCGAAGCCGCCAAGGGCGACGGCACATCGCAAGCCCGGGCAGCGCCGCCGGCCGCACCGGCGTCCGTGGGTGCGCGCGCGCCGGCGAAAGCCCCGGGGATCGGCCTTCCGGCGGCGGAAACGCAGCGGCCGGAGCAGCGCGTGCCGATGTCGCGGCTGCGCCAGCGCGTCGCCGAGCGGCTCGTGCAATCGCAGTCGACGGCGGCGATCCTCACGACGTTCAACGAAGTCAACATGCAGAGCGTGATCGATCTCCGCAATCGCTACAAGGAGCGGTTCGAGAAGGAGCACGGGGTCAAGCTCGGCTTCATGGGCTTCTTCGTCAAGGCGGCCGTGCACGCGCTCAAGAAGTTTCCCGCCGTGAACGCGTCGATCGACGGCACCGACATCGTGTATCACGGCTATTTCGACATCGGCATCGCGGTGGGCAGCCCGCGCGGCCTCGTCGTGCCGATCATCCGCGACGCGGACCAGCTCTCGATCGCCGAGATCGAAGCGAAGATCGGCGACTTCGGCAAGCGCGCACAGGACGGCAAGCTCACGGTCCAGGAGCTGACCGGAGGCACGTACACGATCAGCAACGGCGGCGTGTTCGGCTCGATGCTGTCGACGCCGATCATCAATCCGCCGCAGTCGGCGATCCTGGGCGTGCACGCGACGAAGGAGCGTCCGGTGGTCGAGAACGGGCAGATCGTCATTCGACCCATGAACTACCTCGCGCAATCGTACGATCACCGGATCATCGACGGCCGCGAAGCGGTGCTGTCGCTCGTCGCGATCAAGGACGCTCTGGAAGACCCGGCGCGGCTGTTGCTGGATCTCTAGATGGCGCAAGTGACGGCCGAACGCTTCGACGTCGTCGTGATCGGCGCCGGTCCGGGCGGTTACATCGCCGCCATCCGGTGCGCGCAGCTCGGCTTTCGCACCGCCTGCATCGACGACTGGACGCGCGCCGGCGGCAAGCCCGCGCCTGGGGGCACGTGCACCAACGTCGGGTGCATACCGTCGAAGGCGCTGCTGCAATCGTCCGAGCACTTCGAGCACGCCGGCCACGCCTTCGCGGACCACGGCATCGAGGTGGGCAGCCTCGGCATCGACGTCGCGCGCATGATCGCGCGCAAGGAGAAGGTCGTCGCGCAGAACAACGACGGCATTCTGTACCTGTTCAAGAAGAACAAGGTGACCTTCTTCCACGGCCGGGGGTCGTTTTCCAAAGGGTCGGGCGAGGCCGGCTGGACGATCGCCGTCGACGGCGCAAAGCCGGCCGAGATCGCCGCGACGCACGTGATCGTCGCGACGGGGTCGGCGCCGCGCCCGCTGCCGGGTGTCGATTTCGACAACGTCCGCGTGCTCGACAACGCGGGTGCGCTCGCCCTGACCGAGGTTCCGAAGCGGCTCGGCGTCGTCGGCGCCGGAGTGATCGGCCTCGAGATGGGGAGCGTGTGGCGACGCCTCGGGGCGCAAACTACCGTGCTCGAGGCCCTGCCGACGTTTCTCGGCGCCGCCGACGAAGCCGTGGCGAAGGAGGCGAAGCGAGTCTTCGCGAAGCAGGGGCTCGTCATCGAGACCGGTGTCGCCATCACCGCGGTGGAGGCGCGAGCGAGCGACGTGGTCGTCCACTATAAGGACGCCAAAGGTGCTGCGCAGGAAGCGGCGTTCGACCGGCTGATCGTCGCCATCGGCCGCCTGCCGCACACGGCGGGCCTAGGAGCCGAAGCCGTCAACCTGACGCTCGATCAACGCGGATTCATCGCCGTCGACGCCGATTGCCGCACGAATCTCCCGAACGTCTGGGCAATCGGCGACGTCGTCCGCGGCCCGATGCTCGCGCACAAGGCGGAAGAGGAAGGCGTCGCGGTGGCCGAGCGAATCGCGGGGCAGCACGGGCACGTCGATTTCAACACCGTGCCGTGGGTCATCTACACGGCGCCCGAGATCGCGTGGGTCGGGCAGACGGAGCAGCAGCTCAAGGCCGCGGGCGTCGCTTACCGCGCGGGCAGCTTTCCCTTCGCCGCCAATGGCCGCGCGCGCGCACTCGGCGACACGACCGGATTCGTGAAGATCCTGGCCGACGCCGCGACCGATCGCATCCTCGGCATGCACGTCATCGGCCCGTATGCGTCCGAGCTCATCGCCGAAGGGGTCGTCGCGATGGAGTTCGGCGCGGCGAGCGAGGACCTGGCGCGCATTTGCCACGCGCATCCGTCGCTTTCGGAGGCGACCAAAGAGGCGGCGCTCGCGGTCGATGGGCGGACGCTCAACCTGTAGCGCCTCGAGGGGAGCCTTGCGCTCCGCGACCGGCGTTGCGCGCCGTCGATGAGCGTCGCCGCCGACGGCCCGGAAGTGTCATTGCCGCCGGGGCGTTTCGCCGATTGGCTGGCCCCCCTTCTCGTGGCGCGCGGCACGACGCTCGACGCCTCGCAGCTCGCCGCGTTCGCGCGCCTCAATCGGCTCGCGACCGAGCTCGAATCGTTCCGCGTGGCCCGCCAGTCGCCGCTCAAGAAGCTGTTCTCGCCGCCCGCCGTTCCGCGGGGCATCTATCTCTGGGGCGGGGTCGGCCGCGGCAAGAGCTTTCTCATGGACGGCTTCTTCGCGACGGTCGACATCCGCCGCAAGCGGCGGGTGCACTTCCACGCGTTCATGCGCGACGTCCACGAAGAGCTCGCGACGCTCAAGCGCGAGGAGGATCCGCTCGCCGTCGTCGCGCACCGGATCGGCAAGCGCTCGCGCCTCATCTGCTTCGACGAGTTCCACGTGTCCGACATCGCCGATGCGATGATTCTGGGCCGTCTCCTGACCGGCTTGTTCGAGCACGGGGTCGTGTTCGTCATGACCACCAACTATCCGCCGGACGGACTGTGGCCGAATGGCCTGCAGCGCGAGCGGTTCCTGCCGACGATCGAGCTGATCAAGCATTGGCTCGACGTCGTCCACGTCGACGCCGGCGTCGATTACCGCTTGCGCACGCTCGAGCGGCGCAAGACCTGGCACGTCCCGCCCGGGCCGCAGGCTGACTCGGAGCTTTCGTCGGCGTTCGAAGCCATGCGCACCGGCCCCGACGAGGATCCGAAGCTCGTCGTCGAAGGCCGCTCTCTCGCCGCCCGCCGGCGTTCCGGCAGCGGCGTGTGGTTCGACTTCGCCACGCTGTGCGACGGACCGCGGTCTCAGCGCGATTACCTCGAGCTCGCCGTCCGGTTCTCCGTTCTGATCCTGAGCGACATCCCGCGGATGACCGCCGAAATGGCCGACGTGGCGCGGCGCTTCACTTGGCTCGTCGACATACTGTACGATCACCGCGTGAAGCTGCTGGCCTCCGCGGCTGTCCCTCCAGGGGACCTTTACATCGAGGGGCCGAACAGTCGGGAATTCGGCCGCACGGCAAGCCGGCTCATCGAGATGCAGACCCGCGAGTACATGGGCGAGGCGCACGGCGCGGCCGGTGCCGCCGGCGCGCGCACGCCGGCCTGACCCCGCGAGATCGCTTCTCCATCGCGCGCCAACGACACGCATCCAAGGGAGACTCCATTGCAGAAATTCAAGGCGTACAGGACGTTCCAGGAAAACGACGCGGTGGTGAGCCGGTTCGTCGACATGGGGCCCGACGAGCTCGACGCGGGCGACGTCCTGGTCCGTACCAAGTACTCGACGATCAACTACAAGGACGCGCTGTCGTACAACGGCGCCGGGAAGATCATGCGCAAGTACCCGACCAATGCCGGCATCGACATGGCCGGCACCGTCGAGTCCTCGCAGGACGCGCGGTGGAAGCGCGGCGACAAGGTCATCGTCCACGCGTACGACATGGGCGTCTCGCACGACGGCGGCTACGCGGAATACGTGCGCGTTCCCGGCGATTGGATCGTGCGGCGTCCCGAGAGCATGACGGCGTTCGACGCGATGACCCTCGGCACCGCGGGTTACACGGCCGCGCAGGCGATCATGGCGATGGAGCACAACGGTCTCAAGCCGGAGAACGGTCCGGTCGCCGTGACGGGCTCGACGGGCGGGGTCGGGTCGGTCGCGGTCGAGATCCTCGCCAAGATCGGCTACCACGTCGTCGCCATCACGGGCAAACCGGAGGAAGCGCGGTACCTGCGCGGGCTCGGCGCCAAGGAAGTGCTGCAGCGGCAGGCGATCGACCTCTCGACGATCCGACCCCTCGACAAGTCGACCTGGGCCGGCGTCGTCGACAATCTCGGCGGCGACCTGCTCGCCTGGCTCCTGTCGACGTCGAAGATCAGCGGCACCGTGGCGGCGATCGGCCTCGCGGCAGGCATGAAGCTCAACACGACCGTCGCTCCGTTCATCCTGCGCGGCGTCTCGCTGCTCGGCATCGACAGCGCGAACACCCCGATGGCGCAGCGGCAGAGGATCTGGAACAAGCTCGCCGTGGAGTGGCGCCCCGACCGCGTCCACGACCAGGTACGCACCATCGACTTCGACGAGTTGCCGACCCACTTCGATCCGTTCCTCAAAGGCATGGTGCGCGGGCGCACCGTCGTCCGGATCGCGCCGGACACGCATCCGTGACGCCGACGACGACGAGCTACAGGGAGCTTCATCGCCAGTCGATCGCCGACCGCGAGTCGTTCTGGCGCAATGAGGCCGCGCTCGTCGACTGGCAATCTCCGTTCGACGCGGTTCTCGACTACTCGAAGCCGCCGTTCGCCAGGTGGTTCGTCGGCGGCCGACTGAACCTGTGCCACAACGCCGTCGATCGCCATCTCGGCGAGCGAGGCGGACAGACGGCGCTCATCTACATCTCGACCGAAACGGGCGATGCGAAGCGCTACACGTATCGCGAGCTCGCCGCCGAGGTCAACCGCTTCGCGGCCATCCTCGAGGCGCAGGGCGTAGGGCGCGGGGATCGCGTGCTGATCTACATGCCGATGATCGCCGAAGCCTGCTTCGCCATGCTCGCGTGCGTGCGCATCGGCGCGATCCACTCGGTCGTCTTCGGCGGCTTCGCGGCGGCGAGCCTCGCCACCCGCATCGACGACGCGGCGCCGAAGCTCCTCGTGACCTCCGATGCAGGGATGCGCGGCGGCAAGGCCATTCCCTACAAGCACCTGATCGACGAGGCGCTTCGGCTCGCGGCCAAGCCGCCGCACCGGGTCGTCATCGTCAACCGCGGCCTCGATCCCGCGATGACGATGGTGGCAGGGCGGGACCTCGACTACGCGTCGCTCCGCGCGGGCGTGATGGACGCGAGCGTGCCGTGCGAATGGCTCGAATCGTCGGCACCCTCGTACATCCTGTACACGTCCGGCACCACCGGCAGGCCGAAAGGGGTGCAGCGCGACACCGGCGGCTACGCCGTCGCGCTGGCGTCGTCGATGCGGCGGATCTTCTGCGTGGGTCCCGGCGAGACCATGTTCACGACGAGCGACATCGGCTGGGTCGTCGGTCACTCGTACATCATCTACGCGCCGCTCATCGCCGGCGGCACGACGATCCTGTACGAGGGATTGCCGATTCGGCCCGACCCGGCGATCTGGTGGAAGATCGTCGAGGAGAACAGGGTGCGCACGATGTTCAGCTCGCCGACCGCCATCCGGGTGCTCAAGAAGCAGGACCCGGCGTACATGAAGCGCCACGACCTGTCGTCGCTCGAGTACCTCTTTCTCGCCGGCGAGCCGCTCGACGAGCCCACCGCGCGCTGGGCCGCGGAATCGCTCGGTGTGGCGATCGTCGACAACTACTGGCAGACGGAGACCGGCTGGCCGATCCTTTCCGCGCAACCAGGCATCGAGGACACGCCGCGCAAGTTCGGAAGCCCGTCGTTTCCGGTCTACGGCTACGACGTGCGGCTGCTGCACGAAGGCACCGGCGAGGAAGCGGGCACCGACGAGAAGGCCGTGCTCGCGATCGTTCCTCCGCTGCCGCCGGGCTGCATGACCACCGTGTGGGGCGACGACGAGCGCTTCGTCAACACCTACTTCACCGGCTTCGGCAGCAAGGTCGCCTATTCGACGTTCGACTGGGCGATCCGCGACGGTGACGGCTACTACTTCGTGCTGGGACGCACCGACGACGTGATCAACGTCGCCGGGCACCGGATCGGCACGCGGGAGATCGAGGAAGCGGTGCAGGCGCATCCGGGCGTGGCGGAGGTTGCCGTCGTCGGCGTCGCCGATCCGCTCAAAGGGCAGATGCCGGTGGCGTTCGCCGTGGTGAAGGATGCGTCGACCGTGGCCAGCGCGGACGGAGCCGCGCGCGTGACGAGCGAGGTGATGGCCACCGTCGATCGGCAGCTCGGCGCGATCGCCCGCCCCCGCGCCGTGCACTTCGTCACGCTGCTGCCGAAAACGCGTTCCGGCAAGCTCCTTCGCCGCGCCATCCAGGCGCTCGCGGAGGGCCGCGACCCGGGCGACCTCACCACGATCGAAGACCCTGGCGCGCTCGAGCAGATCCGCGCCGCGCTCGGCCCGCGCGGGGGATAATGACGGTCTGTCCAGACGAAGCTCGCATGTCCGACCTCTCCCTCAGCACTGCCGTGCATCCGAAGCTCCCGAACGGGGCGCCCGCGTCCGCACCCCTCGCGGTCGTGATGCGCGGCGACGCCGTCGACAGCGTCCACCTGGGTTCGGTGGCGGTCGTCGATCGGAGCGGACGTCTCTTGTACTGCGCCGGCGACCCTGGCTTGCCGACGATGACTCGCAGCTCGCTCAAGCCGTTCCAGGCGATGCCGTTCGTTGCGGCCGACGGAGTGCGGCGGTTCGATTTCAGCCCGGCGCAAACCGCGCTCCTCTGCGCGAGCCATTCCGGCGAGCCGAGGCACGTGGCCGCGGCCGCAAGCATGCTCGCCAAAGCCGGCAACTCCGTCGAGGACCTGCAGTGCGGTACCCATCCGCCGCGCTACCACGAGATCCGCGGGGAGCCGACACCGCCGCCGCCGTACTCGCCGCTCGAGAACAACTGCTCGGGCAAGCACAGCGGCATGCTCGCGTATTGCGTGATGTGCGAGTTGCCGAAAGCGAGCTATCTCGACTACGAGCATCCTTTGCAGCAGGGAATCCGCGCCGCGGTTGCGCACTTCACCTCGACGCCCGAAGACGATCTCGAAAGCGGGATCGACGGTTGCTCGGCGCCCAACTACGCGGTTCCGCTGCACCGGCTCGCGCTTGCGTTCGCACGGCTTGCCACGCGCCACGAGGATGGCGCGTACGGACGCGCGCCGCAGGTGCTGGCGGACGCAATGACGGCGCATCCGGAGATGGTGTCGGGTGAGGGCCGCAGCGACCTCGAGCTCATGCGCGCCGGCCGCGGCGACTGGGTTGCAAAGATCGGCGCGGAAGGTGTGCAAGGCATCGGCCTTCGCGGGGCCGGAATCGGCATCGCGATCAAGGTCGGCGACGGCAACAAGCGCGCGCTGCGGCCCGTGATCGTGTCGCTGCTGGAGCAGCTCGAGCTGCTCGACGAGCGCAGCCGCTCCGAGCTCAGGCACTGGGTTTCGCCGCTCGTGCACAACCATCGCGGGCTCGTGACCGGACGCATTGTGTCCTCGGTTGTCCTGGACAAAGCGGTGAGCTCGCCGAGTGTCTCCGATCCCGCCAGCGAAGCCGCGCGCTAGCCATCCAATACCCCTACCCCTCACGATGAACTTACCGTCCACGTCGTGGTCTGTCGCTGCAAGCGTGCGCCGCAGGGCGCTCCGGATGTTTCCAGTCGCCGGGGTGCTTCGAGCTTGAGCCGGATGCCGCACCCGCCGTTCGGCGGGCATAACAACAAGTGACTCAGGGATTGGATGGGTGATCGCGAAATCGATCAGCAGCTCGTCGAGCGCGCGCAGCGCGGCGACAAGCGTGCTTTCGAGCTGCTGGTGGCGAAGTATCAGCGCAAGCTGGGACGGCTGCTGTCCCGGTTCGTGCGCGACGCCGCGGAAGTGGAGGATGTGACGCAGGAAGCATTCATCAAGGCGTATCGTGCGCTGCCGAGCTTCCGGGGCGAGAGTGCCTTTTACACGTGGCTGTACCGGATCGGCATCAACACGGCCAAGAACTACCTCGTTGCGCTCGGCCGGCGGGCGCCGACGACCACCGGCTTCGACAACGAGGAAGCGGAAGGCTTCGAGGATGCGGAGCAGCTGCGCGACGTGAGCACGCCGGAGTCCGAGCTCGAAGGCAAGGAGATCGCCGCCACGGTGAACCACGCGATGGACGCGCTGCCGGCGGACCTTCGCACCGCAATCACGCTGCGGGAGATCGAAGGCTTGAGCTACGAGGAAATAGCAAGCGTGATGAACTGCCCCGTCGGCACGGTGCGTTCGCGGATCTTCCGCGCACGCGACGCGATCGCGGCGGAACTCCGCCCGTTGCTGGGTACCGAAAAGGACCGGAGATGGTGATGCGAGAACAGATTTCGCGCCTGATGGATGGTGACCTCGACGGTGCCGAGGCCGAAGCCGCATTGCGCGACGTGAAACGGGGCGAAGGTTTCGAGCACTGGACCTGCTACCACATCGTCGGCGACGTGCTGCGACGAAATGGAGCTCTGCCCGCTCCCGGCTTTGCCGCGCGCTTCGCCGCGCGTCTCGACGCGGAGCCGACGGTGCTGGCGCCGCACCCCGTGCAGTCGTCGCAACCGTCGCGGCTTCCGCTGGCGTGGGCGGTGGCCGCTACGATCGCCGCGGTGGTCGTGGTCTCGTCCGTCGCCGTGAGCATGCTCGACCCGAAGCCGACCGCGCTCGCGACGGCGGTGCAGGCGAACGTGGCCGGCAAGCCGCAGCCGACGCTGCAAGCGGTCTCGCCGGACTATCTCATCGCGCATCAGGAGTACTCGCCGACCACGATGATCCAGGGCGTCGGTCCGTACCTGCGGGCGGTGTCCGCCGGCGATGGGCGTCCCTAGCTTCTCGCAACGGCCGGATGCACATGATCGCCATCCGTCGTAGCGGCCGGTGCCTGCCCTGGATGCGAGAGGCGCTTCTCGTGACGGCATGGCTCGCGCTGGTCCGGGTCGCATCGGCCGAGGACGCCGCCGCGTGGCTCGACCGCGCGGCCGCCGCCGCGCAGAAGCAGAACTACGTCGGCACCATCGTCTATCAGCACGGCAATCGTTTCGAGACGTCGCGCCTCATCCATCTCAACGACCAGGGCCGGGAGTACGAAAAGCTCGTCAACCTCGACGGGCCCGCGCGCGAAGTGATCCGCATGAACGGCGAGGTGCGTTGCTACTATCCCGACACCAAGGTCGTGCGCGTCGAGCCGCGGACGTTCCGCAACGCGTTCCCGTCGCTCTCGCCGCAGCAGCAGTCCGCACTGACCGATTTCTACACGTTCCGCATGGCCGGGCGCGAACGGGTAGCCGGCATCGAAACGCAAGCCTGGGTGTTCGAGCCCCGGGACGGCTTGCGCTACGGTCACAAGTTCTGGGCCGATCCCGCGTCGGGGCTGCTCGTCAAGGCGCGCGTCTTCGACGAGCGCGACGAGACGGTCGAGCAGTTCGCATTCACGGAGATCGCGATCGGCGTGAAGATCGATCGGGACCAGGTGAAGCCCACGTGGCCCGTGACGCCACCCGATTGGCAGGTGCGCCAATCGGCGCCGAGGGAAGACGCGAAGGATACGGGATGGACGGTCACCCGGCCACCGCCCGGGTTCGTCAAGATCGTCGATGGCTACCGCCGCCTGCGCGGCCCGCGCCCCGTTGCTCATCTCGTCTATTCGGACGGACTCGTCGCCGTATCGGTCTTCATCGAGCCGATCGGGTCCGCCTCGCGTCCCTTCGGCGCTTCCCGGCAAGGCGGCGTCAACGTCGTCACCCGGCAGCAGGACGACAATCTCGTCACCGTGCTGGGCGAAGTGCCCGTCGCCACGGTGCGTCAGATCGCGCACTCCGTCGCGCGACGCTGACCCGCTCTTCCCGTCACACCTTGAGGCAGGCACCATGATGGATCGCACTCTTTCTCTTGTCGCGGCCCTCGCATTCGCGATCGTCGCCGCTTGTCCGGCGGCCGCGCTCGCGCAGGGCCGCGCCGTTGCCGGACTTCCCGACTTCACGGAGCTCTACGAGAAGCAGGCTTCGGCGGTGGTCGCGATCGACGTCACCCAACGCGTGCGACGCTCGCGCGGCCCGGAACTGTCCGAGGACGACCCCTTCTACGAATTCTTTCGCCGTTTCGGGCAGATCCCCCGGCCGCGCGGGGCGCCGGACCGTGAGTTCGATCAGCAATCGGTCGGCTCGGGCTTCATCATCTCGAGCGACGGATATCTCATCACCAATGCGCACGTCGTCGACGGCGCGGACGAAGTGACGGTCAAGCTGACCGACAAGCGGGAGTTCAAGGCCAAAGTGATGGGCGCCGACAAGCGCACCGACGTGGCGCTGCTGAAGATCGAGGCGAAGGATCTGCCCAAGGTGACGATCGGCGATCCCGAGAAGCTCAAAGTCGGCGAATGGGTCGTGGCCATCGGCAAGCCGTTCGGCCTCGAGAGCACCATGACCGCGGGCATCGTGAGCGCGAAAGGACGCGACCTGCCGCAGGAAAACCTGGTGCCGTTCATCCAGACGGACGCTGCCGTGAACCCGGGCAACTCCGGGGGACCGCTCTTCAACCTGAGGGGCGAAGTGGTCGGCATCAATTCGATGATCTTCTCGCGCACCGGCGGCTACATGGGACTGTCCTTCGCGATCCCGATCGACCTTGCGATGAACACCGTCGCGCAGCTCAAGGAGAAAGGTCGGGTGACGCGCGGACGGATCGGAGTGCAGATCACGGAAGTGAGCCGGGAGACCGCCGAATCGTTCGGCCTGCAACGGCCGATGGGCGCGCTCGTCAATTCGGTCGAGAAGGGCGGTCCGGCCGAGAAGGCCGGCGTCGAAGCGGGCGACATCGTGCTGAAGGCCGACGGCCGCGAAGTGCGGACGTCATCGGAGCTTCCACGGATCGTCACGATGATCAAGCCGGGCAACAAGGTGAACCTCACCATCTGGCGCAAGGGCTCCCAGAAGGACATCGCCGTGACCGTGGCGGAGATCAAGGAGGACGCGCCGGCGACGCCGTCGCGCAAGAGCGGACCCGCGCCGAAGGAGAAGGCGAAGCCGAATCGGCTGGGCCTCGTCCTCGCCGACCTCACCGACGAGCAGCGCAAGGAGCTGGACGGCAAGACCGGCGTGCTGATCGAAGACACCACCGGCTCCGTGCGCGGCAACGTCCAACCGGGCGACGTCATCCTCGCCATCGTGAGCCGCGGCCAGACCACGGACGCCAAGAACGCGGAGCAGGTCAACAACATCCTCACGAAGATGGAGAAGGGCGCGTCGGTTACGCTGCGGCTGCGGCGAGGCGAGCAGGAGTTCTTCTCCACGCTCAGGATCAATAACGGCGAGTGAGCGAGGCGGGCGAGCGACAGCGAGCCAAGGCCCGAAGGGCCCGTCGCCGAGCGACCGAGCCGCGGCCGACAAGCGAGCGCTTCGCAGGCCCGAGCAGATGCGGAGGCCGATTGAGCGAGGCGGGCGAGCGACAGCGAGCCAAGGCTCGAAGGGCCTGGCGATCACAAGGCATGCACCTTACCCTGCTCTCCCGCGCCTACTGTCACCTCTGCGATGAGATGCTCGCTGCGCTCAAACCGCTCGCAGCGGCCGCCGGCGCGACGCTCGCCGTCGTCGACGTCGATGCAGACGCCAAGCTCGAGGCCGCTTATGGCGACCGAGTGCCGGTGCTGTTCGCGGGCGAGCCGGGAAGCGGCGACGAGTTGTGCCATTTCCGCCTCGATCCGCCTCGCGTTGAGGCGGCGCTGGCGCGTGGCCGGGGGCCGTTGGACTGAGGTCGCGCCGGAAGCGAAAATCCGCTAAAATTCAAGACGATTCGTGCAAGCAGGGGCACTATTCCGGTGCCCCTTTGTTTTGGCGTGCCCCGCCTTTAAGCCCCCAACGTGCAGCTGATCCGCAATTTTTCGATCATCGCCCACATCGACCACGGCAAGTCGACGCTGGCGGATCGATTCATCCAGCGCTGCGGCGGCCTCGCGGCCCGGGAGATGGGCGAGCAGGTCCTCGATTCGATGGATCTCGAGAGGGAGCGCGGAATCACGATCAAGGCGCAGACAGCGGCGCTGTCGTACATGGCGCGCAACGGCGAGACCTACAACCTCAATCTCATCGACACGCCCGGGCACGTGGACTTCGCCTACGAAGTCTCGCGCTCGCTCGCGGCCTGCGAGGGCGCTCTCCTCGTCGTGGACGCGTCGCAGGGCGTCGAAGCCCAGACGGTGGCGAACTGCTACACGGCGATCGAGCAGGGCGTCACCGTCGTCCCCGTGCTCAACAAGATCGACCTTCCGTCGGCGGAGCCCGATCGGGTCATCGAGGAGATCGAGGACATCATCGGCATTCCCGCCGACGACGCGCTCCGCTGCAGCGCCAAGACGGGCGAAGGCGTCGACGACATCCTCGAGGCGGTCATCGCGCGCATTCCACCCCCGACGGGCGATCCGCACTCGCCGCTGCAAGCGCTCATCATCGACTCGTGGTTCGACAACTACGTCGGCGTCGTGATGCTGGTGCGGGTGATGCAGGGGACGTTGAAGCCGCGCGACAAGATCCTGCTGATGGCGGCGGGTGCCACGTACAACTGCGAGCAGGTCGGCGTCTTCACGCCGAAATCCGTAGCGCGCGATTCGCTCTCCGCAGGCGAAGTCGGCTTCATCATCGCGGGCATCAAGGAGATCCACGCCGCGAAGGTGGGCGACACCGTCACCTTGGCGGCGAAGCCCGCGTCGTCGGCGCTGCCCGGATTCAAGGACGTGAAGCCGCAGGTGTTCGCAGGCCTGTACCCGGTGGAGTCGAACCAATACGAGGCGCTGCGGGACGCGCTCGACAAGCTGAAGCTCAACGACGCGTCGCTCCATTACGAGCCGGAAGTGTCGCAGGCGCTGGGCTTCGGCTTCCGTTGCGGCTTCCTCGGCCTCCTGCACCTCGACATCGTGCAGGAGCGCCTCGAGCGCGAGTACGACATGGACCTCATCACGACGGCGCCGACCGTCGTCTATCAGGTCCTGTTGCGCGACGGCACGGTGATCGAGATCGAGAATCCGTCCAAGCTTCCCGATCTCTCCCGGGTCGAGGAGATCCGCGAGCCCGTGATCACGACGACGATCCTGATGCCGCAGGAGTACGTCGGCCCCGTGATCACGCTTTGCACCGAGCGGCGCGGCGCGCAGAAGAACATGCAATACCTCGGCCGCCAGGTGATGCTGACCTACGAGCTGCCGCTCGCGGAAGTGGTGATGGACTTCTTCGACCGCCTGAAATCGGTGTCCCGCGGCTATGCGTCGCTCGACTACGAATTCAAGGAGTTCGCGCCGGCCGACGTCGTCAAGCTCGACATCCTGATCAACGGCGAGCGCGTCGACGCGCTCTCGATCATGGTGCACCGGTCGGTCGCCATCCACCGCGGCCGCGAAGTCGTCACCAAGATGCGCTCGCTGATCCCGCGGCAGATGTTCGACGTGGCGGTCCAGGCGTCGATCGGGGCCCAGATCGTCGCACGGGAGACGGTGAAGGCCATGCGCAAGAACGTGCTGGCGAAGTGCTACGGCGGCGACATCACGCGCAAGAAGAAGCTGCTCGAGAAGCAGAAGGCGGGCAAGAAGCGGATGAAAGCCGTCGGCAGCGTGGAGATCCCGCAGGAGGCGTTTCTCGCGATCCTCTCGATCGGCGACGGCAAGTGACGCGGAAGCGCAACGTCGGCGCGGCGAGGTCGCGCCACGCTCGTGCGGATCCGCCCGTAAGAGGGCGCGTGTGGGACAATTCCCGAGGCCGGAACCAACAATGACAATGAACTTCCCGCTGATTTTGTTTCTCGCCACGGTGGCGACCGGCGCCGTGGCGCTCGTCGACCGCCTCTTCCTTGCGCGGGGCCGCCGCAAGGACGCGCGGGAGCCGTGGTGGATCGAATACCCCAAGAGCTTCTTTCCGGTGCTGCTGATCGTGTTCCTGCTGCGCTCGTTCGTGGCGGAGCCGTTCAAGATCCCGTCCTCTTCGATGCGGCCCACGCTCGACGTCGGCGATTTCATCCTCGTCAACAAATTCGCGTACGGGCTGCGGCTTCCGATTCTCGAGGAGAAGATCGTGCCGACCTCGGACCCGCAGCGCGGCGACGTCGTCGTCTTCCGCTATCCGCTCAATCCGGCGCAGGACTTCATCAAGCGCGTGATCGGCATCCCGGGCGACACCGTCGTGTACAAGAACAAGCAGCTCACCGTCAACGGCCGGCCCTGGACGCAGCAGTCGACGGGCACGTACAGCTATCTCGAGGGGCTGCGCTTCGAGACGATGGAGCAGTTCAACGAAGCGGTTGGCGGCGAGGGCGGGAAGAACCACGTCGTCGCCGTCGATCCGATGCTGCCGGCCGTGAGCCCGGGCCAGGTCCGTCCCTTCGCGGGCCGGGACAACTGCGACTACAATCCCGACGGCAGTGGGTTCACCTGCAAGGTTCCGCCCGGCCACTACTTCGTGATGGGAGACAATCGCGACCGCAGCGACGACAGCCGTTACTGGGGCTTCGTCCCCGACGATCATCTGCGCGGGCGCGCGTTCTTCATCTGGTTCAACTGGGACGACATCTCCAGCCTCGGGTTCAAGCGGGTCGGCAGCGGCATTCGATAACGAACAGGGAGCAGACGATGCAGATGCGAACGCGGCAGCGCGGCATATCGATGATTGGATTCCTGTTCGTTGCGGCTGTCGTGGTCGTCGTCGTCATGGTGGGCTTCCGGGTGATGCCCGCGTACATCGAGTACTACTCCATCCAGAAGGCTCTCGAGCAGTCGCTCACCGACGCGAAGGACCTCAATTCCTCCGCCGAGATCCGCAGTGCCTTCCAGCGGCGGGCCGATGCCGGGTACATCGAATCGGTGAGCGGCAAGGACGTCGAAGTGACGAAGTCGAAGAACGAGGTCACCGCCAGCGTGAGCTGGCAACGGAAGCTGCCGATGGTGGCCAACGCCAGCATCCTGCTCGAGTTCGACGCGACGGCCACCCGGTGAGACCGCGGACGGCCGGAATGTGGGGGCCAAGCGTCTCCTGGCAGAGCCGGGGCTAGCGCTTCTGGGAGCATGCCTTCCCCGTCACTGGTCGAGCGCCTGGGGCATTCGTTTCGCAAGCCCGAGCTCCTTCGCCACGCGCTGACGCATCGCAGTCACGGCGCGGCGCACAACGAGCGCCTGGAGTTCATCGGCGATGCCGTGCTGAACTGCGCGGTCGCCGCCGTGCTGTTCGAGCGATTCCCGGCCATTCCGGAGGGCGAGCTCACTCGCGTGCGGGCGAGCCTCGTCAATCGCGAAACGCTCGCTCGGCTCGCGCGGGGCCTCGCGCTGGGCGGCGAGGTGCTGCTGGGAGGAGGCGAAGTGAGGAGCGGCGGCGACGAGCGTCCGTCCATCCTTGCGAACGCTCTGGAAGCGATCATCGGTGCCGTGTTCGTCGATGCCGGATTCGATGCCGCGCGGAGCGTGATCGAGCGGATCTACGCCGCTGAATTCGCAAGCCTCGATCCGACGACGCTCGGCAAGGACCCGAAGACCCGGTTGCAGGAGTGGCTGCAGGCGCGCCGCCTCGCCGTGCCGGAGTATGCTGTGACGAACGTGGCCGGCGAGGCGCACGCCCAGACGTTCACCATCGAATGCCGCATCGCGTCGCCCGGAATCGTGACCACCGGCAGCGGAACGAGCCGTCGCGCGGCCGAGCAGATGGCCGCCGCCCTTGCCTACGCGCGGCTCGTGTCCCCTGCGAACGGCGAGCGGGGTGAGTAAGGTGCGAACGGGCGGCCGCTTTCGCTGCGGCTACGTCGCGATCGCAGGCCGTCCGAACGTCGGCAAGTCGACGCTCCTCAATTGCATGGTCGGCGCGCGCGTCAGCATCACTTCGAAAAAGGCGCAAACCACCCGCCATCGGGTCGCCGGCATCGTGACGAGCGACGACGCGCAGATCGTCTTCGTCGACACGCCTGGATTCCAGACCAAGCACCGCTCGCGGCTCAACGACCGGATGAACCGCGCCGTCACGCAATGCCTGTCGGACGTCGACGCCGTCCTCCTCGTCGTCGAAGCCGGCCGCACGACGGCGGCCGATCGCGCGGTGATCGGTCTCATCCCGCACGGCTCGGCGGCGCTCGCCGCGCTCAACAAGATCGACCAGCTCGGCGATCGCGACGCGATGCTGCCGCAGATGGCCGAGCTTGCGCAGCTCTTTCCGTTCGCGGCGCTCGTGCCCGTCAGCGCCGGGAAGGGTGGCGGCGTCGAGGCGCTATTGAAGGAAGTGCGCGCGCTTCTCCCCGAATCCGATCCGATCTTCGGCGAGGACGAGATCACCGATCGCGACGAGCGCTTCCTCGCGGCGGAATTCATCCGCGAGAAGATCTTCCGGTTGCTGGGGGAGGAGGTCCCGTATGCGGCGACGGTGACGATCGACCGCTTCGAGCAGCGCGGCGCGCTGCGCAGGATCTACGCGACGATTCACGTCGATCGCGAGAACCAGCGCGCGATCCTGCTGGGCGAAGGAGGGAATCGGATCAAGGAGATCGCATCGGCCGCGCGAGGCGACATGGAGCGGCTCTTCGGCGGACCGGTTTTCCTCGAAGTGTGGGTGCGCGTCACGCCCGGGTGGGCAGACGACGACGCGAAGCTCAAGCGCTTCGGCTATTAGGGCGGTCCAACGAGGCTTGAGCCGTCTCCCTGTCCATGCCCCGAGCCCAGCCGCTGCGGCGCGACGACCAGCTTGCGTTCGTTCTGCACACCTATCCTTACCGGGAGACGAGCGTCATCGTCGAGGCGTTCACCGCCGAATATGGCCGGGTCGCGATGGTGGCGCGCGGCGCGCGCCGGCCGCGCTCGGAGTTGCGCGGGCTGCTCCAGGGATTCCAGCCGCTGTTGCTGTCGTGGTCGGGGCAGGGCGAGCTCAAGACGCTGCTGCGCGCCGAATGGCGCGGCGGCCTGCCGCGGATCGGCGGATCGGCGCTCGTCTGCGGTTTCTATCTCAACGAGCTGCTGCTCAAGCTTCTGCCGCGCGAGGATTCCCATCCGCGCCTGTACGCCACCTACGAGGCGGCGCTGGCCGAGTTGGCGGGCGGCAGCGAGGAAGCGCCCGTCTTGCGGCGTTTCGAGATTCTGCTGCTGGCGGAGCTCGGTTACGCGCTGCCGCTCGTGCGAGAGGCGGATACCGGCGGACCCATCGATCCGGACGCGCGATACCATTACGTCTTCGATCGCGGCGCCCGGCGTGCGCCGGAAGGCGCGAACAGCCGCGGGCAGGTCGTTCGAGGCGCAACGCTGCTCGCGCTGGCGGAAGGCCGCTACACGGATGCGGAAACCGCGGCCGAGGCGAAGCGCCTGATGCGGGAAGTGCTCGATCACTACCTCGAGCAACGCGGGGTCGAGAGCCGCCGCGTCGTCCAGGAGCTGCAGGCGCTCGACGTGCGCCGCGAACAGGAGAACGACCACCGTGATTGAACTCGGCGTCAACATCGACCACGTGGCGACGATTCGGCAGGCGCGCCGCACCTACGAGCCGGATCCCGTGTGGGCCGCCGTCGAGGCGCACCTGGGCGGCGCCGACGGCATCACCGTCCACTTGCGCGAGGACCGCCGGCACATCCAGGACGAGGACGTGCGGCGCCTGCGCGAGCTCGTCCACATCAAGCTCAACCTCGAGATGGCGGCCACCGCGGAGATGGTCGAGATTGCCGTGCGATTGAAGCCGGAAATGGCCATGCTCGTGCCGGAAGGGCGCGAGGAGATCACGACCGAAGGGGGGCTCGACGTCGCCGGCCACGAGGCGAAGCTCGTCGCGACGGTGAGGCGGCTTGCCGACGCGGGCATCAGGGTCAGCGTGTTCATCGATCCGGAGCTGCCGCAGGTCGAGGCCGCCGCTCGCATCGGCGTCAGCGTTTGCGAGATTCACACGGGGCCTTACGCGCATGCGTTCCACTCGAAGGGCCGCGATCCCGAAAGCGCGGCGGTCGTCGCCGAGCTGGCCAAGATCCGCGGCGCGGGGGATGCGGTGCGCAAGGCCGGCATGCGGTTCAACGCCGGCCACGCGCTCAATTACTTCAACGTGCAGCCCGTGGCTGCGCTGCCCGGCGTGCGGGAGCTGCACATCGGGCATGCGATCGTGTCGCGCGCCGTATTCGTCGGGATGCGCGAAGCCGTGCGGGAGATGAAGTCGCTGCTGCGCGAAGCCGCCGTCGCGACGGCGAAGGCATGATCGGGCTGCCCCGAGGCCCGGTCTTCCTGGGCGTGGAAGACGTGGCGCTCACGGCTGCCGATCGCGAGCGACTCGCCGATCCGCTGGTCGGCGGCGTCATCCTGTTCGCGCGCAACTTCGAGGGTCCCGCGCAGTTGAGGGAGCTGACCGCAGCGATAAGCGCGTTCCGAGGCCCGAGGCTCCTGATCGGCGTCGATCACGAGGGAGGTCGCGTCCAGCGCTTTCGCGACGGCTTCAGCGCGATCCCGCCGATGCGCACGTTGGGAGAGCTCTGGGATCGCGACGTGGGGGCGGCGGCGCGCGAGGCCAACCTGATCGGTCGCACGATCGCCGGCGAATTGCTCGCCCACGGCGTGGATTTCAGCTTCACTCCGGTGCTCGACGTCGATCACGGCCGGAGCGCGGTGATCGGCGATCGCGCATTTCACCGCAATCCGAATGCAATCGCCCATCTCGCGGCTGCCCTGTCCGGGGGCCTTCGCGCCGGCGGCATGGCGGCGGTCGCAAAGCACTTTCCTGGACACGGCTTTGTCGCTGCCGACTCCCACACCGACCTGCCCGTCGACGAGCGCACTCTGGCCGCTCTCGTCGCCGACGATCTCGTCCCGTTCGGCGCGCTCATCGAGCAAGGGCTCGAGGCCATCATGCCGGCGCACGTCGTGTATCCAGAGGTCGATGCCGATCCCGCGGGCTTCTCGCACAAGTGGCTGCAGGAAATTCTGCGCGGGCGCCTCAGCTTCGACGGGCTCATCTTCTCCGACGATCTCGGCATGGCCGGCGCGGAAGGCGTGGGCGACCTCGTGGCGAGGGCGGAAGCGTCCGTCGCGGCGGGCTGCGACATGGTGCTCGCGTGCAACGACTTCGACGCGGCCGACAGGCTGCTCGGCAACTGGAGCCCGCCGGCGAATCGCGATCTCGCGCGGCGCGCGGCGAAGATGGAGTCGCGCTTTCCGGTCGACGAGCGCTGACGCGGCCTTCCGCGGCGCGTCGTAAAGAGGCGCCCCCGCTCGGCCACGCGTCGTGACGCCCGCGTCAGTACGGGTGCGGCCAGCGGCCGCCGACCTTGCGCGTCAATTCCTCGGCCGTATGCGCCACCGCCGGACCCAGCTGCCGGATCCGCTCGTCGGGGAGCCGCGACGCGGGTCCCGCGAGCGAGATCGCGCCCAGCGGCTCTGCGTGCTCGTCGAAGATCGTCGCCGCCACACAGCGCGTGCCGGGAGCGTGCTCCTCGTCGTCGAACGAGTATCCGCGGTGGCGGATCACCTTGAGCGCCGCCCACATCGTCTCGGGCGCGACGATCGTGTGCGGCGTGATGCGCGGAAGGCCTTTCACCTTGAGGATCGCGTCGATCTGCTCGTCGGGCAATGCCGCGAAGAGCGCCTTGCCGACGCCCGAAGCGTGCAGCGGCACCCGCCCGCCGATCTTCACCAGGATCCGCATCATCTCGTGACACTGCACCTGAGCGATGAACACCGCCTCGGTTCCGTCGAGGATCGCGAGATTCGCCGTCTCTCCCGACTGCTCCATGAGGCGGCGCATGTAGGCATGGCTCTCGCCGACGAAATCGCGGTTGGCGAGAAAGCCGGCGCCGACGGTGAACGCGTGCAGACCGACGTACCAGAGTCCCAGGTTTCCGGCCTGGTAGACGTAGCCCATCTTCTCCAGCGTCGACAGCAGCCGATGCGTAGTGGAAGGCGGCAGGCTCACGCGGTGGGCGAGATCCGTGAGCGTGATCCCGCCGTCGGTCTTGGCGAGCGCTTCCAGGATGTTGAGCCCGCGAGTGAGGCTCTGGACCTGCCCGGTGACGTGGCGCGCTTTCGCGGGGAGACGGACGCGGCCTGCCGGTGGCGCCGGCGCGGGATGTGGCATCGCTCTACTCCGGCTTGAGACGCGGGATCACTCGATGGAGCTCGCCCGCGACGTCGATCTCGTAACGCGCGGAAAGCACCCTGTCGTCGGTCAGCGCGCGGTCCCCACGCGCATAGCCCATCGCGACCGCCCGGCCGAGGCGACGCGAATAGCCGGTCGACGTCAACTCGCCGACGCTGCGTCCGTCCATCAGGATCGGCTCGCCGCCCCATGGGAAGACGGCGGGATCGACGAACGTGAACAGGACGAGTCGCTTGGTCAGGCCGCGCGCGAGCTGGGCCTGCAGCGCTTCGCGCCCGACGAACGCGACGGGCTTGTCCATCCTCACGGCGGAGCCGAGGCCCGCTTCCCACGGTGTTTCGTCGGGCGAGAGCTCGGCGCCCCAGGCACGCCGGCCGGCTTCGATGCGGAGCGCGTCGATCGTGTAATAACCGGCATCCTTCAAGCCGAACTCCTCGCCGCACGGCCAGAGCGCGTCGTAGAGGGTCGCGCACTGGTCCGTCGGGACGTAGAGCTCATAGCCCGGGCCACCGACGTAGCTCATCCGCGCGGCGCGCACCCGTGCGTGGCCGACGTCGATCATCCTCGTCGTGCCGAACGGCATTCTTGCCGTCGACAAGTCGTTCGCACCAAGCCGGCCCAGCAATGCCTCCGCCTTCGGACCCATCACCGAGACGACGGAATGGGCGCTGGTCACGTCGACGAGCGACGCCGCCTCGTCGCCGCGGATGGCGCGCTCGATCCACGCGAAGTCGCGCGTCGTCTGGGCGGATCCCGTGACGATGAAGAACTCGTGCTGCGCGAGGCGAACGATGGTGAGATCGCTTTCGAATCCGCCGCGGGCGTTGAGCATGCCGGTGTACACCATGCTGCCGACCGGCACGTCGATCCGGTTCGCGCACACGCGCTCCAGCACGGCCAGCGCGTCGCGGCCTTTCAGCACGAACTTGGAGAACGACGTCTGATCGAAGACGACGACGTCCTCGCGGCAGGCCCGCTGCTCTTCCAGGACGTGCGGCAGCCAGCCGGGCGTGCCAAGCGTGTACCGCGGCTTCTCGGCGCCTTCCGGCAGAAAGTAGTTGGCGCGCTCCCAGTTCATCTTGCTGCCGAACACCGCGCGCTTGGCGGCGAGCCGGTCGTAGAGCGGCGACCGGCGCAGCGGCCGCGCCGTCTCGAGCTCCTCGCGCGGCCATCGCATCGCGTAGTGCAAACCGAGCGATTCCACCGTGCGATCGGACAGGTGACGGCGATTCGCCTGGTACGGCGCGAAGCGGCGGATGTCGACATCCCACAGGTCGAGCGGAGGCTCGCCGTTGACGATCCACTCGGCGACGAGCTTGCCGGCGCCGCCGCTGTTCGCGATTCCCGCTGAATTGAATCCGGCGCAGACGAAGTAGCCTGCGAGCTCCGGCGCTTCGCCCAGGATGAAGTTGCCGTCGAGCGTGAAGCTTTCCGGACCGTTCAACAGGAGCTTCACTTCGGCGGTCTCGAGGCAGGGGGTGCGGTGGATCGCGTTCCGCATCAGGATCTCGAAGTGGTCCCAGTCCTCGGGCAGCAGCCGGAACTCGAACCCTTCCGGAATGGGCTCCACGTCCCACGGCTTCGCTTTCGGCTCGAAGCCGCCCATGACGAGCCCGCCGACTTCCTCCTTGTAATAGAGGTAGCCGTCCGGATCGCGAATCACCGGCATGTCCGGCGACACGCCGGGGATCGGCTTCGTGACGAGATAGAAATGCTCGGCGGCGTAGAGCGGCACGTTGACGCCCGCGAGGCGCCCGAACGCGCGCGCCCACTGGCCCCCGCAATTGACGAGCGTTTCGCATCGGATCGACCCTTCGTCACCGCCGCTTCTCCAGCGCACGCCGGTCACGCGGCCGTCGGCGCGATCGACGCTGTCGGCTCGCACGCGTTCGACGATCGTCGCCCCGCGCATCCGCGCCCCCCTCGCGAGCGATTGCGTGAGATCCGTCGGGTTCGCCTTGCCGTCCCCGGGAATCCAGACGGCACCTGCGAGATCCTCGGTGCGAAGAATCGGCACGCGCCGGCCGGCTTCCGCCGGCGAGATGAACTCGAACTCGATGCCGAAGCTCCTCGCGCGCGCCATCTGCCGCTTCATGGAGACGAGGCGCTCGGGCGTTCCCGCGACGTTGAGGCTGCCGCACTGCTTCCATCCGGTGGCAAGTCCGGTTTCCTGCTCGAGCGATGCGTAGAGCTCGATGCCGTACCGGCTCATCCGCGTGGCGTTCCGCGTCGCACGCGTCTGTCCGACGAGCCCTGCGGCATGCCACGTCGTGCCGCAGGTGAGCGTGCCCTGCTCGAGCAGCACGACGTCCTTCACGCCGAGCTTCGCGAGGTGATAGGCGGTCGAGACGCCGGCGATGCCGCCACCGACGACGACGACGCGAGCTTCGGTCGGCACCTTCGGCGTCATGACGACGCACCCGGCGCGGGCGAACGCCTCGGCGCCCTCATAGCTTCAACGCCGCTACGCCCGCCACCACGCTCGCCGCCCCGGCGAGGCGCGGCCAGCCGAAGCCTTCCTTGAGCCACAGCGCGCCGATGAGCGCGGCGAAAAGCACGGAAGTCTCGCGCAGCGCCGCGACGGCGGCGATCGGCGCCCGCGTCATCGCCCACAGCACGATTGCATACGCACCGAGGCTGGCCGCGCCGCCCAAGAGGCCGCGGCGCCAGCTCCGCGCGACGTAGGCAATCGCCTGCGGGCCGCGCCGCCAGCGGATCCAGCAGAGGAACGGAACGGCCTCCAGAAACGTGAGCCACACCGCGTAGCTTGCGGCGCGTCCCGAGGCGCGCGCGCCGGCGCCGTCCACCAGCGTGTAGAGGGCGATGATCGCCGCGTTCGCGAGAGCGAACAGCACCGCCGCGCGCGGATGCGGGTTGCGGCCGACGAACGCAATGCCGACGATGCCCGCGCAGATCAGCACGATCCCGAGCGCCACCTGCGGCGAGGGGAATTCGCGCAGGATCAGAATGCTGAGGAGCGTCGCGATGAGCGGCGCCGTGCCGCGCATCAACGGGTAGGCGAACGACAGGTCGCCGGTCCGGTACGCGTGGGCGAGCGTGATGTAATACGCCCAGTGGATCACCACCGACGCCAGCAGGAAGATCCACGACGCCGCATCCGGGACGCCCACTGCCGGAATGGCGACGAATGCCCACACGCCCGAACCCGCGACCACCGTCGCCGTGTCGAGCAGCGGGTCGCCGCCGGGCGCCGACTTGAGCAGCGCGTTCCAGCCGGCGTGCAGCAGTCCGGCGCCGAGGACCGCGAGCGTGACGCCGAGGGAGAGCTCAGTGGCCGGCATCAGCGAACGCGGGGAGCGTGACGTCGCGCCGTCGTCATCCCACCGCGCGCGCGGGCACGACTGCCGGCTCCTTGAGGCGCGTCTTGGCGAGGACGCCGGCCTGCTCGAGGATCGGGTAGGCCATCGACGAGATGTGCGAGTTGATCCGTTTCAGGTCGGAGATGAGGTCGAGGTGCAGCGACGACGTCTCGATGCTGTCCTGCGTGTTCTCGGCGAGGCGGGCGAGGTGCGAGTCCGCGTACGCGCGCTCCAGGTCGCGGAACAGCACCTTCTGCGCGAGGAGCTCCTGCGCGCTCTTCAAATCGCCGTTCAGGAAGACCGACAGTCCGAGCCGCAGGTTGGCGATGAGCCGCGCGTGGAGATCGCAGATCTCGGCCATCCCGGCGTCCGAGAAATTCCGCCCCTTGTCGATCTTCTTTTCCTCGAGCTCGATGATGATCCGCTCGATGATGTCGCCGACCTGCTCCATGTTGATCGTGAACGAGACGATGTCCGCCCATCGCCGGCCGTCGGCCTCTTCCAGCGCCTCGCGCGAGATCTGGGTCAGGTAGAGCTTGACTGCGGTGTAGAGATCGTCGACGACGTCGTCCATCTTGCGCAGGCGCTCGGCAAGCGCGCGGTCGTTCGTCTTGAGCACGGTCAGGAGCCCGTTCAGCATCTGCTCGATGACGTCGCCGATGCGCAGCGCCTCGCGGGCGGCGCACGAAATGGCGAGCGTGGGCGTTGCGAGCGCCGAGGGATCGAGATGGCGGGGCTTGGCGGGATTGTCGATCGGGGGATGGGTCGGCAGCAGCCGCTCCGCGACGCGCGCGATTGGCGCCGTGAAGAAGATGAAGACCAGAGCGAGGGTCGCGTTGAACGCGAGGTGGAACAGCACGACCTCCTGCGCGGGGTTGATGCCGAGCGCGGAGATCGGCGTCTCGATGTGGACGACGACGGGGGCGAGCAGGATGCAGCCGATCAGCTTGAACAGGAAGTTGCCGAGCGTGACTCGGCGCGCCTCGGGCGGGGACTTGAGCGTCGAAAGCATGCCGAGCAGCCCGCTGCCGAGGTTGGCGCCGAGCACGAGCCCGAGCGCGACGGGGAGGGCGATCACGTGCAGCGAGGCGAGGGTGGCCATCAGCAGCACTACCGCGAGGCTCGAATAGCAGAGAATCGTCAGCAGCGCTGCCACGAGCATGTCGAGCAGCACGTCGCCGGTCAGCGAGGCGAATATCACCTGGACACCCGCCGCCTGCACGACCGGTTTCGCCGCGACCGAGATCCACTGCAGCGCGAACATGATGAGCCCGAGCCCGATCAGCACGCGGCCGAACTGGCCCGCCCAGTTCTCCTGGCGCGAGAGAAAGAGCACCACGCCGACGAAGATCAGGAGCGGCGACAGCCACGACAAGTCGAACGACAGCGCGACGGTGACGAGCGACGTGCCGACGTCCGCGCCCAGCATCACGGCCAGCGCCTGCTGAGTGCCGATCAGCCCTTGTCCGGCGAACGCGGCGACGATCAGCGCGGTTGCGGTGCTGCTCTGGATCAGCGCGGTGATGCCGATGCCGGCGAAAAAAGCGTTGACCGGCTTCGCGACGCTGACCCGGAGGAAGCGGCGCAGGTTGCTGCCGTAGAGCCGCAGGATGCCGGTGCGCACGATGTGCGTGCCCCAGACGAGCAGCGACACGCCGGCCAGCAGGTTGAGCAGGAGCTTCATGGGTTCCGCAGGAGGTTCATGCGCTACGCCGTCCCGGTCTCGACCGCCGTGAGCGCGGCGTCGAGGATCGCCATGGCACGCTCGAGGTCGCGCTCCTCAATGACGAGCGGCGGCGACAGCGTCAGCACGTTGCCCTGGCCGACCTTGAACGACAGACCGTGCGCAAGGCAGTGGTACATCACCTGCTCGGCTTCGCGTTTCGCGGGCACGCCGGCGCGGGCGAGCTCCACGCCGAGCAGCAGTCCGATGCCGCGCACGTCGGAGACGAGCCGGTGGCGGCGCTTCATCTCGCGCATTCGTTCCAGCGCGCGAGCGCCCAGTTCGCGCGAACGCTCGAGCAGCCGCTCGTTCTCGATGACTTCGAGGGTCGCGAGCGCCGCTGCGCAGCCGACCGAGCTCTTCTCGTGCGTGTAGTGTCCGAGTGCGCGGTCCGGGGCGATGTCGAGGTCGCGGCGGGCGATCAGCGCGGCCATCGGGAATATGGCGCCCCCCAGCCCCTTGCCGAGGACGACCATGTCGGGAACGATCCCGTAGTGCTCGAACGCGAACATCCGGCCGGTCCGCCCGAGGCAGATCGGCACCTCGTCGAGGATCAGGAGCGCGCCGTGACGGTCGCAGGCGTCGCGGACGATCCGGTAATAATCGAGCGGCGGAATCTGGACGTCGGTGCAGCGCACCGTTTCGATGATCACTGCGCCGACGTCCTCTTCCTTCCCCAGCACGTAGTCGATGTAGTCGGCGCACCTCGCGTTGCAGCTGCCGCCGCAGCCGAACCGGCACGCGGCGGGGTCGCATGGCGGCGCGTGCTCCGTCCCGGGCAGGAGCGGCCCCATGTTCTTGCGGAACACCGCTTCGCCGCCGATCGAGATGGCGTCGAGGGACGCGCCGTGGAAGCTGTCCCACAGCGACAGCGTCTTGTGCCGGCCGGTGGCGAGCCGCGCGAGCTTGAGCGCCATGCCGATCGCGAGCGTCCCGCCAGGTGCGAACAGCACCTTGCCGAGCGGGTCCGGGGCCAGGGCGGCGAGCTTCGACGCCAGATCGACGGCCGTCGCGTTCGTGAACCGTCGCGGGGAAAAGGGTAGGGTTTCGAGCTGCTGCCGGACGGCTGCCATCACGTGCGGGTGGCGGTAGCCCACCTGGTGCACGTTGTTGCCGTGAAAATCCATGACGCGCCGGCCTTCGACGTCCGTGAGCCAGATGCCGTCGCACGCGGTGAGCGCGTTGAAGCACGGCGTGGACAGCGACTGGTGCAGGAACACGGCCGCGTCCGCGTCGAGCAGCGAGCGCGTCCGGCCGTGCACGTGCGCGGCCTCGAACTCGCGCCGCAGCGGCGACGTGTTGACGTCGCCTTCGGCGGAAGCGTCGGCAGGCGGCCGCGGATCGTTCATGCGGAAGCGCAGCAGGTCATCGATTGGCCGGTCACCAGGGCAGGGAATACGTCTTGGTGTTGGTGAAGCTCTTCATGGCCTCCTGCACGCCTTCCTTGTAGCCGAGGCCGGAATCCTTGATCCCTCCGAAAGGCGTCAACTCGAGGCGGTAGCCGGGGACCTCGCGCACGTTGACCGAGCCGACGTTGAGCTCCGCGACGAGCTTCGTGATGTAGTCGAGGCGATTGGTGCACACGGCAGATGACAGCCCGAAGTCCGTCGAGTTCGAGATGCGGATCGCCTCGTCGATGTCGCGGAAGCGGATCACCGGCGACACCGGGCCGAAAGTCTCGTACTTGACGAGCGGCATGTCGGGCGTGACCTGGTCGACCACCGTCGGCGAATACGAGGCCCCGTTCCGCAGGTTGCCGTGCAATAGCCGGGCGCCGCGAGCCACCGCTTCGTCGACCTTCGCCTCGAAGGACTTCGCCGCCGCCTCGTCGATCACCGTTCCCATGTCGATGTGCGGATCCATGGGATCGCCGTACGTCCACTTGCGCGTCAGCATGAGGAGCTGCTCGACGAACCGGTCGGCGACCGCTTCGTGGACGAGCATCCGCTTGATCGCCGTGCAGCGCTGTCCCGAATTCTTGTAGGACCCGGCCGCGGCGAGCGCCGCCGCTTCCTCGATGTTCGCGTCCTCCATGACGATGAGCGGATCGTTGCCGCCGAGCTCGAGCACCTGCCGCTTGTAGACCGCTTTCGCCGCAATGTACTTGCCGATCGGCACGCCGCCCGTGAACGTGATCAGGTCCATGTCGGGATTCGTGAGCATCTCGTCGGCGATCTCGCGCGGATCGCCGGTCACGACGGACAACATCGGCGGCGGCAGGCCCGCTTCGTAGAGGATGTCGGCGAGCAGCAGCGCGCTGAGCGGGGTCTTCTCCGTCGGCTTCAGCACCATCCGGTTGTTGGTCGCGATCGACGGCGCCACCTTGTGCGCCACCTGGTTCAGCGGGTGGTTGAACGGCGTGATCGCCGAGATGGCGCCGAGCAACGGCTCCCGCAGCGTGTACACCTTGCGCTTCTTGCCGTGCGGCGTGAGGTCGCACGAGAAGACCTGGCCGTCGTCGCTCAGCGCCGCGTTGCCGGCGAAGACGAACACGTCGCACGCGCGCCCCACTTCGTAGAGCGAATCCTTCTTGCAGATCCCGCATTCGGCGGTGATGAGGTCGGAGATCGCGTCGCTGCGGCTGCGGATGATCTCCGCCGCCTTGTAGAGGATGTGATACCGCTCGTACCGGGTGAGCGCGGACTTGTACGCCTTGGCGATCGAGAACGCCCGGCGGATGTCTTCCACCGTCGCCTTGGGCACCGTGCCGACGACCTGGCCGTTCCAGGGGTTGCGGACGTCGATGGTGCGCGCGTTGCCCACTTCTTCGCCGGCGATGCGCATCTTCGCGTGCAGCGGCGCGCCGTGCCGAACGTCCTTGAGCTCGGTCATCATGTTCATGGTCGGCTCCGCGTCATTGCAGGTAATTGAGCGCGAGTTCGAACGCGTCGAAGTTGCGCCAGCGGCGGCCGGCGGGCAGTTCGGGCGCCTTGCGGTTGGCGATCAGCGGCACCCGCTGCTCCGAGACGCCGCCGTGCGACCGCAGCGGCGCGTCGAGGCCGGAGAGATCGTGACGGCCGGCGCTCGTGCCGATGACGGTCAGCCGCTCGGATACCACGACCAGATCGCCGACCCGATCCTCGGGAAGCTCGAAGCGTGCGCACGCGACGGCGCGGGGGAGCACGAGCTCGATGCCGGGAAGGCCTGCGATCTTCTCCGAGACGTCACGGGCCGGCGCCGATGACGAGAGGTAAACCGTGGCGAACGATCCGAGCGCGCCGTGATGGACGACGTACGGATCGGTGATGGGCAGGATCACCCGCGTGGCGCCGGCGCCATAGGCGCGATCCAGCGCGTCCTGCAGAAAGACGATGTTCGGCCGTCCGAATGCGTCGGTCTTGGCGTTCATGCCGTGGTCCGCCGTCAGCACCACCGTTGCGCCCAGTGCGTCGAGCTCACCAAGGTAGCGATCCATCATGGCGTAGAAGTCGTTGGCGGCGCCGACGCCAGGCGCGGCCTTGTGCTGCACGTAGTCGGTGGTCGACAAATACATCACGTCCGGCCTCTTCTGCTCGAGGAGCTTGACGCCCGCCGCGAACACGAATTCCGACAGCTCGGCGCTGTACACCGACGGCACCGGCATGCCGACCATCGCGGGGACGCCTGCGATGCCGTTCGCCGCGACCGTCGCTTCGGCCGCGCGCTCGGAGGAGAAGCAGATGCCCGCCATCCGGTGCCCCAGCAGCGCCCGCAGCTTGTCCTTTGCGGTGACGACTGCAACGCTCGCGCCCGCGGATGCAAACGCCGCGAGTATGGTGCCCGCGCGGAGGTACTTGGGGTCGTTCATCATCACTTCCGCGCCGGCGTCCCGGTCCCAGAAGTAGTTGCCGCAGATGCCGTGAACCGAAGGCGGCGCGCCTGTGACGATCGACAGGTTGTTGGGATTCGTGAACGACGGAACGACGCAGTCGGCGGTGAGGCACGTGCCCTTTTCGCGCAGCGCGGCGATGAAGGGCGCGCGCCCGCTGCCGATGGCCTGGTTGATGTATTCGGGCTCGCATCCATCGACGCACACGACGACGAGGGGGCGCGTGGGCGCGCGATAGCTGCGGCCGTTGACGGTGATGGAGTCGGCGTTCACCGGGATTTCCTCGAGGTTGAGCGGAGCGGCGGCGCCACGGCGGGACCCGGTAGAGCGGCGTGATGCATGCGCTCGCGGCTCGCGATGACGTGCTGGTACAGCGCCCGCCCCGCGGCGGCGGAACGTCTGGTCGCGATGCACTCGACGATCTCGCGATGCTCGCGCGTCGAGACGGGAAGCACGCCGCCCTGGGCGAGCGTCGCGTGACGGAACAGATGCAACTCGTTGACGAGCCGCCGGTACAGGCCCAGGAGCTTCACGTTGCCGGCGAGCTCGACCAGCCGGTCGTGAAACGCGACATTGGCATCGAGATACGCGTCGACATCGCCCCTGGCGGCTGCGCGTTCCATCCGGTCGACGCGGCTCGAAAGCTCGCGGATCGTCTCGGCCGACGCCGACTGAGCGACCCTGCGGCCGACGAACTCGTCGAGGACGGCGCGAAGCTCGTAGATCTCGTCCGCTTCCTCGACGGCGATCCGCCGGACGAACACGCCGCGGTTCTTCTCCAGCCGGACGAGCCCCGACTCTTCGAGCGCCCGAAAGGCTTCGCGGACGGGGCCGCGCGACACGCCGAGGCGCTCGGCGATCGCCGCTTCGTTGAGCTTGCTGCCGGCCGCGAGCTCGCCCGCCAGGATCATGCGCTCGAGCTCCTGCTGGACGAGACCCGGCAGCGAGCTCGACTGGAGGAGGGCGATGGCGGTTGCGCCGTTCGAAGCCCCGCGCGCGGAGCGGGTGGTCGACGGGGCCGGTGGCTTGGCCGACGGCTTGGACCTGAGACGCCCGGCCGCGGCCCGCGGGTCGCCATCCGGGCCGGCGAGATTGGACTTCAGCATCTTGCGGATTGGACCGCGAATGGAGTAGATTGTCAACAATCTACAAAAAGCGCCAAGGAAATCCCATGAGCCTCTTCTCGCGCGATCCGATCCTGCTCACTCCGGGGCCCATCACGACGTCGCTCGACACCAAGATGGCGATGCTGCGCGACTGGGGCTCCTGGGACGCCAACTTCAACGCCGTCACCGGCGAGGTGCGCAGGAAGCTGCTCGCGATCGTGAACGGCGAGGACACGCACGTCTGCGTGCCGCTGCAGGGCAGCGGGACGTTCTCGGTCGAGGCGGCGGTCAACACCCTCGTGCCGCGCACGGGCCACGTGCTGGTGCTGATCAACGGCGCGTATGGACTGCGGCTCGCGAAGCTCGCGGAGATGATGGGCCGCAAGGTCACGACGTTCGAGACGCCCGAGGACGTTCCGACCACGGCTGCCGACGTCGACCGGTTGCTCGCGGGCGATGCTTCGATCACGCACGTCGGTCTCATTCACTGCGAGACCTCGACCGGCATCCTGAATCCGCTCGCCGAAATTGCCGCCGTGGTCGAGCGCCACGGCAAGAGCCTCATCGTCGATGCCATGAGCTCGTTCGGCGCGATCGGCATCGACGCCCGCACGACTCGCTTCGACGCGCTGATCGCGGCCTCCGGCAAGTGCATCGAAGGCCCGCCGGGGATGGGCTTCGTCCTCGCGCGCCGAAGCGTGCTCGAGAAGTGCGCAGGCAACTCGACGTCGCTCGCCCTCGACCTCCACGACCAGTGGGTGTACATGGAAAGGACGACGCAGTGGCGCTACACGCCGCCGACGCACGTCGTCGTCGCGTTCAATGCCGCTTTGGACCAGCACATCGCAGAGGGCGGCCAGCCGGCGCGGCTTGCGCGCTACAGGAAGAACTGCGAGACGCTCGTCGCAGGAATGGCGGAAATGGGGTTCAAAGTCTTCCTGAAGCCGGAAATCCAGGCGCCGATCATCCTCACCTTCCACGCGCCGCCCGATCCGGCGTACAACTTCAAGGAGTTCTATGCGCGCGTCCGCGAGAAGGGCTTCATCCTCTATCCGGGCAAGCTCACCACGGTCGAGACGTTCCGCGTCGGCTGCATCGGGGCGATCGGCGCCGACGAGATGCGCCAGGCGGTCAACGTCGTTCGCGATACGTTGCGCGAGATGGGTATCCGGCAGGTGAGCCCGCAGCCGGCGGTGGCGCGCGCGGCTTGACGATCGGGTAGGACTCTCGAGCTGGCGCCGTAGCAACGCGAGTGCCGGCGCGCGGACCGCTCACATGCCGCCGCCGCTGCCCGGTGGCCGCGATCCCGGAAGGTTCGCAAAGATGCAGGCGAACGATTGCCCGTTCGTCGAGCCCGGACCGAGGAAGCCGGTCAAGCCCTCGCGGTACTCGCTCTGCGACACCGTCCCGTAATACAGCTTCGACGTCATGTCGAAGAAGTACGGGTAGTTGGGATCGTTCGACCCGCGCATCGTCAGCCAGCCGCCGACGTCGTAAGGGCCGATCACGAGCGGCCGGCAGCTCGTGGCCAGTGTGTCGAGATAGCCGTTGAACCCCGTCGCCTGTCGATTGGTGACGGAGTCCGGCGCGCAGCCCGCCGCGGCTATCGCTACCGTGCACAACAGGATCCGCGGGCTCATGCCGCGACTCCATCTACCCGCTGCGAGCTCCAGCATGCCGGCCTCCTGAGAGAGATCGATTGTAGCAATACGAGGAACCCCAAAAGCCGGCACGTCGAGCCTCAGCGGCCGAACGCGCAGCATGCACCGTCCGCCGGACGCCGCAGCGCCTCCAGCCTGTCGCGCAGCGGCGCGTTCGAGGCGACCACCCTCTGGCGCAGAAGGCAATCGAGGATCACGAGGCTTGCGTCGGCGGTGACGACGTCCGGCCCGGCGTCGTTGGCGATGAGCGCGCCGGTCTCTTGCAGCGGAACCAATCGGTGCTCCACGGCTTCGCCGTCGCGGCACGCTGGAACGAAGTCCGACGGCAACCACAGATCGTGGACGAAGATGGTCTCGCGCTGGATGCCGTCCGGCTGCTCGCGGCAAAGGTGAACCGCCCCCGCAGCGATCGCGCGCGCCGCGAGCGGCGAGTCGACGCCGGCCTCTTCCGAGGCTTCCTTCGTCACGGTGGACGCGACGGACTGGCCCGCCGCAATGCCGCCCCCGACGAGGTTGTCGAGCATGCCGGGGTCGATTGCCTTGCTGAAGCTGCGGCGCGCGATCCACATGGCCGTCCCACCGTCCGCGCGCCGGACGAGTCCGTTGACGTGCGCCGCAAACGTGCGCACGCCGACGTAGCGGGCAGCCGCTCGCTCGAGCTCGAACCACGGCGGCGCACCCAGCTCGCTCGCAATCGCGTAGCGTTCGTCGCGCCAGCGAGACAGCAGACCCTCGGCGGCGAGCGCGCGTGCGACGCGCGCGAGCGCCGCGGTGCGCGCCGCGAAATCATCGATGCCAGGTGCGAACGTGATCCCGTCGCTCGCCACCGCGAGCACGTCGCCGAACTGCGCGAGGCGTTGCGCACGCTGCGGATCGATCCAGCCCGCGACCTGACCGTCGACCCGGAATGGCCGAAGCGAACTCCTCGGCGGGGCGAGCTCGCGTGCGAGCCTCGAGCGGATCGCCGCGACCACGTCGTTGCGGATCATCGCGGTGATTGTAGCGCCGCCGCGAACGCCGCTTCGGGCCGCCGGGCTCGCGCGAGCGCCTCGCGCCAGGGAATCGGTTAGAATCCGCCGGCCGCAATTCATCGGAGATCCCGCGCTGCGCGGGCCACCACGACATGACCGCCCGCATCATCGACGGCAAGGCGCGCGCCGATCGCCTGGCGCAGGAAACCCGGGTTCGGGTCGCCGCTCGCGCGAACGCCGGCCGGCACGTCCCGGGGCTCGCCGTCGTGCAGGTTGGCGACGACCCGGCGTCACACGTCTACGTCCGCAACAAGCGGCGGATGACGGCAGCCGTCGGCATGCAATCGTTCGCCCACGATCTGCCCTCGACGACATCGGAGCCGGATCTCCTGGCGCTGATCGACACGCTCAACGCCGACCCCGCGGTGAACGGCATCCTCGTGCAACTGCCGCTGCCGCCGCACATCGACAGCGAGCGCGTCACGGAGAGGATCCATCCCAACAAGGACGTCGACGGCTTTCATCCCTACAACATCGGCAGCCTCGTGCTGAAGCGTCCGACGCTGCGTCCCTGCACGCCGTACGGCTGCATGACGCTGCTCAAGGACACGGGAGAGGAACTGGCCGGCAAGCACGCGGTCGTCATCGGCCAGTCGAACATCGTCGGTCGGCCCATGGCGCTCGAGCTCCTGATGGAGCGCTGCACCGTCACGATCTGCCACTCGCGCACGCGTGACCTGCCCGGTCTCGTTCGGCAGGCCGACATCGTCGTGGCGGGCGTCGGCAAGGCGAACTTCGTTCAAGGCAGCTGGATCCACGATGGCGCGGTGGTGATCGACGTCGGCATCAACCGCGGCGCGGACGGCAAGCTCTGCGGGGACGTCGACTTCGCGGCGGCGAGCGAGCGCGCGTCGTGGATCACGCCGGTGCCGGGCGGCGTCGGTCCGATGACGATCGCCACCCTCCTCTCGAACACGCTCCGCGCGACGGAGCTGCAGGAGACCGGAGCCTAGCGTCGGCGGCGGTCACATTCGTCCGGCCTTCGAGCTTGGACTCGGACTGACGAACAACGGCCAAAGCGCCGCGGCGCCGGCGGCTGCGGCCGCGAGATGCTTGAGGGCGTGCCCCGCAACAATTCCGCCGGTCGCATCCCAGATTTCGCGGTCGAAGTGTTCCAGGATCTTCGCGAGTACGTACCAGGCAACGACCCACAGCCAGGGAAACGGGTCGCCCGCCTTGTTCGTCACGACCATGAGCGCGAGCAGCATCAGAATGCCACCGAGCTGGAGCGCCATGTAGGGGAAGAGGTCGCCGCTAAACTTCCAGTAAAGAACGGTCGCTGCTCCGATCACGATCAGCAGCGGCACTCCGAAGCGCGCAGCGGAGGCACGGACACGTTGGGCAAGCGCCGTCCCCAGCACTCCGGCGAACACGAGCGTCATCGGCAGCCGGTCCCAGAACAACGAGCCATTCGACGGCTCGACGTGATACCACGCCGAGCCGGCGGCGGTTGCGATGAGTCCGACGGCGATGCACCACGTGCCGGATTCCGTCGCAGGCGCAAAGCGCGGCCGATGGCCGGAAACGAGGCGCGCGATCGCGGCGGCGCCGACCAGCGCGAACGCGAGATTCGACAGCACGTCCGCCGCGTGCGGGATGCCAAGCCACGCGCGCTGATCGGCAAAGCCGTGATATCGCGGATCCTGCGCCATCTGCGGAAGAGACGCGCAGCCTGAGAAGAAGAGGGCGATCACCGCCCCCAGGACTTGGCGTCCCCTCAGGGACTTCGCAGATGCCACGCCTTGGGCCTCGTGAAGGTCTGGATGCCGTACGTCGACAGCGTCAAGCCGATGCCCGAATGGCCCACGCCGGACCAGGGAAGCCTGGGACTCACCCGATCGCAGCAGTTCCAGTACACGCTGCCCGCGTGGAGCCGGGTCAAAATCCTGCGCGCGCGCTTCGCGTCGGCGGTGTAGACGCCGGCGGTCAGCCCGTATTCGGTGTCGTTCATGAGGTCGATCGCCGCTTCGTCGTCGGCGACGGCCTGGATGCCGATGATCGGGCCGAAGCTTTCGTCCCTCATGAGCGCCATCGAATGGTCGACGTCGACGAACACCGTCGCCTCGAACCAGTTGCCCTTGCCGCGCACCACGTTGCCGCCCAGGAGGAGCTTGGCGCCCTTTTTCTTCGCATCCTTGACCTGGGCTTTCAGCACGTCGAGCTGCGGCCTCCGCGTGATGGCGCCGATGTAGGTCGACTCGTCCATCGGGTCGCCCATGCGGTACCCCTTCACTTCGGCGACGAAGGCGGCGACGAAGGCGTCGTGTATCGACTCCTCGACGTAGATCCGCTCGACCGAGCAGCACGATTGGCCGGTGTTGTAGAAGGCGCCGTCGGCGAGCGCCGCCGCGGCCGCTTTGACGTCGACGTCCGCGCGGACGTAGACCGGGTCTTTGCCTCCCAGCTCGAGCTGCACCTTGATCATCCGCCGTCCGGCGGATGCTGCGATGCGCTTGCCCGTCGCATAGGAGCCGGTGAAAAAGATGCCGTCCACGGGCTGGCGCGTCAGCGCGGCGCCGGTTGCGCCGTCACCGACGACGGGCACGAAGACGTCGCGCGGAACGCCGGCTTCGTGCAGCATGTCGGCGATGGCAAGGCCGGTCAGGGTGGCGAATTCCGACGGCTTGTAGAGCACCGCGTTACCGGCGACGAGCGCCGGCACGAACACGTTGCTGCCGACGAAATACGGGTAATTCCACGCCGAGATGTTGGCCACGACGCCCAGCGGCTCGTGCGTGATTCGCTCGTCCAGCTTGTTCGCCTCCGCGTAGACCTTTTCCTCGCGCAGCGCGCGGGTCGATTCGTGCAGGAAGAAGTCGATCCTCCCGAGAAGGCCGCTGAGCTCGTTGCGGGACTGGCGAATCGGCTTGCCCATTTCCTCCGTCAGCGTGCGAGCGAGCTTCTCCTGCGTCGCCACCACGCGCTCGCGGAAGCCCGCGATTGAATCGAGGCGCTTGCGGATGGGAACGTCCGCCCAGCGTGGTTGGCCCGCGCGGGCGGCTTCGTACTTTCGGCGCACCGCAGCCGCATTGTCGGCGGCGACCTCCGCGATGACCGACCCGGTGGCGGGATTGGCGATCTTCATGGGCAGGGAGTGGAGCTCGGGTGGTCCGGCGTCAGATCGTGTACGCGGCCGACTTGTGCTGCGCGGCGGCCGCGAGGAAATCGTCGAGGATCGGCGTGTCGTCGAGGAACGAGGGGTCGTCCGGCGCATGGAATTCAGGATGCCACTGGACGGCGAACACGTACGCCTGCCCCGTGAAGCGGATGGCTTCCACGATGCGATCCGGCTCCGACAGCGCCTCGACGACGAGATCGTGGCCGAGCGTCTTCACGGCCTGGTGATGGATGGAGTTGGTCTTCACCACCTTGCTGGCGGGATAGAGCCGCGCGAGACCGCTCCCCGGGACGAACGACGTCGCGTGGCAGTTCTGCTCGTAGATTTCCCAGTTGCGGTGATTGAGCGAGCGCGGCGCCTGCGTGGCCAGGTCCTGGTAAAGCGTGCCCCCGAGGGCGACGTTGATGACCTGCGCCCCACGGCAGACGCCGAGCACCGGCTTCTGCAGCTCCATGAACGCGCGCAGAAGCGAGATCTCGTACTCGTCGCGTACGCGGTCGCCGTTCCACTCGGGCCTTAGCGCCTTCTCCCCATACGATTCGGGGCAGACGTCGGAGCCGCCCATCAGCAACAGCCCGTCGAGCTCCTGGGCGTAGGCGGCGGTCGTCGCCTTGCTGGCCGCGCGCCGCGTGCGCCCGTCGGGCGAGGGCACCATGAACGCCAGCACGTCCCGCTGCATCAGCCAGTGAGCGACGTTCTGCTCGATGTATTGCAGCGTCATGCCCTTGAAGATCGCCCGCTTGGGATCCTCGTGGAAGAAGCATGCCGAGATGCCGATCTTGAGCATGGCGCGCGGCGACCTGGTGGTCAAATGGCCTCGGCGAAGATCCGCTCGAAGTCCTCGCGGACGCAGGGCCGCGGGTTGGTCCGGTGACAGGTGTCGACGATCGCGACGTCGACCAGCGCCGGAATGTCGTCGCGCGTCACGGCGCGCTGCGCCTTGAGCGCGGACAATGTCGCGGGGATCCCGAGCGCCTTCTTCGTGGCGCCCAGCCAGGCGATGAACGCCGACGCCGCTTCGTGCTCCGCCATGCTTCCGGCGCCCGCCACCCCCGCGACCCGGGCGAGCTCGGCCATTTTCGCCGTCGCCGCCGGCAGATTGAAGCGCATCACGTGGTCGATCATGATGCCGTTCGCAAGTCCGTGGTGGAGATCGGCGACCGTCGACAGCGCGTGGGCGCACGAGTGGACGGCGCCCAGGTCCTTCTGGAACGCGATCGCGCCCATCATGGAGCTCATCAGCATGTCGCTGCGCGCCTGCAGATTGCGGCCGTCGTGAAAGGCGATCGGCAGCGCGCGCGCGGCGATGCGGACGCCTTCCAGCGCAATGCCGTCGCACAGCGGATGGTACTCGGGCGAGAGATACGATTCGACGTTGTGAGTGAGCGCATCCATGCCCGTCGCGGCCGTGATCGCGGGCGGCAGGTCGAAGGTGAGCTCGGGATCGGCGAACACGCACCTCGCGAGGAGCGCTGGCGAGAAAATGATCTTCTTGACGTGCGTCGTGTCGTCCGACACGACCGAAGACCGGCCCACTTCCGATCCGGTGCCGGCAGTCGTCGGAAGGGCAACGAAGTAGGGGAGGGCGCGATCGATCGGACGGACTGCGGGATGGTCCCACGCGTATTCGAGGACGTCGCCCGGATGCGTCGACATCAGCGCGATCGCTTTCGCGACGTCGAGCGCGGCGCCTCCGCCCAGCCCGATGACGGCGTCCGCGCCGTGCGCCTCGTACGCGGCGACGCCCTGGTTCACCTGGCTTCGCACCGGATTGCCCCAGATGCCGGAGAAGACGAGAGCGTCGAGGCCGGAAAGCGATGCCACGAACTCCTTCAGCATCGGCAGCGGCGCGATGCCGCGGTCGGTGACGACGAGCGGGCGCTTGACGTTCGCGGCCTTCAGGTGATCGGCGACGAGGTTGCGCGCTCCGGCGCCGAAGTGGATGGTGGTCGGAAAGCTGAAACGCGACAGGGTCATGGCAGCGATAGGAAGAGAATCATGTGGTTCTTGTCGTAGTAGACGCATTCGACGCCGTGGTTCACGCGGATGGCGCGGGGTTCGACGCCGAACGAGCGAAAGCCGACTTTCTCGTACAGCGAGCGTGCCGCGACGTTGGTGTCGGTGACCGTCAGCACGAGCTGCTCGATGCCTTCCACCTGCGCAGTCTCGGTCACGCGGCGCAGCAGTGCGGCGCCGATGCCTCGCCGGCCGTGCTCGGGTGCGACGTACATCCCGAACACGTTGGCCTTGTGCCGGTTCTTCGCCCGGGGCTCGCGCGACAGCCCCGCCAACGCCGTGAGCTCCTCTGCGACGAAGCCGCCGAAGACCCAGTCCGCGCTTTGCGGAGCAAGGCGCCGCTCGGTCGTGACGAGAGGGATTTCGCTCTCTTCGGCATGGCTCGACGTGAAGGCGTCGGGATGCTCCCGCAATGCGCGCAGGCGCAGCGCCCGGTAGGCTTCGGCGTCGTCGGGCAGCAGGCGGCGGATGGCGAGCTCAGATGATCTCAAAGTAACGCTTCATTTCCCAGTCGGTGACGGCATCGAGCCATTGCCGCCATTCCCACTCGCGCGTCGCCGCGTAGTGCTCGACGAAGTCGTCGCCGAACCAGTCGCGGGCGAGGTCGGAATCGCGGAAGATTCGCGTCGTCTCGATGAGCGTTCGCGGTGCCCGCGGAATGTTCTCCGCGCCCTCGTTCGTGCCGTGGATCGGTTTGGCGGTGAGCTTGCGTTTCCTCTCGACGCCGTCGAGGCCGGCCGCGATCACCGCCGCCGCGGCGAGATAGGGATTCATGTCGGCGCCGGGGCAGCGCGTTTCGAGCCGCGTGGATTTGGGCGAGCCCGAGATGACGCGAAAGCTTGCGGTGCGGTTGTCGATGCCCCACGTGGGCTTGACGGGCGCCCAGAAACCGTCGACCAGCCGCTTGTAGCTGTTGATCGTCGGCCAGTACATGGGGGCGAGCTCCATCAGTCCGTGGACCTGTCCGGCAAGGTAGCTTTCGAACAGCTTGCTCATGCCGTCGCGTCCCTTGGCATCGTGGAAAAGATTCTTCTTTCCATCCGACAGCGACTGGTGGATGTGCCCGGAGCACCCGGGCAGGTGCTGGTTCCACTTCGCCATGAAGCTCGGCATGATGCCGAAGCGCGAGCCGATCTCCTTGGCTCCCGTCTTGAACAGGATCGCGCGGTCCGCGGCTTCGAGCGCTTCCGAGAACAGGATGGCCGCCTCGTAGACGCCCGGGCCGGTTTCGGTGTGGAGACCTTCGATCGGCACGCCGAACTCGCCCATCTCGCCCATCAGCGCGGCGAAGAACTCGCGATTCGCGTTCGCGCGCAGCAGCGAATAGCCGAACATCCCCGGCGTGACCGTCGTCGGCCCAACCCCTTTCTTCTCGGCCCACGACTGGGGAGTTTCGGCGAAGTTGAACCACTCGTATTCCATCCCGCACATCGCCGTCACGCCCAGCTTCTCCGCGCGCTTCAGCACCCGCTTCAGCACCTGGCGGGGACAGATCGGCAACGGCACTTCCTGCCCGTCCTTGTCGCCGACGAAGTCGCCGAGGAAGAACGGAACGCCGCCATCCCACGGCACGGTCCGATAGGTGCCGAGATCAATCCTGGCGAGGACGTCGGGAAACCCCTTGTGCCAACCGGTGAGCGTCGTGTTGTCGTAGGTGACGTCCATCATGTCCCAGCCGAACACCACGTCGCAGAAGCCGAAGCCGCCTTCGGCGGCGGAGTAAAACTTCTCCTTGTGGATGTACTTGCCGCGGAGCACGCCGTCGATGTCCGAGACGGCGACCTTCACGCGGTTTCCCGGAGCCTTGCGGACAGCGGCGACGGCTGTAGCGGCCGACGATGGGTTCGGCATGCGTCCTCCACGGCGGAATCGGCTTTAGCGGCTTTGTACTTTTTGGAGCGCGAACGAAACGAGCTGCCGACCTTGAATCTCACCTCTGTCGCGCCGCTTCCATTCTAGCGCAGGCCCGGGGCGATGAGGCATGATGCCGAGAGATGACCCACGCGAGAGCGCTCGTCGCATTGCACGCCGCGGTGGCGCTCTTCGGCTTCGCCGGTCTTTTCGGCAAGTGGCTGGCCTTGTCGCCGGTCGCGATCGTGCTGGGACGCACCGCGGTTGCGGCGGTGGCGCTCGGCATCGTTCGCCTGCGCACCCGCAAGCGAGCCCGCTTCGACGTGCGACTCGTCGGCAACGGGATCGTGCTTGCCGTTCACTGGTTGAGCTTCTTTGCCGCGATCCAGGTGTCCACCGTGGCGGTGGGCCTGCTCGGCTACGCGAGCTTTCCGTTGTTCACGCTGATCGCCGAGCGCGTCTTTCTCGCCCGCAGGCTCCGCCGGCGCGAGGCGGCGACCGCGCTCCTCGCGACGGCCGGCCTCGCGATGCTCGTGCCCGAGCTCTCGCTCGCCAATCCGGTGGTGCAGGGCCTCGGCTGGGGCATCCTCTCGGGATTCACGTTCGCGCTGCTCGCCGTGATGAACCGGCGGTGGGCGGGAGCGCGGACCGCGACCGACATCGCCTTCTGGCAAAACTTGCTCGCTGCCCTCGCGCTGCTGCCGTTCGTGTGGGCGGCGCCGTGGGCGATCGGCACCGTCGGGGCGCGCGAGGTGATGCTCGTCATCGTGCTGGGCCTCTTCTGCACCGCGCTCGCCCACACGCTGTTCATCGCGGCGCTTACGGTCGCGACGGCGCACATGGGGAGCGTCATCGCTGCACTGGAGCCGGTGTACGGCATTGCGCTCGCGCTGCTCTTCCTGGGCGAGGTGCCGTCCGGGCGGACCATCGCGGGAGGCGTCCTCATCGTGGCGGCGACCGTCATCGCCACCCGGCGCCCGCGTTTTCCTGCCTCGAGCGCGCTCGACGCCCGACACTGAAGACGACAGGGCGGGCCTGTTCACGGCATTGTCGGTTGGGTACGATCGCGTCTCGTCCGTGGAAGTGGAGGCAGCCTGCGGTGATCGTCGTCGTCATGGGAGTGAGCGGTTCGGGCAAGAGCGTGGTGGGGCAGGCGCTCGCGAGCGATCTCGGTTGGCCGTTCTTCGATGCGGACGACTTCCATCCGCCCGAGAACGTCGCGAAGATGGCCGCCGGAACGCCGCTGACCGATGCCGACCGCTGGCCATGGCTCGATCGCCTCGCCGCGGACATGAGGGCAATCGACGAGGGCGGCGGCAATGCGGTGCTCGCGTGCTCCGCGTTGAGGCAGGCCTACCGCGACCGTATCGGACGCGCCGGAGAAGTCCGGTTCGTCCATCTCTCGGGCAGTCGCGACGTCATCGCCGCGCGAATGGCGGCGCGCAAGCATGCGTACATGCCGCCATCGCTGCTCGCGAGCCAGTTCGCGGCGCTCGAGCCGCCGCACGATGCCATCGTCGTCGGCATCGAGGACGCCGTCCCGGTGCAGGTGGCGAAAATCCGCGCCGCGCTGGATTCACGGACGGCAAAGGCGTGAGCCGCGACGACTACAGGCCGTCGACCCGCGCGGGCCACCTCGGGCGCGCGCCGGAGAAGTTCCTGGGCGCGGTCAACACGCCGGTGTTCCGCGCGTCGACGATGCTTTTCCCCACGGTCGCGAAACTCGAGCAGGCGGCCCGCGGCGAGTACGAGGGCATCGGGTACGGCCTGCACGGACTGCCGACCGTCACCGATTTGCAGGACGCGGTCGCGGAGGTCGAAGGCGCGCACGCGGCGCTCGCGGTGCCGTCCGGACTGACGGCAACCACACTGCCGCTGCTTGCGCTCATGAAGACGGGCGATCACGTTCTCGTGACCGACGCCGTGTACGGCCCGACGCGGCGCTTCTGCAACAACCACCTGATCCGGCTCGGCATGGAGGTCTCGTACTACGACCCGCTGGCGGGCGCCGACATCGAGCGACACTTCCGGCCCAACACGCGCATCGTGTTCACCGAATCGCCGGGATCGTTGACGTTCTGCGTGCAGGACATCCCGGCCATCGCCGAGGCCGCGCACCGCCGCGGCGCATGGGTCGTCACCGACAATTCCTGGGCGACCCCTTTCGGATTCCGGTCGTTCGAGCACGGCGTCGACGTGTCGGTGCACGCGGCGACCAAGTACATCGGCGGGCACTCCGACGTGCTGTCCGGGCTCATCCTTGCGACGGAGGCGGCCTTCCCCGCGCTCCATCGACTGTGGACCGACCTCGGCGTGACCGCGTCGCCCGACGACTCGTTCCTGGCGCTGCGCGGCTTTCGCACGCTGCCGCTGCGGCTCGCCCGGCACGCCGACAGCGGCCTCGAGATTGCCCGGTGGCTGAAGGCTCGTCCGGAAGTGCGCGAGGTGCTCTATCCGCCGATGCCGGGCTCCCCCGGCCACGAGTTGTGGAAGCGCGACTTCATCGGCGCATCGGGATTGTTTTCCGTGGTTCTGCAGCCGGTCGCGAAGGGGCGCATCGACGCGATGCTCGACAGCCTGCGTCTCTTCGGCATGGGCTGGAGCTGGGGCGGGTTCGAAAGCCTGATCATTCCGATCTATCCTGAGCGGATACAGACAGCCACCGTCTGGAATCCGGGCGGACCTTGCCTGCGCCTTGCCATCGGCCTCGAGGATCCGCAGGACCTGATCGCGGACCTCGAGCAGGGATTCGCGCAGCTGTAGCGGTCAAGGAGGGGCGACCTCGCCGAGATAGACGGCCTGCACGCCGGCATCGGCGCGGATCGCCGCCGGATTGCCTTCGGCGATCATCCGGCCGCGGTCGAGCACGATGATGCGGTCCGCGTGACCGAACACGACGTCCATGTCGTGCTCGGTGAAGAGCACCGCGATCCGCTCCGATCGCGCGACGTCCGCCGCGAGCTGCATCAGCCGGCCGCGCGAGCGCGGGGACATCCCGGCAGTCGGCTCGTCCATCAGCAGGAGCCGCGGCTTGCCCGCGAGGGCGAGCGAGAGCTCGACGCGCTTCGCATCGCCGTAAGCGAGCGTGGCGCAGCCCGCGTCGGCGAGCCGCGTCATGCGCACGCGCTCGAGCAGCGCGTCGGCTTCGGCGCGGACGCAGTCGGTGGCGCGCGCCCCGACGCCGAGATGGGCGCCCGCGTGCGAGAGCAGCGCCAGCTGGACGTTTTCCCGCACCGTCATCGACGCGAACGTCGCGGCCACCTGGAACGTCCGTCCGACGCCCAGGCGGGCAATCCGGCGCGGCGGCAGCCCGTCGATGCGCGTGTCGCCGAGCGTGACCGTCCCTCGGTCGGGCAGCAGTTGTCCGTTGATCACGTTGAAGCACGTCGTCTTCCCGGCGCCATTGGGGCCGATCAGCGCGACGAGCTCTCCGGCCGCGACGGCGAACGACACGTCGTGCACGACGTCGTCGCCCCCGAACGACTTCGTGAGCCCGTCCACACGGAGCACGCAGCGGCTTTCGGGAACCGATGCCGGTGCCGCGCTCATCGGCGGATCCGTGCGAGCCCGTGCTGGATCGCGCCGCCGATGCCGGTGGGAAACGCGACGACGATCAGCAGGATCGCCGCGCCGAGCACCGCGCGCCAGTATTCGGTCGCACGGGCGAGCGTGTCGGAAAGCCATGTGAACGCCGCCGCCCCCAGCAGCGGACCGGCAAGCGCGTTGAGCCCGCCCAGCAGCACCATCACCAGCGCGTCGACCGAGCGCGGAATCGCCAGCGTCTCGGGCGAGATGCTGCCCTTGGAGAACGCATACAAGCCCCCGGCGAGGCCGGCGAAGCCGCCCGCGCAAGCGAAGGCGAGCCATTGCGTCTTGCGCACGTCGATCCCGATCGACGCGGCGCGCAGCGGTGAATCCCGGCAGGCGCGCAGCGCATAACCGAACGGCGCATGCGCGATCCACGCGACCGCGGCGAGCGCCGCGCCGACGACCGCGAGGGTGAACCAGTAGTAGGCGGGCTTGTCGTCGAGCCACCGGGATGGCCATATGCCGACGACGCCGTTCGAGCCGCCGGTCACGTCGTCCCACTGGAAGGCGACGGACCAGACGATCTGCGCGAAGGCGAGCGTGAGCATGGCGAGATACACGCCGGAGACTCGCGCGCAGAAGCCGCCGACGATGGCGGCGCCCGCGACGGCGACAACGGGCGCGAGCGCCAACGCCAACTCCATCGGCAAGCCGTGCTTGACCGCGAGCGCCGCGCCGTACGCGCCAAGGCCGAAGTAGGCGGCGTGACCGAACGAGGCCATCCCGCCCGTGCCCATCACGAACTGCAGGCTCGACGCGAAGAGCGCCAGCACGAGGATGTCCGTCGCGAGCACGAGGCGATAGTCGTCGCCCGTCAATGGCAGGAGCGAAGCGAGCACGAGCGCCGCGAGCGCGGCGCCGGCGGCCTTGCGGCCGGGAGGCACGACGAGCGTCCGGAACTCGGCGAGCGGCGTCGTCGGCGGCACGGACGGCGCCGTGCCCATCAAGCCGTACGGCTTCGCGACCAGCACCACCGCCATGACGACGAACTCGGCGACGAGCGTCAGCTTGGGAAACGCGATCTCCAGGCCGAAGATTTCCTTGGTGCCGAGCGCGACGCACAATGCTTTGGTGAGCCCGATCAGCAGCGCCGCGACGAACGCCCCGGGCACCGACCCGAGGCCTCCCACGACGGTTACGACGAAGGCCTCGGCGATGATCGCGAGGTCCATGCCGAGATTGGCCGGTTCGCGGGGCAGCTGAAGGGCGCCTGCCAGCCCGGCGAGCAGCGACCCGAGCGCGAACACCAGCGTGAAGAGCGCACGCTCGTTGATGCCGAGCGCGCTCGCGAGCGCGCGGTTCTCCGTGGCGGCGCGCGTGAGCGTGCCGAAGCGCGTGCGCTCGAGCAGAAACCACAACCCCAGCAGCACGAGCGGACCGACGCAGAGCAGGAAGAGATCGTATTCCGGGATCACGCGGCCGAAGATGGCGACCGCGCCGCCGAGGCCCGCCGCCCTCGGGCCGAGCAAGTCCTCGGCGCCCCACGCCCACAGGGCGACGTCGCGAACGATCAGCACGATGCCAAATGTGGCGGCGAGCTGGAGGAGCTCGGGCGCCGCGTAGATGCGCTTCAGAATGAGAGCCTCGATCGCGGCGCCGATCAACGCGACGGCGATCGCCGCCAACACGACCCCGCCCCAGAATCCGAAGAGCCCTTTCGGCAGCGCCGAAACGAGCGAATAGGCGATGAACGCGCCGAGCATGTAGAGCGAGCCGTGCGCGAAATTGACGACGCGCGTCACGCCGAAGATGAGCGTGAGGCCCGCAGCCACGAGAAAGAGCGCCGATGCGCCGGCGAGGCCGTTCAGGAGCTGCGCGAAGAAGGAGGCGAAGGACACGCGCGAGGGAAAGGCCGTGGGGCGCGAAGGGTGTGAGCTCGCCGCCCGCCGGGACGGGCAAACGGCAAATGCCGGCGAGTCTAGCCGTTCCGCTCCGGCACCGCCACGCAGACTCGACCTCGCGATGAATCGGCGTTACGCTTCACGATTTGGCGCGGCAGTCGCGTCCGACAGGGCGTTTTCCGCGCACGGCTCGCTCGTTCCGCACCGTCCAAGAGCGTCCCTCGCCCCGTCCCGTCACTTTGCGGAGATTGCGATGATTCATTGCGTGCTGCACGACCCCGAGGATTCGGTCGCGGTCGTGGTTGTCGAGGGGGTCAAGGCAGGGGCGACGCTCACCGGCCTCATCCTGGACGAAGACCGCACGATCACGCTGCCGTGCATCCAGGACATCCCCATCGGCCACAAGGTCGCGCTCAAGGACATGGCCGTGGGCGATACGGTGATCAAGTACGGCATCGACATCGGCAAGGTCGTCCAGCCGATCGCCAAGGGGCAGCACGCCCACGTCCACAACATCAAGACCAAGCGGTGGTAGCGGGCGGCGCACGCGGCCGCGCCGTCTGCCTGCCCGCTCCGTCTTCCGCCGCACACACACAGGAAGGTTTCCGATGCAACCGACGTTCTGGGGTTATCGCCGCGAAAACGGCCGGGTGGGCGTTCGCAACCACGTCATCGTCCTGCCGGTCGACGATCTTTCCAACGCGGCGGCAGAGGCCGTCGCGCACAACATCAAGGGCACGATCGCAATCCCTCATCCGTACGGCCGGCTGCAGTTCGGCGCCGACCTCGAGCTCCACTTTCGCACGCTGATCGGCGCCGGCAGCAATCCGAACGTCGCGGCGGTGGTCGTGATCGGGATCGAGGACCAGTGGACGAAGAAGGTGGCCGACGGCATCGCCGCGACGGGCAAGCCGGTGGCGGGCTTCGGCATCGAGCTGCACGGCGACCACGACACCATCATGCGGGCCTCGAAGGCGGCGCGTGAATACCTCCAGTGGGCGAGCGAGAAGCATCGCGTGCAGTGCGAGCTCCCCGAGCTCTGGGTCTCGACCAAGTGCGGCGAATCCGACACCACCTCCGGATGCGGCGCCAACCCGACCGTCGGCGACGCCTTCGACAAGCTGTACGCCGCCGGGTGCACGCTGGTGTTCGGCGAGACGACGGAGCTGACCGGTGGCGAGCAGATCGTCGCGGCGCGCTGCCGCGACGACAAGGTGCGGGCCGACTTCCAGCGGGTGTTCGATCGCTATCAGGAGGTCGTCAACCGGCACAAGACGTCCGACCTGTCCGACTCGCAGCCGACCAAGGGCAACATCGCGGGCGGGTTGACCACGATCGAGGAAAAGGCGCTCGGCAACATCCAGAAGATCGGCAGGAAGTGCATCGTCGACGGAGTGCTCGACAAGGCGGAGATGCCGACCGGCCCGGGTTTGTGGTTCATGGACAGCTCGTCGGCGGCGGCGGAGATGGTCACGCTGTGCGCGGCCTCGGGCTTTGCCGTGCACTTCTTCCCCACCGGGCAGGGCAACGTGATCGGCAATCCGATCCTGCCGGTGATCAAGATCTGCGCGAACCCGCGCACGGTGCGCACGATGAGCGAGCACGTCGACGTCGACACGAGCGGGCTGCTGCAGCGCGAGATGACGATGAGCGACGCCGGAGACAAGCTCCTCGACATGATGTTCCGCACGGCCAACGGCCGACTCACGGCTGCGGAGGCCCTGGGCCATCGGGAATTCGTGCTGACCCGACTCTACGAGAGCGCCTGACCGGAGGATTTCCCATGCAGAGGCTTCGAAGGCTCCTCGCCCTCGCGACCCTTTCCGTCGCGACGGCGACGCTTTCTCCGGCGGCGCTCGCGGAGCTCGCCGAGCTCAACGTCGCGCAGCAGTACGGCATCGGCTACCTGTCGCTCATGGTGATGGAGGAGCAGAAGCTCATCGAGAAGCATGCGAAGGCGGCCGGCGTCGACGTGAAGGTCAACTGGGCGAAGTTCGCCGGCGGCAACGTGATGAACGACGCGCTGCTTTCGAACAGCCTGCATTTCGCGTCCGGCGGCGTCGCCCCGCTCATCACGATCTGGGCGCGCACGAAGGGCAATCTCGACGTCAAGGGCGTCGCCACTCTCAACTCGATGCCGCTCTACCTCAACACCCGGAATCCGAGCGTGAAGACGATCCGCGACTTCACCGAGAAGGACAGGATCGCGCTGCCGGCGGTCAAGGTGTCGGTGCAGGCGGTGACGCTGCAGATGGCCGCCGAAAGGATGTTCGGCGAAGGCCAGCACGGCAAGCTCGATGCGCTGACGGTGTCGATGTCCCACCCCGACGCGCAGACGGCGCTTCTGTCGGGGCAGTCCGAGGTCACCGCGCACTTCGGGTCGCCGCCGTTCCAGTATCAGCAGCTGCAGCGGCCCGGCATCCGAACGGTGCTGAGCTCGACCGATGTTCTCGGCGGCCCCACGACGTTCAACCTCGTGTGGACGACGTCGAAGTTCCGCAACGAGAACCCCAAGCTCTATGCGGCCTTCGTGAGCGCGCTCGAAGAGGCGACCGCGTACATCGACAAGGACCGGAAGGGCGCGGCGGAGGCTTATCTGCGCATCTCCAAGGACAAGGATGGCGTCAACGACATCCTCGCGATGCTGAACGACCCGGCGATCGTGTTCACGATGGCACCGCAGAACATCATGGCCTACGCGAACTTCATGGCGAAGATCGGCATGATCAAGGTGAAGCCCGACTCGTGGAAGGACCTGTTCTTCCCGAACATCCACGGCGCGGCGGGAAGCTGATGCGCGACGCCGCCGAAGGCGATCGGCTCGCGCTGCCCGGCGTCGAGGCGATACGGGCCGCGCAGGCGCGGATTGCGCCGCACGTTCACCGCACGCCGGTGCTCTCCTGCGCCGCCATCGACGCGGAGGTCGGCGCCAGGCTCTACTTCAAATGCGAGAACTTCCAGAAGGTCGGCGCTTTCAAGGCGCGCGGCGCGACCAACGCCGTGTTCTCGCTGACCGACGACGAGGCGCGGCTCGGTGTGCTGACGCACTCGTCCGGCAATCACGGGGCCGCCCTTGCGTACGCCGCGCGGGAGCGCCACATCGCCGCGTGGGTGGTGATGCCGGAGAATTCGGCGCAGGTGAAGAAGGACAACGTGCGCCGCCTGGGCGCGACCATCCGCTTCTGCGCGCCGAACGTGCCGGCGCGCGAGGCGCTGCTGAAGGAGGTGCTCGGCGAAACCGGCGCGACGGTCATTCACCCGTTCGACGATGAGCGTGTCATCGCGGGCCAGGCGACGGCGGCGCTCGAGCTCCTCGAGGACCGGCCGGATCTCGACATCGTGATCGCTCCCGTCGGCGGAGGCGGGCTGCTGTCGGGAACCGCGATCGCGGCCCGAGCGCTCAAGCCGTCGATCCGGGTGTACGGCGCGGAGCCTCGGAACGCCGACGATGCCGCGCGCAGCCTGCGCACGGGTTCCGTCGAACCGCTCGCGCCGACGACGACCATTTGCGACGGCCTGCGCACCACGCTGTCGCCCCGCACGCTGGCGGCGATCCGCCAGGGCGTGGCGGCGATCGGCACCGCGAGCGAGGACGGGATCGTGCGCGCGATGCGAATGACGTGGGAGCGGATGAAGATCGTGATCGAGCCGTCTTCCGCAGTGCCGCTCGCGTGCCTCCTCGAGAGGACGCTCGACGTCGCCGGCGCGAACGTCGGCGTGATCCTGTCCGGGGGCAACGTGGATCTCGACCGGCTGCCCTGGCAGGCGTGACGCGGCCTCCGCCCATCATGACGATCGCGACGTCCGGCGGACCCTGCGGCCGCACGGTCGGTGGGCCGCTCCTCGACGTGCGCGGCGTCACGCTGCAGTACAAGACCCGGGACCATCTCGTCACCGCGACGTATCGCGTCGACTTCGAGGTGTTCGAGGGCGACCGCTTCGTTCTCCTCGGGCCGTCCGGGTGCGGGAAATCGACGCTGCTCAAGGCGATCGGCGGCTACCTGACCCCGGTCGAAGGCGAGATCCGCCTCAAGGGCGAGATCGTCCGGAAGCCCGGACCCGACCGGATGATGGTGTTCCAGGAGTTCGACCAGCTGCTCCCGTGGAAGACGGTCACCGAAAACGTGATGTTTCCGCTGATCGCGAGCGGCCGCCTCGCCGGCGCCGCGGCGCGCGACAGGGCGCGCGAGGCGATCGCCATGGTCAACCTGGCGCCATTCGCGGAGAGCCTTCCGCACACGCTTTCCGGCGGCATGAAGCAGCGGGTCGCGATCGCGCGGGCCATGGCGATGGAGCCCGACATCCTGCTGATGGACGAGCCGTTCGCCGCGCTAGACGCGCTGACCCGCCGCAAGATGCAGGACGAGCTCCTGCAGCTCTGGGACGAGATCGCCTTCACCGTCGTGTTCGTCACGCACTCGATTCCGGAGGCCATCAAGGTCGGCAGCCGCATCCTTCTCCTGTCACCGCATCCAGGGCAGGTCAAGGCCGAGCTCAACAGCCTGCCGCGCGATGCCGCCGCGTCGGATGCCGCGGCGCCGTTGCAGCTCGAGCAGAGGATTCACAAGCTGCTGTTCTCCGACGCCGTGGAGACGGAGGAGGCGGCGCATGTCGTTTGACACCCTGGCCGCGCCCCGCCCCGAGCGCTACCGCGAGGCCGTCGATTCAGCGGCGTTCGGCGTCGTCGAGAAGCCGCTCTCCGCGCGCGAGCGCCTCGCCGGCAACACGTTCGCGCGCAAGGCCGCGCTGCTCGTATTGCTTGCGCTGGTGTGGGAAGCCTATGCGCGCTGGCTCGACAATCCGCTCCTCTTTCCCACCTTCGGCGCGACGATCTCCGCGTTCAACGAAGCGGTCGCGAGCGGCGTGCTGCCGGGGCGGGCGCTGACGTCGCTGCGGGTATTGCTGATGGGCTACGGCGTCGGGATCCTCTGCGCGGCGGTGTTGACGACGATCGCCATCTCGACGCGCATCGGCACGGACCTGCTCGAGCTTCTCACCTCCATGTTCAACCCGCTGCCGGCGATCGCGCTGTTGCCGCTCGCCCTCATCTGGTTCGGCCTCGGCTACGGCAGCATCGTGTTCGTCATCGTCCACTCGGTGCTGTGGGCCGTCGCTCTCAACACGCACTCCGGCTTCCTGTCGGTGTCGAACACCCTGCGCATGGTCGGACGCAACTATGGCCTCTCCGGCCTTCGCTACGTCGGCGGCATCCTGATACCCGCCGCCTTTCCCAGCATCCTGACCGGGCTCAAGATCGGCTGGGCGTTCGCGTGGCGCACGCTGATCGCGGCCGAGCTCGTGTTCGGCGTGTCGTCCGGGTCGGGAGGCCTCGGGTGGTTCATCTACGAGAACAAGAACCAGCTCGAAATCCCGGCCGTCTTCGCCGGCCTGTTCACGGTGATCCTGATCGGGCTCGTCGTCGAGAACGTGATATTCCGCACGGTCGAGGCGCGGACCGTTCGCCGCTGGGGCATGCAGAGCGCTTGAGCACACCATTGGGCACACATCCATGAGCACGCACCTGCCGACCGCCGGCTATCCTCGCTTTCATCTCGCCTTCCCGGTCACCGATCTCGACCGCGCGAGGGCCTTCTATGGCGACTTCCTGGGCTGCGCCGAGGGCCGCTCGTCCGACGACTGGGTGGACTTCGATTTTCACGGTCATCAGATCGTCGCGCACAAGGTCGCCGCGGCGGCGATGAGCGACGCGACGAGCCTGGTCGACGGACAGAACGTCCCGGTGCGGCACTTCGGAGTCATCCTGGAGCTTGCCGATTGGGAGGCGCTCGCCGCCAAGCTCGAGGCGGCCGGAACGAAGTTCATCGTGGAGCCGTACGTCCGCTTCAGGGGCCTGCCGGGCGAGCAGGCGACCATGTTCTTCCTCGACCCGTTCGGCAACGCGCTCGAGTTCAAGGCGTTCGGCGACATCAACCTCCTGTTCGCGAAGAACCCCTAAGGCTCCGTCAAGCGGATGCGCATCGTCATCACCGAATTCATGGACGACACGGCGGTCGCGCAGCTCGCCGCCGCGCACGACACGCTCTACGACAAGGGCCTCGTCGATCGTCCCACGGAGCTCGCGGCTGCGCTTGCCGGCGCCGACGCGCTCATCGTGCGCAATCGCACGCAGGTCGACCGGAAGCTCCTGGCGGCGGGACCGGCCCTCAAAGTCGTCGGCCGGCTCGGGGTGGGGCTCGACAACATCGACGTCGACGCGTGCGGCGAGCGCGGCATCGAGGTCATACCGGCGACGGGCGCCAATGCCCTCGCCGTGGCCGAGTACGTGATCGGCACGGCGATGTTTCTGCTGCGGGGCGCCTACGCGTCTTCCGATGCCGTTGCACTCGGCAAGTGGCCGCGGGGGGCGCTGTCGAACGGGCGCGAGCTGGCGGGCAAGACGCTGGGCGTCGTCGGGTTCGGCGGCATCGGCCGACTGGCCGGACGTCTCGGCCGCGCGCTCGGCATGCGCGTCATCGGGTTCGATGCGCAGATCGCGCCTTATGCGCGCATCTGGAGCGACGAAGCCACCGCCGCGTACGGGCTCGATGCGCTTCTCGACGAGGCGGACGTCGTCACGCTGCACGTCCCGTTGACCGATGCGACGCGGCATCTGATGGACGCGACGCGTCTCGCACGCATGAAGCCGGGGGCGGTCCTGATCAACACCGCGCGGGGCGGGGTCGTCGACGAATCCGCCGTCGCGGCGGCGCTTACGAGCGGGCGGCTCGCCGGGGCCGCGCTCGACGTGTTCGAGCACGAGCCGCTTCCGGGCGGATCCCCGCTCGCCGGATGCCCCAATCTCCTGCTGACGCCGCACATCGCCGGCGTCACCGCCGAATCGAACGCGCGTGTGTCCGCGCTGATCGCGGACAAGGTGGCCGCGGCGCTCGCGCGGACGAAGGCCGCCCGCTGAGCGCTCCGGACCATTCGAGTCCGCCCGCGATGCCTCTCGTCCCCCTCGATTCCTTGCGCGATCTCGCCTCCGCGGCGCTGTCGCGCGCCGGCGCAAGCGCCGCGATGGCCGAGGCGACGGCGCGGGCGCTCGTGCACGCAGAGGCCCAGGGCCTCGCCTCGCATGGCCTCTCGCGCGTGCCGCAGTACGCGACGCACCTTCGCAACGGTCGTGCCGATGGAACGGCGACGCCGCGGATCGTCAACTCGAAAGGCGCCGCCGTGCTCGTCGATGCGCGTTGCGGACTCGCGTTTCCGGCGTGCGCGCTGGCCGTCGACGAAGCGATCAGCCGCGCCGCCGAATTGGGCGTCGGCTTCGCGGGAGTCACCAACAGCCACCACTTCGGGGCGGCGGCCTACCATCTCGAACCCGTCGGCACGTCGGGCCTCGTCGGTCTCGCAATGGGCAATTCGCCCGCGGCGATGGCCGCGGCCGGAGGACGCCGCCCGCTCTTCGGCACCAATCCGATTGCCGCGACCTTCCCTCGTCGGAACGCGCCGCCGATCGTCGTCGACCTGTCGCTTTCCGAAGTGGCGCGCGGCAAGCTCATGGTTGCGGCGAAGGAGGGCCGATCGATACCGCTCGGATGGGCGCTCGACGCCGACGGCAAGCCGACGACCGACCCCAAGGCCGGTCTCGAAGGGACGATGCTGCCGATGGGCGGAACCAAGGGCGCGATGCTCGCGTTCGTCGTGGAGGTCCTCTCGACCGCGCTCACGGGCGCTGCCATCGGCTACGAGGCAAGCTCCTTTTTCGTTGACGAGGGGAACCGGCCGCGGCTCGGCCAGGCGTTTCTCGTCATCGACCCTGGTGCGCTCGCCGGCCGCGAGACGTATCTCGACCGTCTCGAATCGCTCGTCGCGGAGATGGCGAAGGAAGAGGGCGTGCGGATGCCGGGCGAGCGCCGGCGTGCACTCGCCGAAGGCAAGGCGGCACGCGGTGCCGAGATCCCCGCCGCGCTCTTCGCAGAGCTCGAACGGCTGGCCGGGAAACCGCCGCGATGAGCGCCAGGGCTTCCCGTCCGGTTGCGCTCCTGCTCAACATCGCGCACGCGATCGACCACATGTTCCTGCTCATCTTCGCGACGGCGGTCGCGGCGATCGCCGCGGACTTCGGCTTCGCCGACTGGGAATCGCTGATGCCCTACGGGGTGGGCGCTTTCATGCTGTTCGGGCTCGGGTCGCTGCCCGCGGGGCGCCTTGGCGACCTGTGGGGACGGCGACAGATGATGCTCGTGTTCTATTTCGGCATGGGCGCGTCGATGCTGCTCGTCGCCGCCACGCGAAACGCATGGGAGCTCGCCGGCGCTCTCACGCTGATGGGCGTCTTCTCTTCGATCTACCACCCCGTCGGCATTCCCATGCTCGTGCGGGGCGCCCCGCGTCCCGGCCTCGCGATCGGCATCAACGGTCTTGCCGGCAACCTGGGCGTCGCCGTCGCCGCGATCACCACCGGGTTCCTGGTGAAGTACGCGGGATGGCGGGCCGCGTTCGCGGCCCCCGCGCTCATCTCGATCGCGTGCGGACTGATCTTCGCGCGCGTCGCGCCGCGCGAGCTCGCGGCGCCGGCGCACGGCCCGCGAACGCCTCGCGCCCACGATGGGCCGCCCCTCGGCCGCATCTTCGTCGTGATGACGACCGCCGCAATTGCGTCGAGCATGCTCTTCAATCTGACCACCAACGGCAACGGCCAACTGCTGCGCGAGCGCTTCGCCGGCATCGTCCAGGATCCGGCGGTGCTCGGCGCGCTGCTCGCCTGCGTCTACCTGATCGCGTCGTTCGCGCAGGTGGCGATCGGGCTCTTGATCGACCGCTACCCGCTGCGGCGCATCTATCTCGCGGTGGTCGCCTGCCAGGCGCCGCTCTTCATCGCCGCCGCCGATGCCACGGGGTGGGCGCTGTATGCGCTGCAGATCGCCTTCATGGTCGTGATCTTTGGCGCGATCCCCTTCACCGATGCGATGATCGTGCGCTTCGTCGACGACCGGATGCGCTCGCGCGTGAGCGGGATGCGCCTTTTCGTCTCCTTCGGCGTGAGCTCCGCCGCCGTGTGGGCGCTGGGACCCGTCGTCAAGGCGGCGGGATTCAGCACGCTTCTGTGGTCCATGGCCGGCATCGCCGGCGTAACGCTGTGCGCGGTGGCGCTGCTGCCGAAGACGTCGGCGCCGCCCGTCAGGCAACCGGCGGGCGCGACGGCGGCGCCGCCGCCGCAATCGCGTCCCGCAGCGCGCTGAACACGCCGGGCGCCGAGGCGATCATGTCCTTGGTGCGCATGAACTCGAGGCCGCCCGCGAAATCGCCGACGCGGCCGCCCGCTTCGACGACGAGCAGTGCCCCGGCCGCGACGTTCCATGGGCTGAGACCCATCTGCCAGAGACCGTCGAGACGTCCGGCGGCGACATAGGCGAGATCGAGCGCGCAGGTGCCGGCGCGCCGGATTCCCGCGCACCTGTGGGCGAGCGCGTTGAAGACGGGAAGGTAGGCGCCGAGCCTCTCGCTGCCGGGCGTCGGAATCGCCGTGCCGACGAGCGCCTCTTCGACGCGCACGCAGGTCGACGTGCGGATGGGCGACCCGTTGAGCTGCGCTCCCTTTCCCTTGATCGCCACGAACAGCTCGTCGTGCGGCGGGTCGAGGATGACGGCGTGCGTGACCTCGTTGCCGTGCGTGAGCGCCACCGACACCGCGTAGCTCGGATAGCCGTGGCGGAAATTGACGGCGCCGTCGAGCGGATCGACGATCCACTTGAGCGAGCTCTTGCCGCCGCGATGGCCGGCCGCGATCTGGCTGACGATTTCGCCCGCCTCCTTGCCGACGATCGCGTGCTCGGGGAACGCCGCGCGCAGCGTCGCGATCATCGCGTTCTCGGCCTCGGTGTCGGCGTTGAAGACGACGTCGGCGTGATCCTTCGCGTGCATCGGGCGGCGCTTGAGATCGCGCGCCGCGTCGACGAGCACGGCCGCGGCGCGGCGAGCTGCGTGAACGGCGACGGCGAGTACGGGATCGCTTTGCATGCGGGAGCGGGAGCGCGAGCCGGGTGTGCGAAGCTGGTCGGGAATGGCGCGCTCGGGTGCTTGCCATTGTAGCGCGCGGCCGGGCCGTCCATTGAAGTCGCCCCGGCGCGGGATTATCATGGCTGCCCCTTGGCCGCATTGTCCTTCCGCGCGCGGCGCCTCCCAACGAAGGAGCTACGATGCCCGTCTCGCTATCCCTCACTGTCAACGGCAAGCAGGTCGGCGGCGACGTCGACTCGCGGACCCTGCTCGTCGACTACCTGCGCAACGACCTGGGACTCACCGGAACGCACGTCGGATGCGACACCGGTCAATGCGGTGCCTGCACCGTGCACCTCGACGGCAACGCGATCAAGGCGTGCACGATCCTCGCGGCGCAGGCGAACGGCGCCCACGTGCTGACGATCGAAGGCGTCGCCGCCGCCGACGGCACCATGCACCCGATGCAGGCCGCGTTCAAGGACTGCCACGGCCTGCAATGCGGGTTCTGCACGCCGGGAATGGTGATGAGCGCGATCGATCTCGTGAACCGCCACCCGAAAGCGTCCGAGCAGACGATTCGCGAAGAGCTCGAGGGAAACATGTGCCGCTGCACCGGTTATCACAACATCGTCAAGGCGGTGCAGCAGGGTGCCTCGGCGATGGGCAAGTAGGGAGGACATGAGCGCGCCGCGCGAAGCGGAGGCCCGAAGGGCGCGACGGCCAGCGATCGGCCGCGACCGACAGCACACTGCTTCATTCACCTGAACAGATACGGAGGTCGCACATGGGTGCGAACGAATCGAACGTCATCGGCTCATCGGTCCGCCGCAAAGAGGACTACCGCTTCCTGACGGGGTCGGGCCAGTTCACGGACGACGTCAATCCGCCGAACCACACCCACGCCTGCTTCCTGCGCTCGCCGCACGCGCACGCGAAGATCCGCGGCATCGATACGACGAAGGCGAAGGGCATGCCCGGCGTGGTCGCCATTTTCACCGGCGCCGATCTCGAAGGCGTCAACGGTCTGCCGTGCGGCTGGCTCATCACCGGCACCGACGGCAAGCCGATGAACGAGCCCCCGCATCCGGTGCTCGCGCAAGGCAAGGTGCGCTACGTCGGTGACCAGGTCGCGATCGTGATCGCGGAGACGCCGAACGAGGCGAAGGACGCCGCCGAGGCGATCGAGGTCGACTACGACGTGCTGCCCGCCGTCGTCAACTGCGTTGACGCGTTGAAGCCGGGCGCACCGCAGATCCACGACGGCGCGCCGGGCAACAAGTGCTACACGTGGGCGCTCGGCGACAAGGCGGCGGTCGACGCCGCGTTCGCCAAAGCGGCGCACGTGTCGAAGCTCGACATCGTCAACAATCGGCTCATCCCCAACGCGATCGAGCCGCGCGCGGCGGTGGCGTGGTACAGCCGGGCCGACGACAGCTACACGCTCTACGTCGCCAACCAGAACCCGCACGTCGAACGCCTGCTGATGACGGCGTTCGTGCTCGGCCTGCCCGAGCACAAGGTGCGCGTCATCGCGCCGGACGTCGGCGGCGGCTTCGGCTCGAAGATCTACCTGTACGCCGAAGAAACGGCGATGGTCTGGGCATCGAAGCGCGTCAATCGCCCCATCAAGTGGGCGGCGGAGCGCAGCGAAAGCTTCCTGTCCGACGCGCACGGCCGCGACCACGTGACGCGCGTCGAGCTCGCGCTCGACAAGGACGCCAAGTTCCTCGCGATGCGCGTGCACACGATCGCCGCGATGGGCGCCTATCTGTCGACGTTCGCGTCGTGCATTCCGACGATCCTCTACGCGACGCTCCTCGCCGGCCAGTACACCACGCCCGTGATCTACGCCGAAGTCACGGCGTCGTTCACGAATACGGCCCCCGTCGACGCGTATCGCGGCGCCGGGCGGCCCGAGGCCACGTACGTCGTCGAGCGGATCGTTCACCAGGCGGCGGTCGAACTGGGGCTGCCGCAGGACGAGATCCGCCGGCGCAACTTCATCCGCGCGTTCCCGTACCAGACGCCCGTGGCGCTGGTCTACGACACCGGCGATTACGACCAGACGCTCGACGAGGCGATGCGCATCGCCAGGGTGAAGGAGTTTCCGGCGCGCAAGGCCGAGGCGGCGAAGCGCGGCAAGCTCCGAGGGCTGGGGTACGCGTCGTACATCGAGGCATGCGGCATCGCGCCGTCCGCGGTGGCGGGCTCGCTCGGCGCCCGCGCCGGCCTGTTCGAGGCGGGCGAGGTGCGCGTTCACCCGACCGGCAGCGTCACCGTGTTCACCGGCTCGCACAGCCACGGCCAGGGCCACGAGACGACGTTCGCGCAGGTGGTGGCGTCGAAGCTCGGCATCCCGTTCGAGAACGTCGACGTCGTGCACGGCGATACCGGCCGGGTCCTGTTCGGCATGGGGACGTACGGCTCGCGCTCGCTCGCGGTCGGCGGCACGGCGATCGTCAAGGCGCTGGACAAGATCATCGCCAAGGGCAAGAAGATCGCCGCCCACCTCCTCGAGGCGTCGGAGGGCGACATCGAGTTCAAGGACGGGAAGTTCGCCGTCGCCGGGACCGACAGGAGCAAGACGTTCGGCGAGATCGCGCTCACCGCGTACGTGCCGCACAACTATCCGCACGACAAGCTCGAGCCGGGCTTGAACGAGATGGCGTTCTACGATCCGACGAACTTCACCTTCCCCGCGGGCACGCATATCTGCGAAGTCGAGGTCGATCCGGACACCGGGGTCGTCCAGATCGTCAACTTCTCCGCGTGCGACGATTTCGGCAACATCATCAACCCGATGATCGTCGAGGGCCAGGTGCACGGGGGCCTGACGCAGGGCATCGGTCAGGCGCTGCTCGAGAACTGCGTGTACGACAAGGACACGGGACAGCTCCTGACCGGCAGCTTCATGGACTATGCGATGCCGCGCGCGGACGACGTGCCGTCGTTCAACGTCGGCACGAAGGTGACGCCTTGCACCCACAACCCGCTCGGTGCGAAGGGCTGCGGCGAGGCCGGCGCGATCGGCGCGCCAGCCGCGCTGATGAACGCCGTCCACGACGCGCTTCTGGGCGAGGGCGTCAAGTATCTCGACATGCCGGCGTCGCCGCACCGCGTGTGGAGCGCGCTCCAGTCGGCCAAGCGCTGAATCAGCGAGGAGAAATCACATGTACGCATTCGAACTGACACGCGCGAAGACCGTAGCCGACGCCGCCGCGGCGCTCGGGAAGTCGGGCGGCAAGGCGCTCGCCGGCGGGCAGAGCCTCGTGCAGGCGATGAGGCTGCGCCTCGCGCAGCCCGGCACGCTCGTCGACCTTTCGGGCATCGCGGAATTGAAGGGGATCAGGAAAGACGGCGACGCGCTCGTCGTCGGTGCAATGTCGCGACACTCGGAGGTTGCGGAATCCGCGGTCGCGAAGAGCGCCATTCCGGCGCTTGCCGCCGTCGCGCAAGGCATCGGCGACCGGCAGGTGCGCAACATGGGCACGCTCGGAGGCTCGATCGCGAACAACGATCCGGCAGCCGACTGGCCCGCGGCATTGCTTGGGTTGGGCGCCACCGTCGTCACCAACAAGCGCAGGATCGTCGCCGACGACTTCTTCAAGGGCATGTACGAAACGGCGCTCGCGGCCGACGAAGTGATCACTGCCGTGAGCTTCCCGGTGCCGAAGAAGGCCGCGTACGTGAAGTTCCCCAATCCCGCATCGAGGTTCGCGCTGGTGGGCGTGTTCGTCGCGCAGACGGCAACCGGAGTCCGGGTGGCCGTAACGGGCGCCGCGCCGGCCGCGTTCCGTTCGAAGCCGCTCGAGGACGCACTGGGAAAGAGCTTCACGGCCGAGGCCGCGAAGGCGGTGAAAATCGACGCGAACGGCCTCAACCAGGATCTCCACGGCTCCCCGGAATATCGCGCGCATCTCATCGCCGTCCTCGCCTCGCGCGCCGTGACGGCGGCCGGCTGAAAGCGCGTTGAAAGAGCGTTGAAAGAGCGTTGAAAGAGCGTTACTGCACGCGATACTTCACGAGCTCGTAGGTGTCCTCGTCGAGGTGCGAGCCCTCGGGCGTCAACACCACGCGCAGCATCTTGGCGATGCGCTTCACTTCCGGCGCATACCAGATCGTGAGTATCACCCGCACGGGCTCGCGCGAGCGCCCTCCCGCGCTTTCGATCGGAGCGCGGGTGCTGTCGAGCTCGACCTTGACGGTGTCGAACGTCCCGGCCGGGACGGTCACCGACTCGGAGCCCCGAACGCGGCCGCGGGTCGTCCAGTTTCCGTACATCGGATTCTCGGGAGGCATCGCCGGCAGGTTCGTGATCGCAGCGGTGCCCTGCAACCCGCCGAACGCCTCGAGGAACGGGTTGAACTCGAGAAGATAGAGGCCCTGGCCCCGCCACTCGACGAAGCGGGTGCTCGGGCTCAACGTTTGCCGGGCGGCTACGCCGTCCGCGCTCCCGCCGATGCTGATCGCCTGCGTCACTTCACGCGCCGACACGGCGGACACCGAGTGCACGTAGGTGCGCGGCGGAATGGTCGGCCACTTGCTGCGCATTCGGTACTCCCAGGTATCGCCGACGCGCGGCAGCGTCGGCGGCAACGCAGCGGCGGTCGCGGCGGGCGAGGTGAGGGGCGAACTCATCGCCGGCGCGGCGGCAACGTTCGGTGACGGCGTTTCAACCGGGCGAGCGGGCTCCGTCGCGGCGGCCTTGTCGGGAGGCGAGGGCGTCGACGCGCTGCCCGCGCTTCCCGCTGAAGGTGCCGAACGCGGGGCCGCGGATGGGGTGGTCGCGGGCGTTGGAGCGGGTTTCGGCGCTGGGCCGGGTGCCGGTGTGGCCGTCTTTTCCGGTGGCCGGGCGGGAGAGGGCGCCGCGGCCTTGGGCGCCACGGGGGTCGCGGGGTTTTCCGTTGACGCCGGCGCTGGCGCCTTCTCCGGCGATGCAGACCGGGTCTCC
>JADMIO011409286.1_pt1 | contig 60136 bp, 60 predicted proteins | sample 8958161 | NCBI WGS metagenome assembly JADMIO01 (sample SAMN16585339, study PRJNA669376) | soil metagenome | isolation source: Crop rotation soil | place: USA: Cullars Rotation, Alabama | collected 2011
GCGACAACTTGTCCACGTGGAATTCTAAGCTTAGGATCCCAATGTGCTGGAAAGGCCTGGATCTCGCAGAAATGATTGCCGCCGCCGATGCTGCCGAGCGAAGCATCTGATGGCGTGGCATCAAGACCGGCGTCAGCCAGGATACCCGCGACATCGCCATCCCAGGGTTGGTCGAGCGGGCTCAAGCGCTCGGCCAGCTGGTCAAGCCGCAGCTTGCGAGCTGCGATGTCGAGCGCGAACAGCCCCATGCCGCAGCCGATGTCGGAGCCGACCAGCTGCGGATGAATCCGGTCGGCCAGAATGGCGCAGCCGACGGGACCATATTTGCCGGGATGCAGATCCGGCATCGCGGCGACCGCCCGGACGCCAGCGAGCCCAGCGACCTGTTCCAGTTGAAGCGTGGCGTTGCCCTCGATCCAGGATTTGGACGAGGCGAAGACATGGATCGGCGCACGGCCGTCCATCTTGGGAGAAGTGCCCATTTGAAAACTTTCAGGAGATTGGGGTTAGTCGACGCGCACAGCACAGTTATCGCTGACTCAAGCGCGTGATTTCCCAAGCAGCGTGGCTAACGCACACGCCCTTAGGCGATGCCCTCGACGGGGCGGCGAGACAACGTCATCGAGCCTTCTCCCTGTTGATCGTGCCAAAATCGGCGATCGATCGGGCGGACACATACCGGCGAAACGCAAAAGCTGCAAGTCCGCCATGCCAAGCTATTGTCGCATGTCACAGGCATCAGGTTCACATGCATCAGTTCACCTGGATTTTCACTTGAATTTTCACTTGGATTTGCGCCGGAAACGCTACTGACATTCGCTGCTTCCATGGCTATATCAACCCCGCCCGGCATTGCGTCCGGGCTTTTGGCGTTCGGATGGGAATGGGACAATGACGGGTTCGACACGATCGAGCGATGGGCTCGATGACCGCCGCAAGCGGCTTTTGTTTCGCTGCTGGCATCGCGGCACCCGTGAGATGGATCTCATCCTCGGGCGCTTTGCCGATGCCGAGATCGCTGACCTGTCTGATGGCGATATGGCCGAACTGGAACGGCTGCTCGAGGTGCCGGATCCCGATCTCTATGCGGCGCTGACCGGCGAAAAGCCGCTTGATCCCGAATACGCCAGTGCGCTGTTCGATCGCATCAAGGCGCGTCGCGCCGTGGATCACGACGCATGAAGTCACCTGTGAAATCTCCTGCTGCGCTGCTGGCCCCCGGCCGCGCGCTGACCTTTGCCAATGTCGCCGAGGGCGCGGAAGGGCTGGTCGTTGCTGACCTCGCACGTGCGGTCGCCGCCAAGCCGAAGCCGCCGGCGGTGAGCCTTGCGGTGGTGTGCCGCGACGGCCCCCGCATGCAGCAACTGGCGCGGGCGCTGGAATTCTTCGCGCCAGATTTGCCGGTCATGCAGTTTCCGGCCTGGGACTGCCAGCCCTACGACCGGGTATCGCCGCATGGCGGGGTCCTGGCGCAGCGCCTGACCACGCTGGCGCGGTTGTCGCGGCTTGCCGGCAGCGACAAGCCACTGATCGTGCTCACCACGGTGAACGCCATCGTTCAGCGCGTTCCGGCGCGCGAGGTGGTGGCGGCGCAGGCGCTGTCGGTGGCGCCCGGTCACGTCGTGCCGATGGACTCCATCGTCGCCTGGCTGGAGCATAATGGCTACAACCGCTCCTCGACGGTGCGCGAGCCCGGCGAATACGCCGTGCGCGGCGGCATTCTCGACCTGTTTCCGGCCGGGCTCGACCAGCCGGTACGGTTCGATTTCTTCGGCGACAGCCTGGAATCGATCCGCACGTTCGACGCCGAAACCCAGCGCACGCTGCTCGACATGCGCGCGCTCGATCTGGTGCCGGTCTCCGAATTTCAATTGGTCACCGAAACCATCCGCCGCTTTCGGATGGGCTATGTCGCGACCTTCGGCGCGCCGCAGCGCGACGATCTGCTGTATGAAGCGGTCAGCGAAGGCCGCCGCCATCCCGGCATGGAGCACTGGCTGCCGCTGTTCCAGGAGCGGATGGACACGCTGTTCGACTATCTCGACGGCGCGCCGGTCGCGATCGAACCGCAGGGCGAGGACGCGGCGCGGGAACGCTTCAAGCAGATCGCGGACTATTACGAAGCAAGGCGCGAGGCGCTGGAGCATCCCGGCGGCGGCGCGATCTACAAGCCGCTGCCGCCCGATCGGCTATATTTGACCGAAACGGAATGGGCGACACGATTGGAGGAAGCCGCGCTGGCGCGGCTGACGCCGTTCGCGGTGCCCGACGGCAGCTCTGACGTGTTCGATGCCGGCGCGCGGCAGGGACGCAACTTCACGCCGGAGCGCGCCGATAGCGCCGTCAACGTGTTCGAAGCCGTGGTCGCGCATGTGCTGGCGCTGCAGGCGCAGCGCAAGAAGGTCGTGATCACGCTGTGGAGCGAAGGCTCGCGCGACCGCATGGGCAGCATGCTGCGCGACCACAAGCTGCTCAACCTGACCAGCGTCAACACCTGGCGCACGGTGCAGGCGACCCCGCGCAACGAGGCGATGCTGGCGGTGGTCGGCATGGAATCCGGTTTCGAGACCGACGACGTCGCCGTCATCAGCGAACAGGACATACTCGGCGACCGCCTGGTGCGGCCGCGCAAGGCGAGCCGCAAGCTCGACAATTTCATCTCGGAAGTCACGAGCCTTGCCGCCGGCGATCTCGTGGTGCATGTCGAGCACGGCATCGGCCGCTTCATCGGGCTGCAGACGCTGGAAGTTTCCGGCGCGCCGCATGACTGCCTCGAGCTGCATTACGCCGCCGAAACCAAACTGTTCCTCCCCGTCGAGAATATCGAGCTGCTGTCGCGCTATGGTTCCGACCACGCCAATGTCGAACTGGACAGGTTGGGCGGTGGCGGCTGGCAGGCGCGAAAAGCAAAACTCAAGAACCGCATCCGCGAGATCGCGGGCGAACTGATCAAGATTGCGGCCGAGCGCCATCTGCACGAAGCGCCGAAAATGCCGGTGCAGGCCCATGTCTATGACGAGTTCTGCGCACGCTTCCCCTATGAAGAGACCGAGGACCAGCTCGGCGCCATCACGTCCACGCTGAAGGACCTCGAAAGCGGCCGGCCGATGGACCGGCTGATCTGCGGCGACGTCGGCTTCGGCAAGACGGAAGTGGCGCTGCGCGCGGCGTTTGCCGTGGCGCTCGACGGCAAGCAGGTCGCCGTGGTGGTGCCGACCACGCTGCTGGCGCGGCAGCACAGCAAGACCTTTACCGAACGTTTTCGTGGCTTCCCCGTCAATGTCGCGCAAGCCTCGCGGCTGGTGGCAGCGAAGGAACTGACCCAGGTCAAGAAGGGGCTTTCGGAAGGCAATGTCGACATCGTGGTCGGCACCCATGCGCTGCTCGGCAAGGCGATCAAGTTCAGGGATCTCGGCCTCCTGATCGTCGACGAGGAACAGCACTTCGGCGTCAGCCACAAGGAGCGGCTGAAGCAATTGCGGGCGCAGGTCCATGTGCTGACGCTGAGCGCGACGCCGATTCCCCGCACGCTGCAGCTGGCGTTGACCGGCGTGCGCGACCTCTCGATCATTGCGTCACCGCCGGTCGATCGCCTCGCGGTACGCACCTTCGTGGCGCCGCACGATCCCCTGATGATCCGCGAGGCGCTGCTGCGTGAACGCTACCGCGGCGGGCAGGCGTTTTATGTGGTGCCGCGTATCGAGGATCTCGCCGGCGTCAAGGATTTCCTCGACAAGCACGTGCCGGAGATGAAGGTCGCCGTCGCCCATGGCCAGATGCCGCCGACCGTGATCGAAGACATCATGTCGGCGTTCTACGACGGCAAATACGACGTCCTGCTCTCGACCACGATCGTCGAGTCCGGGCTCGACATTCCCTCGGCCAATACGCTGATCGTGCATCGCGCCGACATGTTCGGCCTGGCGCAGCTCTATCAGCTGCGCGGCCGGGTGGGGCGTTCGAAACTGCGCGCCTATGCACTGTTCACGCTGCCGGCGCAGCAGAAGATCACCGGACAGGCCGAACGACGGCTCAAGGTGCTGCAATCGCTGGAAACGCTGGGCGCGGGCTTTCAGCTTGCATCGCACGACCTCGACATCCGCGGCGCCGGCAATCTGCTCGGCGAGGAACAGTCCGGTCACATCAAGGAAGTCGGCTTCGAGCTTTATCAATCGATGCTGGAAGAGGCGATCCTCAACCTCAAGGCCGGCGTGGTCGAGCCCGCGGCCGACCGCTGGTCGCCGCAGATCACCATTGGCATGCCCGTGCTGATCCCGGAGGATTACGTCAACGACCTCGCGGTGCGGCTGTCGCTGTACCGCCGGCTCGCCGATCTCGAGACCGACGAGGAGATCGACAACTTCGCCGCCGAAATGCGCGACCGTTTCGGCGTCCTGCCGGACGAAGTGCGCTATCTGTTCAAGGTCGCCGCGATCAAGGCCTATTGCCGAAGGGCCAATGTCGAGAAGGTCGATGCCGGACCGAAGGGTGCCGTCATCAGCTTCCGCGACAACAAGTTCGCGCAGCCGGACCGGCTGGTGTTCTTCATCCGCCAGCACGGCCAGGCCGCCAAGGTGCGACCCGACATGAAGGTGGTGTTCCTGCAGGTATGGAAGACGCCGGAAGAACGGCTGATGGGCACGACCGAGATTTTACGGCAGCTCGCCAATCTCGCGGAGAACAAGAAGGCGGCGTAGCGCGCCCGTACCGTCCTCGTCATTGCCTGCGACAAACACATAGCGTTTGCGCAAGGGAGCACTTGCGACGAAGCAATCCACTTCTGCGTTATGCCGCGCTATGGATTGCTTCGCTTCGCTCGCAATGACGGAAGCGGCCTAAGACGCGGCGCGATGCGCCTCCTGGTCCAGTCGCGCGAGCAGCGCCTTTGCGGAATCCTTCGACTCGAGCGTCGCGACCGTAACGGTTGGTTCTGCGCGCGTGTCGCGCTTGCCGTGGCTGGTGTGGCGCATGACGCTGGACAGCCGCCGCGCGATCGTATGCGCGGTCTTGAGATCGGTTTCAGCGAAGGCGACGACCACCGATCCGTCGTCGCAAACGGCACCGAAATCCATCTGCCGCATCAGCCGGCTGATGATGCGCGCGCCGTCGAACTGGGCGCGGGGGTGCGCGGGATCAAACGCAAAACGCGCGACCGACAGGCCGCCGCCGCGTTGCTGGGTTTGATAAACCGCGCTGGCGAAGTCGCGCTCGAAGGCGCCGGGTGTGAGCAGGCCGGTTCGGGCGTCGATCAGGCCCTCCGCGTCGATCGAGCGCAGGGTCCGGCTCAAATGTGCTTCGAAGGCATGCTGGCGGATCAGCGGCAACGCGGTCGCTACCATTTGTGCGGGCTCGCCCGAGAGGATTTCGAGGTTCGGCAATTCATAGGCCGGCAACAGATCGCCTGACGTCACCACGACAGGCAGATGGCGGAAGCGGGCGTCTTCCGCCAGCACGGTCAGGAACGCATCGACCACGCGAGGGCTAAAGCCTTCGCTGAGCACGATGCCGTCGATGTCGCGCGCATTGAGATGCTTCGCCGCAGCCTCGATGCTCAGCGCGCCGACCACGCCGGTTTGCTCGCCGAGCGAGACCGACAGCGTGGGGTAAGCGCCGCCGCGGCCGACCAGCAGGACAGTAGCATCCCGGAAGGTGTCGATGTCCGAGAGCGCGATCCGGGTCGCCGGTACGAGCCGGCGCATCACAGTTGCGTGCAGCGAGCGGATACGCAGCGCCGCGCGCAGGCGCGCGACGAGACGGCTGGAATCCCCCTGGCTTTGGAAAAATGGTATGGCGTTTTCAGGCAGGGTTATCTGCGGATCGACCGCGATCAGCGGCAGGTAGGGTTGGTGGGCCGCGATCGGCGCGGCGAGTGCGGCAAGCGTGGCCTGATCGACGTCGGACGTGGCGGCCAATACCGCCGCAGGCTGCAGCTGTTCGACCGCGCGACCTGCGTCCGCCCATTCGGCCTCGACGACCGGAAACAGCTTTGCGACATCGAGCGCTGCGGCAAACGACGGCCGCCTTGCAGTCGATACGACGAGGATCGGGCCTTGCTGGGACATCTGACAACTCGGATCAAGCGCGCCATTTATGAGAGCGCGATCCTAGTTTGCCGGGCTTAATGTGGCGTCAACACAAGCCGTGAGATTGCGCTCAAGCGGAATTGGCCCGGTCGCGAAACGCTTCGACCATCAACGGGTTAAGCCCAAGTTCCGTCAGCGCGTCGCGGGCGCGGGCGTTGTCCTGGGCGCGGCCGGCAAGCCGATGGCCGCTAAGGCGATCCGGCAATGCCGTGAGCAGCGCGCCTTGCCCGAGCCGCCGGGCCCATTCCTGCAGGTCCTGCGCCAGGAACCGGTAGCCGCCAACCGCCATGATGCCGGACGGCGGCGCTGTTATGTTGACGGCGCCGGTCGAGCGGTCGAGCCGCGCGGAATAATCGGTGTCGACGTAATCGCGTGGCGGGGATGCGATCAGCGAGTCGCTGGGGGGCGGCGGGGGCGCATAGGCCGCGACCGGGATCATCGGTCCGCGCAGTCCCAGGGTGCCCCGCGGCGTCAGCAGGATGTCGCCCGCGATCGAGGAGCCCGGCAATTCGCGCGGCGCGCCATGCGGTCCTGACTTGATCAGGGCCGGCGAACCGTCCTCCGCAATCCGGCGCGCCCCGAACAAACCGACTTCGCCGAACAAATAGACGTCGGTCAGCGTCGCCTGCTGGGCCGACCAGGACGCACTCGACATCACCTGTTCCGGCGCGCGCCACAGGCCAATGACGTTGCGCAGCGAGGGCAGGCTGCCGGCAAGGTCGAGTTCGTCCAGCCGCAACGCCAGCTGGGCCGGCGCAATCAGCGTGTCGCAGGCATGCTCGTTGACCTGCTGCTCCAGCACCTCTTCGTCGAAGGGATGGTGCAACACCAGGGTTCCGCCCGACAACAGCCAGACCGTCAGCGTCGATGCGAGGCCGGCAAACGACATCGGCGAAAACGCCGACAGGATCGTCGCGCCCTGCGGCACGTCGCTTTCGAGCGAGACGGATAGTCCTCCGGCGATCAGGCCGAGATGGGCGCGCGGCACGGGCCGGAAACCGTCCGAGGTCAGGTCGAACGAGATCAGCGCCGCCTTGCGGCCGTCCTGGATCACCGCGCGCGCGGTGGTCGATTCCCGAAGGATCGCGTTGTCGAGCGAGGCCATGCCTTCCGGCAAATCGGTGCCGAAGCCGCAGACATGGCGGATCGAAAACGCTTCAGCCGCGGCATTCATGGCCAGATCCGAATAGACGATGCCGTCGACCTTGCTTGTGGTCACGATCGCCCGCGCCGCGGTGCGGTTGAGCGCCATGGTCAGTTCCGCCTGCCGCCACAGCAAGGGCAGCACGGCGACCACCAGTCCGGCACGATAGGCGGCGAGAATTGTCAGCGCGAATTCGATAGTATTCGGCAGCTGAACCGCGACGACGGAGTTGGCCGGCAACCCGGATTCGATGAAATGCGCAGCCAGCGCGGAAATCGCCCGGTCGGCCTGCGCGTAGGTGAGACGCTTCGGCGTCTGCCCGGTGACGCGCTGCTTGTTGGGCGGATCGACCAGCGCCGTCGCATCCGGCTGCCGTGCCAGCGAGCGCTTGAACAGCGTATCGAGCGTGGGCGAAGCGGCTGGCTGGGTCACGGCGTCACTTCGCTGGCTTGCGTCATTTGGTTTGCGCGTCCGGTCTGTGCCACCATGTTTCCGGCAGGTAGCCCGTCAAAGCGATGGTTGAAGGCCGTTCTACCCGATTCCATCGCGCGATCCATTGCTCGGCGACGTTAAACAACGGGATAGCGTAGAAGCCCGACATCAGGGTGCGGTCCAGCGCCCGCACCGCCGAGACGAATTCCGGCCGCTCGCGGGCCTCCAGCAGCGCCGCGATCAGGGCGTCGATCGCCGGATCCTTCGCGCCCATGTAGTTCCTTGTGCCTGATATATCGGCGGCCTGGCTGCCCCAATAGAACGATTGCTCGTTGCCGGGTGACAGCGACTGGTCCCAGCGGTTCTGCAGCATGTCGAACTCGTAGCCGAGCCGGCGCTGGTCGAATTGCACCGGATCGACCGCGCGCACGCTGGCCTCGATGCCGGCGCGTTTGAGGTCTCTGGCGTAGGCCAGCGCGATCCGCTCCTGATCGCGCGTCGTAACCAGGATTTCGAAGGTGAGGGGTGTTTTGGTCGCGCGCTGGCGCAGTACGGTGCCGTCGAGCACGTAGCCGGCCTCGGACAGCAGGGCGAGGGCGGCCCGTAGCGCCGTGCGGTCGCGGCCCGAACCGTCTGACACGGGCAGGCGGAAGCTGCCGTCGAGAATGTCAGGCGGAATATGCGCGAGGTAGGGTTTCAACAATTCGCGCTCGCGCGCATCGGCGGCGCGGCCATAGGCTGACAATTCCGACCCGGCGAAGAAGCCTCCGGCACGCGTGTAGAGGCCGAAGAAGTAGTTGCGGTTGATCCATTCGAAATCGAACAGCAGCGTCAGCGCGCGCCGCACCCGGACGTCGGAAAACAGCGGACGGCGGGTGTTGAACACCAGATATTCCGACGGCTGCGGCATCCCCGGCTTGAGGGTGTCGCGGATCAGCTCGCCGCTGCGGGCGGCCGGGAAATCATAGCCGTCGTGCCAGCGCAGCGGCTCGGCCTCATTGCGGAAATCATACAGCCCGCGCTTGAAGGCTTCGAACTGGCCGTTGGACTCGCGGTAGTAATCGAACCGGATCTCGTCGAAGTTCCACAGGCCCCGGTTCGCCGGCAGGTCACGGCCCCAATAGTCGGGATTGCGCGTCAGCGTGACGCTGGCGCCGGGGCGCACCGCGGTGACGCGATAGGGACCGGAACCGACCGGTCCGGTCATGGTCGTGTCCTCAAAGGTTTCGGGATCGACCGCATGGCGCGGCAGTATCGGCATCAGGCCAAGGATCAGCGGCAGTTCGCGGTCGGGCGCGCCGCCGAAATCGAACCTGACGGTGAGCGGGTCGGGCGCCTCGGCCCTGGCGACCTTGGCGTAATACTGGCGGTGGTTGGGGCGGCCGCGGTCGCGCAGCAGCGACCAGGAAAACAGCACGTCGTCGGCGGTGACCGGCTTGCCATCCGAGAACCGCGCCCGGGGATCGAGATGGAACGTGACATAGCTTCTGATGTCGTCGGTCTCGACGCTCCTGGCGAGCAGCCCGTAGAGCGTGAAGGCCTCGTCATTGCCGCGGCTCATCAGGCTCTCGACGACAAAGCCTCTGATCTGCTGCAAAGCGAGGCCCCGGACGATGAACGGATTGAGGCTGTCGAAGGTGCCAAGCAGACCCCAGACCAGCCGGCCGCCCTTCGGTGCATCCGGATTGGCGTAGGGCATGTGGGCAAAATCGGCCGGCAGGGCCGGCGCGCCATGCATGGAAATCGCATGGCTTTCCCCGGCGCGGGCCTTGCCCGCGAGCGCCATCGGCAACAGGCCGAGCGCGAGCACAACGCTGGCGAGAATACCAAGCCGGATACGTCCAAAGGCGACCATCTGCACGCGCGGATTTGATTCGGGATCACACACCATTGAGCTTTACCATAGGCCTTGACCACAGGCCTCGGCGTCCACCGAGACCGCGGCCAAAGATGCTTGTCGGCATTGATCTTTTCGTCCGCCGCTGTATTGAAGGCGTGCAATTGACCAGGGCGGTGACGCCTGTCACGTATCCGCCTCAATTGACTAGGAGACAGCCGCCCAAACGGCTAGGTGTCGGTGCCTGCAGCGGTTTCGGGCGCTCCCGTTCAGAAAGGGTTTTCCGCAATGAATTTCCGTATTTTGGCCGTCCGGCCGCATGGGCGGGTTGCCGCCTTGTTGGCGGCGACGGCATTGTCCGCGACGTTGCTCGTCGCGGGTGCGCAGGCCCAAACCCCGGCTCCGGCCCCCGGCGCCCCCGCAGCGGCGCCCAAGGAGGCCCCTAAGGCCGCTCCCAAGGCTGCCCCGAAAGCAGCTCCGAAGGCTCAAGCGCCTGCCGCCCCGAACGCCCAGCCGGCCCCGCCGGCCACCGCTGGCGGCACTCCCCCCGCAGGCGGTCAGTCGCAGGACCAGCAGGTCCAGCTGATTTATGCGCCCTGGACCAAATTCTGCCTCAAGGGGCAGGACGCCGGCGCCAAGCAGGTTTGCTTCACCGGCAAGGACGGGCGCATCGAGTCCGGCCAGCCGGTCATCGCGGCCGTCATCATCGAGCCGGAAGGCGAGCCGAAGAAGATCCTGCGCGTGACGCTGCCGCTCGGCATGCAGCTCGTGCACGGCACCCGCGTCATTGTCGATGCCAATCCACCGGCGCAGAGCCCCTATGTGATCTGCTTCCAGAACGGTTGCATGTCGGACTACGAAGTGACCCCGGAACTGCTGGCCAACCTGAAGAAGGGCCAGAACCTGGTAGTCCAGGCGATCAACTCCAACGGCGCCCCGCTGACGCTGCCGCTGCCGCTGGCCGAATTCGCCAAGGCCTATGACGGCCCGCCGACCGACCCCAAGGAATTCGAAAAGACCCAGCAGAAGTTGCAGGAAGAGCTGCAGAAGCGGGCTGAAGAAGCGCGCAAGAAGCTCGAGGCCAACCCGCCCGCTGGCGGCGCGCCGGCCAATGCCAATCCGGCGGCCAAGTAACGCCGCTTCGATCGACCAGCAAAAAGGCGCCCGGTCCGGGCGCCTTTTTCGTTCAGTGGAAGATTTGTAGCCCGGATGAAGCCAGATCAGTTCAGCGAGGGATTGCGCGGACGATAGCCGCCGGACTTGTCCTTGACGAAGATCTCGGCGACCTGCGAATGCCGGATCGGTTCGCCGGAATCGTCGGGCAGCAGGTTCTGCTCGGAGACATAGGCGACGTATTCGGAGTCCGAATTCTCCGCCAGCAGATGATAGAACGGCTGATCCTTGTGCGGCCGAACGTTCTCAGGGATCGACAACCACCATTCCTCGGTATTGTTGAATACCGGATCGATGTCGAAAATCACGCCCCGGAATGAGAACACCCGGTGACGGACGATCTGACCGATCTGGAATTTGGCGGTGCGCGCTTTGATCATACCTCGTCGAATAGACCATGATTGTGGCCGATGCTAGGGGCAAAAGGTTGAATTAACTCTCAAGTCCGGCTGGCACATCCACCGCCAGGCCCAAGAAAACATTGACGAAACGCTGACAAAAAGACCCCCAACGCATGGCCGATATCCTCAATCTGGCGATTCCCTATTTCGGGGTAATCTTCATCGGTTTTGCCTGCGGCAAGACCCGGGGGCTGCCGGAGGCGGGGCTCACCTGGATGAATTTCTTCCTGCTTTACGTCTCGCTGCCGGCCCTGATGTTCGGCATCATGGCCAAGACGCCGTTTTCGGAGCTCAACAACCCGCCATTCCTGATCGCGACCACGCTCGGGACCGTGATCGCCTTCATCGTTGCCGTGGTCACCGGCCGGGTCATCGGCGAATTGTCACTGCGCAAGGCCACTTTGGCCGGGCTGGCCGGCGCCTATGGCAATATCGGCTATTACGCTCAACCTATTGAAGTTGTTCAGTTAGGTTGTAACCAAAAGTAGTCGTTGGAAGGGTGAATTTCCAACGACAATTTCGTGTACTCACTCATCAACCCTTCTGTACTTCCATTCGGAATACAAGCGAAATGCTCGACATCATCAATTTGGCGCTACCTTATTTCGGACTAATCTTCGTTGGGTTCGGCTGTGGCAAGTTCACGCGAATTAGCGAAGCCGGACTTGAGTGGATGAATTTCTTCATCGTCTACGTGGCGTTGCCAGCATTGTTCTACAACATTTTAGCGAAGACCCCGCTTGCAGAACTCGCACAAGTTACGTTCATCGTAGGCACGACACTGTCGACGTTTTTGGTTTTTTGTATCGCATTTGCGATTGGCGTCGTTATGCGTGGCGGCCATATCGGCGAGGCAACCGTCGCCGGGCTCGTCGGCAGCTATGGAAACATAGGCTACATGGGGCCCGGACTTGCGCTAGCAACGCTCGGGCCAGAAGCCACGGCACCTGTTGCCCTGATCTTTTGTTTCGATACGTTGCTACTATTCACGCTCGTGCCATTGCTGATGTCGTTCGCGGGCACCAAAAAGAACAGCCTGCTCGCGGCGGGGTGGGACGTCCTTAAACGAATCATCACCCATCCTTTTATTATTGCGAGTGCGCTGGGCGTCGCCTCAGCGGCGATTCATTTTGAGCCACCTGTTGCCCTCGAGCGGTTCCTAGCATTTTTGCAGAATGCCGCTGCGCCGAGTGCCCTCTTTGTATTAGGCGTGACTGTTGCACTTCGACCAACTGTAAAGCTTTCGTGGGAAGTTCCACTTTTAGCAGCAATAAAGGTCGCAATCCATCCAGTGGTGGTTCTGATACTCTTATCGCTACTTGGTCCATTCACCGAGACATGGATGGCGACGGCAATACTGATGGCGGCGCTTCCGCCAGCACTCAACGTGTTTGTAATAGCGCGGCAATACGATTACGGAGTCACGGATGCTACTGCATCCGTACTGTTCGGCACCTTAGTATCCGTTGTGACGCTCACGGCCGTAATGTGGTTGGTGAAAACGCACAATTTGCCGCTTCATTTAATGCGGTAAGTCAGCCTAACCGAGCCGCACTCGAAGACGTCTGTTGTTCGGGCGTTTGATTTATATTGTTTAGTGAGTTCCTCAAGGCGCTGGAATGATGACGCTGAGACACTGTTTGAGCTGCGTTCGACTTGCAGCGCTAAGGCTAAAGCCGAGAACGTCCCGCAATGGGGTCAGCTGTGTTCCTTGCAGGCGCGTGCTGTGCAAGCACGTCATCAGCAAACAAATTCCCTCTATAGTTCGCTTTTCTCGTGATGACCACATAGATGCTTTGACAGGGTCAGTGTTCCACAGCAGAACGTTCGAAACCGGGTCTGTCATCCGAAAATTTACTGCGGATGCGTGTACCGCCTTCGATAGAGTAGCGTATTCAGCGCGCAAATGCCCAAGCCCGGAGACATTCTCGGGAAGTCTGGACAAGCGCGGGTGCTTCTCAAAATACTTGAGTAATTCCGTAAGACCGATGATGAACTTGCCTGAACCCCAAAGCTCTAGCTCAATCGGATGTTCGTGGTAATAGGCGGCACAGAGCGCATTTTCTATGCAGCTGCGCAAGGATTGTAATGAAGCGCGCCACGCTCCAACCGACGCATTTACATGCGAAACCAGAGCGTCGTTATGAGCCTCGAAAAAGAAAGCTGCGCTGGGCTTGCTGTAGGTTGGCACAACAAGATGTGACTTTAGTGCTTGAAGCGCGCTTAAGCGCCTATAGCTCGCCTGATAAGCCGAGTTGCTCTGTAATGATTTCCAATTCTTGACGGCTTGTGTAGTCCAATCTTTGAAGAACGCTGCGTGGTTAGCGTCTATCTCATTTTGCAGCTGTGGCATTATTTCAACAGAAAGTTTAGCGCGGTCATCAACTCGGGATTCACGTCGGACCTGGTGCGTTGAACCGCCTGCTTCAATCGACGTCTCGCCTCCGGATCCTTCTCAAGCTGTCGCAATATTTTTCCGACTATGTCCCTAGTTGATTCGGTATTGCGAACCTCGATGGGAATTTTGTATTCTTCGATGACGGTCCGCCACTGAGTTTTGTCGAACTGCGACAAAGCTGCCAGCGCGCTTAACGCCATCGGGATATCGGCGATGTTCGGTTTCTTCTGTATTGGCGGTCTGTAGGTCAGCTCTTCAAGATTGACGTTGGGGCTTTTACGGAGAGCCTGCGCCAAAGCTGTCAGCACGTTTGCAATTTCGTGAGTTTTCATTTTACGTTCAGCTTTGCCAATAGCTCGTCCCCCAATGCGACGAACTCAGCGATGGCAGCCGCATCGGCCATGCCAAAGACTGAGCAGTTTTTTGAGGCAGACTCAGCGACTGAGGTCCGTTCACTAATTTGCGTCGACAATACCATGTTCTTGAAGGCTGCTTGGAGAGTTTGTGCGGTCTGCGTCCGAAAAAATGACTTGCGGCCCACCCGAGAAATAACGATGCCAGCGTTCTTTATCGGATTTTCTAATAGTTCAGAGAGCTTCGCTATCCGATTCAAAAGCAGTGCAATCCCAAGACTAGACAAAAAATCCAAAGATACCGGGACAACAAAGTGAGTACTGATCGCCAACGCATTTTGTGTCGGAATCGTCAAATTCGGTGGGCAGTCGCAAACGATCATGTCATACTTGGCCAACACGTCCTTAATTGCGCGCCTCGGCCGACTCTCGCGGGCAACCTCCGGGCCGAGATCAAGATCAATCGTGAACAGATCGAGGTGGGAGGGAAGTAGGTCAACCCCACGAAAAACGTTTTTTATGATAACGTCATCAGCAGTTTTTTCCTTTCCCTCGGCGCTGGTATGCTGGCGCACTCCGAGGAGATTGGCCACAGTACCATTTGTCGTCGCGTGCTTCTCCCAGTCGGGAGCGGAAATGCAGGAAAAAGTGGAATTAGTTTGAGGGTCCAAATCGATAAGAAGTGTGCGCAGACCCCTTCTTCCACAGTGCGCCGCAAAGTTAACGGCAATGGCGGTCTTGCCGACCCCGCCTTTCAAGTTGACGAACGAAACAACCACCGGCTGCTTTTTAGCAACCTCCCTCGCGGCAACTTTTTTGGCACTCTTGCCCATTTTCCTCCCCCGACCCTTTAAAGTTGTAGGCAAGCTAGTGAGCCTATGAAAGAGTGTAAAGTCTCTCTAACAGCTGAGCGCCGTCCATTTTCTGCCGACAGCTGGCTTGTGCCACGTTGGTCAGTAGTCGCGCGCCTGCCAACCCCTATGGCCATATGGCCCTCGGCTTCAAGTCGGAGGGCGGCAACTTTTGGTTTGAAAGAGCATTAACAACAACTAATTTGAGGCCGTTGGAAATAGGATTTCCAACTTTCCAAAAAACTCAATGAAATCAAGTACTCTGCTATATCGGCTATATGGGCCCGGGGCTGGCGCTCGCCGTGCTCGGCACCAAAGCGGCGGCGCCGACCGCGCTGATTTTCTGTTGCGACAGCATTTTCCTGTTTTCGATCGTGCCGATCCTGATCGCGTTCACCGATCGCGAGCATCGCTCGCTGCTGCACACGCTCGGTATCGTCGTGAAACAGATCGTGCTCAACCCGCTGATCATGTCGGCCGGCGCCGGCGCGCTCGCCGCGGCGCTGCATTTTCGTCCCCCCGTGGCGATCGACAACACGCTGGTGTTCTTGCAGAACGCGGCGGCACCGACGGCGCTGTTCGTGCTTGGTGTGACCGTCGCGTTGCGCCCGTTCGATCGCGTGCCCTGGGAGGTGCCCGGCGTGATCGCGGTCAAATTGTTGATCCATCCGCTGATCGTGTTCGGCCTGATGTTGCTGTTCGGGCCGTTCGCGCAGCCGTGGGCGGCCACCGCGGTGCTGATGGCGTCACTGCCGCCGGCGCTCAACGTGTTCGTGATCGCGCGGCAGAACAACACCTGGATCGAGCCGGCGTCGGTCGCCGTCCTGATCGGCACCTTCGCCTCCGTCGTCACGCTGACCACCGTGATGTGGTTCATCCAGAGCGGAAGGCTAGCGTTTCCTTGAGATAACTAAATAGAGCGCAAACTCACTAGAACCAGACAACTTGAATTTCCGAGATCGCTACCTAACCGAACATGCCAAATCGACGCGAATGACCCGAAGCCGTCATCGCTCGCGAGTCAGAGGCTTAAGCTCACGTGCGCTGCAGCGGATGCCTCGTCGAGGCGATTTATCCGAAAATGAGCCATCCCAATGGAAATAAGATAGCGAGCGTTATCGTCGTGGCTAACGCTAACCGGCCAACTTGTGCAATGTGGATATTTGCGATGGATAACGATCCGGCTGTCGATCAAGCCAGCGCCTAAATGCGCGGATCGGCCATCCAAAAATCAACCCGACAAGGTAAAAAAGACCTTCAAACAACTCCAAAATGCCTCTCCATTAGTATCGGCGTCTTCATCGCAAGAGTGCTGAGATAAGCGCGATGACGGAAATTCCGATCGCGCTCGCTACGGCCAGGCCAACCAGCAATTCGATGAACGAGTTCGATTTGTAACCCCAGAACGAAAGCACTCTCCTGCCAGTTCGCTCGGCCACTAATTCAAACGCCGCCTCAATCAATGCGCCTATGATGCGAACAGCGGCTTCTGCCATTTGAACCTCCATTCATCATGTCAGCATCGGATTTGCTAATTTCGAGTGGCGAAGACATGCTGAAGACAGGCTGAACGGAGAAGGTACAAATGTCTGACATTGGGCACCTATCGGCCACGCGCGACGTCCGAATTGAGTCCGTTATGCGCACCAAAGCGGACGGTCCGCCAACGCCTCTGACTTTATCGGTTCACGCCTTTAGCCCACGCGCTTCCACGATGGTGCGAGGCCCTCGCGCATGGCGAGCCGCCGCAGCGGGCCGAACGAGCCGATCAGATGCAGCCCCACCGCGCGCAGCGACTGCACGGGGAGAAAATCGCTGAGCAGGGAGCGGTTGGCGAGGTCGATGGCAAACATCCGGCTGGCGACATCGGAGCGGCGGGCGGATTGATAGCGCGCCAGCACCTGCGGCGCGCCCGGATCCTCGCCGATCGAGATCGCGTGGCCTGCGATATCGGCAATGTCTGCGGCATCGCGCAAACCCATGTTGAGACCCTGCGCGCCGATCGGCGGCAGCACATGGGCGGATTCGCCGACCAGCGCCACGCGCTGGCTGGCGAACTGCTCTGGACTTTCGATCGAGAGCGGAAACAGATTGCGTCCAGACTCAACCCGGACGCCGCCGAGAATGGAATGCGATTGCTTTTCCGCAGCGTCAGACAGTTCGTCGTCGCCGAGCGCCATCAGCCGCTCTGCTTCCTTTGCGTCGGAAACCCACACCACGCTGCTGCGGTTGCCGGGCAGGGGCACGAACACGCACGGCCCGTGCGGGGTATGAAACTCGGTAGAGATATTCTTGTGCGGCCTTGAATGGCTGATGTTGAAGGTCAATGCCGACTGATGCAGGTCGCGGCGCTTGACGCCGATACCGGCGGCCTCGCGCGACTGGGACTGCCGCCCGTCGGCGCCGATCACCAGCCGCGCCGACAGCGACCCGCCCGCACGGGTGTGGATGGCAACTATCGCATCCTGCGGATCGACCGCTGCCGCCTCATCGTCAAATCGCGTCAGGCCGGACAATTCGGCGGCGCGCTCCTCGAGCGCTGCCAACAGCGTCCGGTTGGCGATATTGTAGCCGAACTGGTCGAGGCCGATTTCCTGCGACGAAAACCGCACCTCCGGCGCCCGGATCAGGCGGCCGGTGTCGTCGACGAGCCGCATGGTCCGCAACGCCGCGGCCTGATCCCGGCAGCGGCGCCAGACATCCAGACGTTCGAGCAGATCGGTGGAGGCGCCGAGCAGCGCCGTGGTGCGGTTGTCGGCATAGGGCGCGCGGCGGGCCAGCAAGGCGGTCCTGGCACCGGCCTCCGCCAGCGCGATAGCGGCGGTCAGTCCTGCCGGTCCGCCGCCGATCACAACGGTGTCATAAATTGGCGATGCATCGTTCATATTGGAACAATTGCCATTCCCGGCGGCATTTTCAAGTCATTGACCTTCTTAAATGTTTCCACCGATTTGCGCGGCGGAACGCCGCAAGCGCCGGTATGCAAATCGGGGCGATTCCTGTTAGCACTGCCGGAGCAATGGACCAGACACAAGAACCAATAGCATCTCCCGCTACGACCCGGATGCGGACGGCCGCATTCGGCGTCCACGCCTTCACGGCGCTTGGAGCGGGCGTCGGCCTGATTGCGATGCTGGAAGCGGTGCGCGAGCACTGGGCCGCCATGTTCGGCTGGCTTGGCGTCGCGCTCATCATCGACGCCATCGACGGCCCGCTCGCGCGCAAGTTCGACGTGGTGCGGCTGCAGCCGAACTGGTCGGGGGATGTGCTCGACCTCGTGGTCGATTTCATCACCTACGTGTTCGTTCCGGCCTACGCCATCACGGCGAGCGGCTTGCTGCTGCCACTGGCGGCGCCGCTGCTCGGCATCGGCATCATGACCTCCAGCGCGCTATATTTTGCCGACCGCCGCATGAAGGCGGCCGACAATCATTTCCGCGGCTTTCCGGCGGTGTGGAACGTCGCGGCATTCTATCTGTTTCTGCTGCATCCATCGCCGGTGCTTGCCACCCTTGGCGTAGCGGTCCTGATCGCGCTGACCTTCGCGCCGTTCCACGTGCTGCATCCGATCCGCGTCGTGCGCCTGCGCTGGCTGACCCTGTGGCTGCTGGCCGCATGGGCCGTGCTGGCGGCCTACACCATCGTCTGCGACTTCGCCGTGGGCATTCCAATAACTGTCGGACTCTGCGCCATCGCCATCTACGTCGCCGGCAGCGATGCCGTGATCCGCAAACTGAAATCGTTCAAGGCATGATGGAATTACTGACCAGCCCGGAAGCATGGGTGGCGCTATTGACGTTGACGGCGCTGGAAATCGTCCTCGGCATCGACAATGTCATCTTCCTGTCGGTGATCGTATCGCGGCTTCCGCCGGAGCAGGCAAACCGCGCGCGCCAGATCGGGTTGCTGCTGGCGCTGGTGTTCCGCATCCTGTTGCTCAGCATCCTGGTGTGGCTGATCGGCCTGAAAAATCCGGTCCTGACCGTGATGGGCGTGTCGCTGTCGTGGCGCGACATCATTCTCATTGGCGGCGGCATGTTCCTGATCGCCAAGGCAACGCATGAAATTCATGCCGAGGTCGAGGCGCGCCACACCGAGCCCGATGCCAAGCCGAATGCTAGTGTATTTTTCTGGGTGATCATCCAGATCATCGTCGTCGACATCGTGTTCTCGCTGGATTCGATCATCACCGCGATCGGCATGGCCGAGGATATCGAGATCATGGTGGCCGCCGTCGTGATCGCCTGCTTCATCATGTACGTTTCGTCAGGACCAGTGGCGAAGTTCGTGGCCGATCACCCGACCACCAAGATGCTGGCGCTGGCGTTCCTGGTGCTGATCGGCGTGGCGCTGGTGGCGGACGGATTCAAATTCCACATCCCGCGCGGCTACATCTATTTCGCCATCGTGTTCGCGGCTGCGGTCGAATTGTTCAACGTGCTGGCCCGGCGCAATCGCAAAAAAGTCGTCAAACAGCGGGTTTAGGCCCCCGCGAGTTGACAATACGGCCTTGATGGCTTTCGCTCCGGCACGAGCCGGGGCGCTTGAAGCCGATACCGAGGGAGACAAGGTCATGGTCAAGGCCGTGCGCGTGCACAAGGTAGGGGGCCCTGAAGCCCTGGTCTATGAGAGCGTCGACGTGCCGGCGCCGGGACCGGGCGAGGTCCGCATGCGCCAGCACGCCGTCGGCCTGAACTTCATCGACGTGTATTTCCGCACCGGCCTCTACAAGGCGCCGGGGTTGCCCTTCATCGCCGGCAATGAGGCCGCGGGCGAGGTGGTGGCGGTCGGTCCTGGTGTCACCAATTTCCATCCCGGCGACCGCGTCGCCTATTATTTCAATCTCGGCGGCTACGCCTCTGAACGCGTGATCCCGGCGGACAAGCTGGTCAAGCTGCCCGACCACATCACCTACGAGCAGGGTGCTGTGCTGATGCTCAAGGGCCTGACGGTCTGGTACCTCCTGCACAAGACCTTCAAGGTCGAGCCAGGGCATCGCGTGCTGATCCACGCGGCCGCCGGCGGCATCGGGCTGCTGGCCTGCCAATGGGCGAAGGCGCTCGGCGCGCATGTGATCGGCACCGTCGGCTCCAAGGCGAAAGCCGACCTCGCGCTCGCCAATGGCTGCGACCACGTCATCCTCTACAACGAGGAGGACTTTGTCGCGCGGGTCAAACAGATCAGCCGCAACGAACTGTGCGACGTCGTCTATGACGGCGTCGGCAAGACCACGTTCCCGGGTTCGCTGTCCTGCCTGCGGCCGCGCGGCCTGTTCGTCAGCTTCGGCAATGCCTCGGGCCCGGTGCCGCCGTTCGCGCTCGCCGAGCTTAACAACCACGGCTCGCTGTTTGCGACGCGGCCAAAGCTCAACGATTACGTCAGCACCCGCCGCGACCTGCTGGAGGGCGCCGACACGTTGTTTGCCGCCGTCATCAACGGCAAGCTGCACGTCCCGATCAACCACGCCTACGCGCTGAAGGACGTCGCCAAGGCGCACACCGACCTGGAGGGCAGGGCGACGACCGGGGCGATTATTCTGAGGCCGTGAGTTTAGGCCTTAGGAAAAAGGTGTCGTCCCGGCTCAAGGCCGGGACGACGACTTAGAGCTACGCCACCATCCGCGCCGCTCCCATCTGGGTCAGCACCGCATCCAGACAATCGATCATCATCGAGATCTCCTCGCGCGTGACGTTGAGCGCCGGCATGAACCGCAGCGCGTCGGGCTGCGGCGAGTTGAGCAGCACGCCTTCCGCAAATGCCTGCGCGACGATCGCGGCGCCGATCGGCAGTTTGAGGTCGAGCGCCAGCAACAGCCCCCGGCCGCGCACGTTGCCGAGACCGTGGCGCGCCGACAGTTTCTGCAATTCGCTTTCCAGGAACAGGCCAGTATCCGCCACCGACTTCAGGAAGCCGGGGGCCGCGACGTGTTCGAGCACCGCAAGGCCGGCGGCGCACATCAGCGGGTTGCCGTTGAAGGTGCCGCCCTGGTCGCCATGCTCGAAACAGGACGCATATTCGGTCGCCAGCAATGCTGCGAGCGGCACGCCGCCGCCGATGCCTTTGCCGAGCGTCATGATGTCAGGCTCGATCCCGGCATGCTCGTAGTGGAACAGTTTTCCCGATCGGCCCATGCCGGTCTGGATCTCGTCGACGATCAGCAGCAGGCCACGCTCCTGGGTCAGCGCCCGCAACTCCCTGAGGAATTGATCGGTCGCCGGCCAAACGCCGGCTTCGCCCTGCATCGGCTCCAGCATGACAGCAACGGTCTTGCTCGAGATCAGCCGCTTGACGGAATCGAGGTCGTTGAGCTGCGCCTTGGGAAAGCCGGTGACCTTGGGCTCGAACAGCGGCTCGAAAGCCTTCTTGCCCGACGCCGACATGGTGGCGAGCGTGCGGCCGTGGAAGCCGCCGACGAAGGTGATGATTTCATGCGCGCCGCCCTTGTACAGCGTACCAAATTTGCGCGCCAGCTTGATGGCGCCCTCGTTGGCTTCCGCCCCCGAATTCGCAAAGAACACCTGGTCGAAGCAGCTGCTGGCAACCAGCGCATTGGCGAGCTTGAGGCTGGGCGCGTTGAAGAACGCCGGGCTCGGCGTCAGCAGCAGCTTTGCTTGCGCTGCAATTGCGTCGGCGATGATGGCAGGCGAATGGCCGAGGCAATTGACCGCCCAGCCCTGCATGAAATCGAGATAGCGCTTGCCGCTGTCGTCCCACAAATAGGCGCCTTCGCCCTTGACGAAGACGGTGGGGGGCCGCGCGGTGATGTTCATCAATGCGTCGAACGGTTGGGTCGCGTTGGTCATGTCGAGCTCCTTGTGGGGTTTTGGGGAAAGGGCAGGCCGAAACGCAAGAAGGCCGCACTGGGGGTGCGGCCTTCTCGAAAACGTTGCTGAACTAGTTGATCAGCGGTGTCGTCGGACATGGCGCAGCCCATCATCGTCGCTAGAGCGACGACGGAAAGCTGCGCGGCGGTTGGTCCGGTTCAATGTCATGGCGCAGGCCCATACAGCCGAATGGCCGGCCCTGTCAAGCGGGGAGCTGGTCATCACTCGATCCCGTAGGCGCGGAATTCGTCTGCGATGTCGGCCTTGATCGCCCGGGCGGCGGCGATGTCGCTCTGCGCGCCGCTTTCATCGCCCTTCTTCCGTTTGGCAATTCCACGGCCGTACAGCGAGTTCGCCAATCTCGGATCGGCGCCGAGCGCAACCGTGAAACCGTCGATCGCCGCGTCGAATTCGCCGAGCTTGAGGTGGCAGAAGGCGCGGCTGTCGAGTGTCGGGGCATCGCCCGGCCGGTGCCGGAGCGACTCTTCGCAGTCAGCAAGCCCTTCCTGCGCCCGGCCGACAATGGCCCGTGTCAGGCACCGGGCGTTGAGCGCGGCGGCATATTTCGAATTCCACTGCAGCGCGTGGTCGTAGTCGGACAACGCCCGCGGGAAATCGCGGCGGTCGAAATGAATATTGCCGCGTGCATAGGCGTCGCGATATTCGCTCGGCGCCAGCCGTAGCGAGTGATCGAAATCGGCGAGCGCGCGTTCGATTTCGCCCTTGTCGCGGAACAGGCGCGCGCGGTTGCCATAGGCGGCGGCGTAGTTCGGGTCGAGCCTGATTGAAATGTTCAGGTCGGCGAGCGCGCGGGCTTCGTTGCCATGGTTTCGAAAGGCGGTGCCGCGGTTGAAATAGGCGAGCGCGAATTTCGGGTCGAGCCTGATCGCTTGATCGTAGTCGTTCATCGCGCGACTGAACTCGTTGATGTCGCCGTAGGAGTTGGCGCGGTTGTTGAAGTACCAGGGATCGATCGAATTGAGGCGGATCGCCTGATTATAATCGGCGATCGCCTTTTCCGGTTCACCCTTGTCGCTATAGGTGATTCCACGGTTGAACCAGGCGAACGATCCCTTCGGATCGAGCGCGATCGCGCGGTCCAGATCGGAAATCGCCTTGACGACCTCGCCCTTGCGACGCCAGGCTTCGCCACGGTTGGTGTAGGCGCCGCTAAGCTTCGGATTGCGCCGGATCAGTTCGCTGAAATCGGCAATGGCGCGGTCGCTGTCGTTCTTGGCGAGGTAGTTGGCGCCACGATTGAGGTAGGCACCGGCGAGGTCTTTTGGCTTGGTACCTTTCGCCGCGATCACGGCCGTGCAGCCGGCGATAATCTGGTCAGAGGTGGCCTTGCCGCCGCTGAAGCACGAGGCTCGGGCCTGGGCCAAGGGTGACGATGGCTTCGCCAAAGCCGGCATTGCCGTGAGCAGGGTCACCAGACACAGCATGGTCTTGGCGGCGCGGAAACCAATTTCAGTCCTCTTGAAACTCGCCATCATCGATCTCGCGCTTACCTGCGTTGCCAATCCGAAAATTGTCTCCCTTGGTGACCGGAAGGTCCGGCTTGGTTCACATTCCACGCTTCGCAATTGAACCGGCTGGATAATGGAGCCGACCAAGGCGGGCCCACCAACCGCACAAGGTCATCCCAGTGTCCGACGACTATTCCTATCCCATCGACATCGACAGCATCCGCAGGGCATTTCCGCCGGGCACCGAGGTGCCGCCATTGCTGATTGATTTCGCTGGCTGGCTCAAAGGTCGCGATTGGGGCAATGCCGGCTGCTACGAGCTTGTCGGGGACTTTTCCGACAATGCGCCGATCGTCGACGGCAGCCCGCTGCGCGACCAGTTCGCGCTGTTTGCGCGGTTGCCGGAAGGGTCGGTCGTCGGCGCCTGGTACGGGGCCGGCACCAGCGTTGCGAATGCGCCGATCGTTGTGCTGGGCTCCGAAGGCCAATACGAAATCATCGCGGCGTCGCTCGAGGGTTTGCTGGCCAAGATCGCAATCCAGCGATTTGAGGAAGACGTGGTGTGGACCGACTTTACTCCGCACGAAGACGCAGAGGATGAGACGCACGAACTCGCCGATTGGCCAAACGCTTCCGCGTGAGGGACCTCAGGAGTTTGACGGAGCCGCCGACCGGGCTACCGGACTTCGGCCAATGGATGGAGAAATGGTGCAGGGATCGCGAGGCGTTTTGGGAAACGCATCCGGCGATGACTGGGCTAGCGGATCAGTTGATTGCGCATCGGCCACCTGGCAAGACGCCATGGGATCGCACGATGTTCGAGGTCGCGATCGCGGGCCAGCAATATCAGGTGCGCGTGCTGGATCACGGCCGTCAGCCGATCGAAGAATCCTTCGCGATTGAACCATTGCTGCGCGGTCTGCGCGACGACATGTGGCGGGCGAAACCCGATCTCGGCCTCTGGTATTCGATGTCGTTTTCGATGGGCGCCGATGGCCGCATCCTGCCGCGCTTCGACTATGAGACGCGTCCGGCGATCAATGACGTTCCCGTCGCAATTGCCGAGGCGCGAGCCGACCTTGTCCGCGCACCCCGGCCCGAACGATGGGTGCCGGCGTGGCTGTCGACTTGAGCGGATGGATCAAAATCCCGCGACGATGCCGTGCAGGTCGTACTGGTCCGCGCGCTCGATCTTGGCGGTGACGATCTCGCCGACCCGCAGCGGACGGCGGCTTGAGACGTAGACCGCGCCGTCGATCTCCGGCGCGTCGGCCTTGGAGCGGCCCTTCGAGACGGTCGGGCCGACTTCGTCGATGATGATCTGCTGCCGCGTGCCGACCTTGCGCTTCAGACGGCGCGCGGAGATTTTCTGCTGGCGCGCCATCAGTGCGTTCCAGCGCTCCTGCTTGATCTCGTCGGGCACGGGACTGCCGATCGCATTCGAGCTCGCGCCGGCGACCGGTTCATATTTGAAACAGCCGAGGCGATCGATCTCGGCTTCCTCGAGCCAGTCGAGCAAATAGGCAAAGTCGGAATCGGTCTCGCCAGGGAAGCCGACGATGAAGGTCGAGCGCAGCGTCAGCTCGGGACATTGCTCGCGCCATTTCTTGATCCGCGCCAGCGTCTTTTCCTGCGCAGCCGGCCGCTTCATCGCCTTGAGCACTTCGGGGCTCGCATGCTGAAAGGGAATGTCGAGATAGGGCAAAACCTTGCCCTCGGTCATCAGGCCGATGACTTCGTCGACATGCGGGTAGGGGTAGACATACTGCAGCCGTACCCAGGCGCCGAGCTCGCCGAGTTCCTTGGCGAGGTCGAAGAATTTGGCGCGGACCTGGCGGTCCTGCCACGGGCTCTCGGCATATTTGATGTCGACGCCGTAAGCTGAGGTGTCCTGCGAGATCACGAGCAGTTCCTTGACGCCGGCGGCGACCAGTTTTTCCGCTTCGCGCAGCACGTCACCCGCCGGGCGCGATATCAGGTCGCCGCGCAGCTTCGGGATGATGCAGAAACTACAGCGATTGTTGCAGCCTTCGGAAATCTTCAGGTAGGCGTAGTGCCGCGGCGTTAGCTTGACGCCCTGCGGCGGCACCAGGTCGAGATGCGGATTATGGACCGGCGGCAGCGCCCGGTGCACCGCGTCCAGCACGCTCTCATATTGCTGCGGACCAGTAATCGACAGCACGCCCGGATAGGCGGCCTCGATCTGCTCGGGTTCCGCGCCCATGCAGCCGGTGACGATGACCTTGCCGTTCTCCGCCATGGCCTCGCCGATGGCGCCGAGCGATTCCTGCTTGGCGCTGTCCAGGAACCCGCAGGTATTGACGATGACGATGTCGGCGCCGTCATGCTTGCGCGCCAGTTCATAGCCTTCGGCCCGCAGCCGCGTGATAATGCGCTCGGAATCCACCAGCGCCTTGGGGCATCCCAACGAAACAAAGCTGATCTTGGGCGCGGCGGCCTGTTGCATATCTTTTCTGCCTGATTGATCAGCACGAGCTAGTCCCAATTGCCCACAATTACAAGGCTTTGCGCGGGACCATGACGTGCTATGGATGGGCCCGCCGGGTTAAGAGTTGATCGATGAGCGCTGAGTCGTCACCGAAAATCGTCATTGTCGACGAAAGCCCGATCCGCGCGGCCATTCTCGAAGAGGGGCTGCGGGAGGCGGGCTTTACCCGCGTGGTCCATATCAGCGAAATGCAGAGCTTGCTGGCGCGGATCTATTCGGAAGACCCGGATGTCATCCTGATCGACCTGGAAAACCCCAGCCGCGACGTACTGGAGGCGATGTTCCAGGTCAGCCGCGCCGTACGCCGCCCGATCGCGATGTTCGTCGACCAGAGCGATTCCGCCTCGATCCAGGCCTCTGTCGATGCCGGCGTCTCCGCCTATATCGTGGACGGCCTGAAGAAGGAGCGGATCAAGCCAATCCTCGACCTCTGCATCTCGCGCTTCAATGCCTTTTCCAAGCTGCAGGACGAGCTCGACCGCACCAAATCCGCGCTGGAGGAACGCAAGGTCATCGACCGCGCCAAGGGGATCCTGATGAAAGTGAAGGGCCTCACGGAAGACGAGGCCTACGTGCTGATGCGGTCCACCGCGATGCGCGAAAAGAAGAAAATCGGCGAGATCGCGCAGTCGATCCTGACCGCGTCGGAGCTGCTGAAATGACCACACCGCTGCATATCGGCTTCATCCCGCTGGTCGACGCCTCCGCGCTGATCATTGCCGTCGACAAGGGCTTTGCCACCGCCGAGGGACTCGATGTCACGCTGACGCGGGAAGTGTCGTGGTCCAACGTACGCGACAAGCTCAATATCGGCCATTTCGACGCGGCGCATCTGCTGGCGCCGGTTGCGATTGCCTCAAGCCTTGGACTTGGCCACGTCAAGCTGCCGATCGTGGCGCCGTTCAATCTCGGGCTCAACGGCAATGCGATCACGATATCGCCGGCCCTGCATGCGGCGATCATGGGCGAAATCGACGGTGATGCGCGCAACCCGCTGGTGACGGCGCAGGCACTCGCCCGGGTGGTGGCTGCGCGGCGCAAGGCCGGCGCGGAGCCGCTGACGTTCGGCATGACGTTTCCGTTTTCGACCCATAACTACCAGCTTCGGTTCTGGATGGCGGCGGGCGGGGTCGATCCCGACGAGGACGTGCATCTGGTCGTGCTGCCGCCGCCCTACATGGTGGACAGCCTGGCCAACGGGCATGTCGATGCGTTCTGCGTCGGCGCGCCCTGGAATTCGGTGGCCGTCGATCTCGGCATCGGTCACATCCTGCACTTCGTCTCCGACATCCTGGTGCGTGCCGCGGAAAAGGTGCTCGCGGTCAGGGAAAGCTGGTCAGACAAGAATCCGGAAGTCCTGGCGGCCCTGATCCGGGCCGCCTCGCGGGCCGCGCAATTCATCGAGCAACCGGACAATCGCAGCGAGGCCGCGCATATCCTCGCGAAGCCGGAATATATCGGCGTCAATGCCGAAGTGATCCTGCGGACGCTGGACGGCCGGTTGAAGATTTCCCCCGACGGCAAGATCCGCGAAAGCAGCCGCTATCTGCTGGTCGGACGCGAGGGGGCCGCGCGGCCCGATCCCGCACAGGCGGCCTGGCTCTACGCCCAGATGGTGCGCTGGGGACAGACGGCGATGCGTCCGGACTCGCTCAAAACCGCCATGGGGGTGTTCAGGCCGGATCTCTATGACGCTGCCTTGGGACAGCCAGGCAGGTCCGGCAACGGTTCGGATGCGGTAGGGGCCTTTGCCGGTCCCGCTTTCACCCCCGACGATATCGCCGGACATCTGGCGGCTTTCGAGATCGGCCGCTGGAAGCCGTGACGGCCTGACCCTGATGGGTCACAATTAGGCACTGATATCAGTCGCCTAATTATTGGGCCGGTTGCCTTTGAAGTCGCTGTGAAGCGAGCTTCAGAGTTTCGCCAGCCTATTTCCAACGTATTTATATTCCATACAATTTTTATGAAATCGGTTTGGCACGCAACTTGTATGTTGCAGTGCAGCCAAACCGACGCGGATGTCGGTCGACTCAAGTCCAAGATGGATTTCCGCAGCAACGAAGCTGGTCGGACCGAAGAGGAGCAATAGCCCGGCACCGCGGCTGCGCCGAGTTCCAAACGGTCAAACCCCATTCGTTGACGCCAACGATCGTGGCCGCAGGAGCTTCGTCACGCGCTATGAAAATGGAAACGCTCACAGTCGACTTTACCGACGAGCAGAAGCGCTACCTCGAAGGCTTCACCACCGGCCTGCAGATCAGCAGGGTCGGGCGCGGCCTCGGCGGTAATTCGGGCAAGGGGAATGCTGAACCGAGCGGACCCGAGGCCGCGCATATCAAGGCGCAGGACAGGGTTACAGCCTCCGGCAAGAAGCTCGTCGAGCAGGAAAAGTGGAAGCGCGAGGAGCATCCGTTCGATGCTTATCCGCGGCTGAAGCAACAGGCGCTGGTCGATGCGCGGCCGTCTCCAGCGGACAATTTCCGCTGGCGCTATTACGGCCTGTTCTATGTAGGACCGGCGCAAGATTCCTACATGTGCCGGCTGCGGATCCCGAACGGCATCATGAAGCACTGGCAGTTTGCGGGGCTTGCCGATCTCATCGAACCGCTGTGTGGCCCGTTCTGCCACGTCACCACGCGGGCGAATTTGCAGGTGCGCGAAATCCCGCCGAAGAACGCAGTGGCACTCATTGAGGGCATTCAGGACCTCGGCCTGTGTTCGCGCGGCTCCGGCGCCGACAACATCCGCAACGTCACGGGGACGCCGACGGCTGGGATCGATCCGCAGGAAATTCTCGACACCCGCGAATACGCCCGCGAGTGGCACTATCACATTCTCAACGACCGCTCGCTGACGGGACTGCCGCGCAAGTTCAACGTCGCCTTCGACGGCGCCGGCAAGATCGCAGTGCTGGAAGACACCAACGACATCGCGTTTTCCGCCGTCGAGGTGAAGGACGGTTTTGGCGTCGAGCCCGGCGTCTGGTTCAAGCTCGGCATCGGCGGCATCACCGGCCACCGGGATTTTGCCGCCGATACAGGAATCATCGTCAAGCCATCAGATGCGACCAGGGTGTCGGATGCCATCGTCCGTGTTTTCATCGATCTCGGGGACCGCACCAACCGGCTCAAGGCGCGTTTGAAATATGTCATCGACGGTATGGGGATGGAAAAATTCCTCGTGCTGGTCGAGCAGAAACTCGGCGACGCTTTTACGCGCGTGCCGGCGGAGGCGCTGGCGCCACGGCCCAATTTCGACCGCACGGCCCATATCGGCGTGCACAGGCAGAAGCAGGATGGTTTGAACTGGATCGGCGTCGCGCTGCCGCTGGGTAAAGTGACCTGCGAGCAGATGCGCGGTCTCGCCAAAATCGCGCAGGATCTCGGCGACGGCGATATCCGCCTGACTGTCTGGCAGAACCTGTTGATTTCGGGTGTGTCCGACGACAAGGTTGCGCTGGCTACGGCCGCGATCGAGGCGATCGGGCTTGCGATCGGGACTTCTGAACTCCGCGCCGGCCTGATTGCCTGCACCGGCCGTGCGGGCTGCAAATTCGGCCTTGCCGACACCAAGCGCACGGCCGCCAGGATCGCAGATTGGTGCGATCCGAGGGCGCCGATCGAGACGCCGATCAACATCCATCTCACCGGCTGCCACCATTCCTGCGCGCAGCATTACATCAGCGACATCGGCATGATCGGCGCGCGCATCCCGGTCGGCGATACCGACGACACGGTCGATGGCTTTCACATCTTTACGGGCGGCGGCTTCGGGCCGGCCGCCGATGTCGGGCAGGAGGTGTTTCGCGATGTCACGGCGGAGGACGTGCCTGTCTATGTCGAGCGGCTGTTGAAGGCTTACCTCGCACATCGCGCTTCGCCAGATGAAACCTTCCTGACGTTCGCGCGCCGCCACGACGGCGAGACGCTGCGCAAGCTGGCCGACGCTGAGGTGTCCTCATGAACCAGATCACGCCGCCACCCAAGATCGAGATTATCCCCTCCAGCGCGCCGTTCTCCGAAGCGCAGCGCTCGTGGCTGAACGGGTTTTTTGCCGGTCTCTTGTCCGATGCGCCGACGCCGTTGTCGGCCGAGCAGGGTGCTGCCGTCATGGATGGCGGCGACGTCGATGACGGCGCGCCGTGGCACGACCAAACCATGCCGATTGCCGACCGCATGAAACTCGCGGAAGGCCGCCCGCTGCGGCGGAAAATGATGGCGGCGATGGCGCAGCAGGACTGCGGCCAGTGCGGCTACAATTGCAACGACTATTCGGACGCGATCGCCGGCAAGACCGAGGCGCGGCTCAATCTCTGCGTCCCCGGCGGCAAGGAAACCGCCCGGATGCTGAAATCACTGTATGAGGAACTGGACAAAGCGCCGGCCGCGTCGCCATCGGCTGCTGTCGTACCCGCCGCCGCAGCGCCTGCGGTCGTTGGCGAACCGGGACGTTCGCGCGACAATCCCGCGCCGGCAAAATTCCTCGGACGCTATCTGCTCAACAAGGGCCAATCGGAAAAGGAAACCTGGCACATCGACTTCGACCTGTCGGGCTGCGGGCTCGATTATGTCGTCGGCGATTCCTTCGGCATCTTCGCCCGCAACGATCTCGGCAATGTCGATCAGATCATTGCCTTGCTCGGCGCCTCGCACACCACCAAAGTCCGCGGCAAAACCTTGCGTGAGGTGCTGCTCGACGATGTCTCGCTGGCACCGGCGCCGGATTCGCTGTTCGAACTGATCTCCTACCTCACCGGCGGTGCGCAGCGCGAAAAGGCGAGGGCGCTGGCGCAGGGTGAAGATCCCGATGGCGATGCCGCTACGCTCGACGTGATGGCGGTGCTGCAGAAGTTTCCTAACGTGCGGCCGCACCCCGAAGCCTTCGTCGAAGCGCTGGAAGCGTTGCAGCCGCGACTCTATTCGATCTCGTCCTCGCACAATGCAACGCCTGGAAAATTGTCGCTGACGGTGGACTGCGTTCGCTACGTCATCAACAAGCGCAAGCGGCTCGGCCTTGCCTCGACCTTCCTCGCCGAACGCATCCAGCCCGGCGACGAGGTCAAGGTCTATGTGCAGAAGGCCCACGGCTTTGCGCTGCCGGAGGATCCGAAAATTCCGATCATCATGATCGGGCCGGGCACCGGCATCGCGCCGTTCCGCGCCTTCCTGCATGATCGCCGCGCCACCGGCGCGCCCGGCAAGAACTGGCTGTTCTTCGGCCATCAGCGCAGCGACTGCGATTTCTTCTACCAGGATGAACTCAACGCGATGAAGACGTCGGGGCTGTTGACGCGGCTGTCGCTGGCGTGGTCGCGCGACGGCGACAAGAAATTCTACGTGCAGGACCGCATGCGCGAAGTCGGCCGCGAGGTGTGGACGTGGCTCGCCGAGGGCGCCAACGTCTACATCTGCGGCGACGCCAAGCGGATGGCCAAGGATGTCGAGCGCGCGCTGGTCGATATCGTCGCCCAATTCGGCGCCCGGTCCACCGATGAGGCCGTCCTGTTCGTCGCGGAACTCAAGAAGAAGGGCCGGTTCCAGCAGGACGTTTACTGAGGGGGTACAATCCTAGCCCCGCGGGTTCCAATTCGCTCAAATCGGGCCGAATAAAATTCTCGCCCGAATTGGGTCGAGAGAATTTTTCACTGGAAAGTGAGTCCGCAGGAGGGGCCGTATCACTATTTTTCGGGCCCGCTTGCAAGTTGGCGCGAACGATATTCCATATGCAGCCCATGCTGCGTTGGAGATCGACGATGCGCGAACTATCGGCGGAGGCCCGCCTGCACCTCTATGCACGTTCCCTGTCCCGACGGACCGGAACCGGATTCCATACCGCCGCGCTCTACAGCTCGCTCGCGCTCATCGCGGCCATCGTGTTCAGCTCGCTCTCGGTTCACCCGTTCTGATTTGAAGCGTTCTTTTTGACGCGTTTTCTTGACGCGAACCGGAATCTACTTCGCTCGAAAACGCTATGTTACGGCCATGCCGCGTAGGACGCGCCGCGCCGCATCTGCTCCAGTCGAGAACGACGGCGGTAGACGCCCGGCGAAACGCCCTGGTGCTTGCGAAAGAACCGGCTGAAATACCCGGGATCACGAAATCCAAGACCGTAGCCGATCTGCTCGACCGGAAGATCGAGTTGCTGCAAGCGCGTGCAGGCCTCCTCGATCAGTCGGAGATGTACGACGGCGCGAGGGCTGACGCCTTTCTCGCGTTTGCAGTGGGCGTGCAGCTTGTCCTCGGTAACGCCCAGCGCGGCCGCATAGCGCGCGACCTGCCAGCCATCGCGGTAATGCAATTCGACCATCTGCAGAAAATTTCCGACCAGGCGGGTGCCGTCACCTCGGTGCGCGGCTTCGTCGGGCGGTTCGCCTGAAATGACGGAACGCCACAGATGCAGGCAGAGCAGCAGCACATGCGATGACGTCATTGTCGCGGTGCCACGTCCGGGAGTATGCAGTTCGCGCACCAGCGCGTCGCAGCCGTGGATCACGGCGTTGAAGGCTTCGCCGACCTGTCCCGCCTTCAAGAGCACCAGCCGGTCGATGGTGCGGCGGAGGTGAAGCGCCTCGGCACTGCCAGCGATGGTCTTGGTGAGAAAGTCTTCGGAGATCGCGACCAGATAGCCCTGCGCGCCGGCTTCGACCTGCAGATCGCCCTCGAGATCGGCCGGCAGCCACAGCAGCGCCGGCGCCTCAAACGCCACATTTGTGCCGCGCAGCGCAACGGCGCCACGCCGCGCCTCGATCACCAGGAGGTGGGAACGGCGAAGTCCGCGCTGACGAATGACCCATTGGGCCGGCGCCAGGCTGGCGGAAAACCGCTCCGCATGGAGCGCCGGAATCGGCTTCTCCGCAAAGGCTTCCAGCCCCGAACCCAACTGCATGGCACCCCTCAACCGTGACAATCTACCGCTTGTCGCAGGCGGTCTTTGGCGGAAGGATACAATCAATCCCCGGATACGTCCAATTCTATGCCGGTAACGCTCCCATAGGCTGCATCCGGTCGAACGCCGCTCCAAGGCGATGGACGCAAAAGTCTCTGGGAGGAGAACATGGGGTCATCAGTCACCCGCTTCGCAGCGGGATTACTCGCCGTCACCGGGGCGGCCCTTTTCGCAGCCGATGGGCCGGCGCTGGCACAGAACTCGGTCAAGATCGGCTACGCGCTTTCGCGCACCGGCCCCAATGCCGGCGGTGCCGCGGTGACGACGTTGCCGAACTACGAAATGTGGGTGAAGGAAGTGAACGCCGCAGGCGGCCTGAAGCTTGGCGACAAGCGGGTGCCGATCGAAGTGGTGCAATATGACGATCGCTCCAGCGCCGAAGAAGCGGCGCGGTCGCTCGAGCGTCTGATCACCCAGGACAAGGTCGACTTCATCCTGCCGCCCTGGGGCACCGGCCTCAATCTTGCGGTCGGGCCGATCCTCAACAAGGCCGGCTATCCGCACCTCGCATCCACGGCGGTGACCGACCGCGCGCCTGAGCTCGCAAAACGCTGGCCCAACAGTTTCTGGCTGCTCGGCACCAGCGCCGGCGCCGCCAACACGCTGGTTGATCTCCTGGTCAAGCTGCGCACCGAAGGCAAGATCGGCGACACGGTGGCCATGGTCAGCGTCGCCGACGGTTTTGGCATCGACCTGTCCGGCGCCGCGCGCCCGGCGCTTGCCAAGGCGAACTTCAAGCTGGCCTATGACAAGACCTATCCGGTCGGCACGCAAGACCTCAGCCCGATCGTTAACGAGGTCAAGGCGCTCAATCCCGACGTCTTCATCGCGTTCAGCTACCCGCCGGATACGCTTGGGATCACCGAACAGGCGCGGATTGCGAGCTTCAATCCAAAAATCTTCTACACCGGCGTCGGCACGGCTTTTCCGCTGTTCAAGCAGAAGTTCGGCGCCAATGCGCAGGGCGTGATGGGGATCGGCGGCTGGAGCGGCGACAGCGCCCCGATCAAGGATTATCTGGCGCGCCACAAGGCGGCAGCGGCGAACGGCGCGGAGCCGGATCGCTGGGCCAGTGCGGTGACCTACGCCAGCCTGCAGATGCTGCAGCAGGCGATCGAACGCGTCGGCAAGATCGACCGTGAGGCCGTCATCAAGGATCTGCAGACCGGGACCTTCGACACCATCATCGGCAAGGTCAAGTTCGAGAACAACCTGCCGACCAAATATTGGTGGGTAGGGCAGTGGCAGGACGGCGAATTCTACGGCGTCGGCCCGGCCACCAACGAAGGCGCGCGTACGCCTGTTGTCCCGAAGCCGGCATGGAAGGCGCCTTGATCGGCGATTGATCCGGACGGCACTGAGTAAATGACGAACGCCATCTTCACCGGCCTGATGCTCGGGGGCATGTACGCGCTGATCGCCATGGGGCTGACGCTCCAATATGGCGTGGCGCGGATCATGAACCTGTCCTACGGCGAGTTTCTCGTCGCGGCGGCCTTTGCGTCCTACTGGCTGTTCACGGGATGGGCATTGAACCCGTTGCTTGGACTGGCGCTCGTCATTCCCTTAGGTTTCGGCGTGAGCCTGTTGCTGTACCGTGTCCTGCTCACGCCACTGGTGCGCCGGGCAAGGACGCGGGGCGCGCTCGAAGTCGACAGCATCCTGGCGACCTTCGGCATGATGTTCATCGTCCAGGGCATCATGCTGTCGATGTTCGGCGGCGCCTACTTCAGCTACTCCTTCCTCGCGATCCCGGTCAGCCTGTTCGGTGAAATCCTCGCATTGAACCGGCTGATCGCGTTCGGCCTGGCGGTGGCGGTCGGGCTTGCACTGTATCTGGCGCTGACCCGCACCCGGCTCGGCACGTCGATCCGCGCCGTTGCGGTCGATCCGATGGCCGCGCAGCTGGTGGCGATCGATGTCGTCAGGACATCCGCATTTGCGTTCGCGCTTGGCGGCGCGCTGGTCGCCGCGGCCGGCGTCTTGATCAGCATGTTCCTGACCTTCAGCGCGTCATCGGGCGTGATCTTCACCATGAAGGCCCTGATTGTGGTCGTGATGGGCGGCGTCGGCAATCTGCTTGGCTGCCTCGTTGCCGGACTGGCGCTGGGCTTAAGTGAATCACTGGTCGCGACCTTCGTCGATCCGGGCCTGACGCTGGCGGTGAATTTCGCGCTGTTCCTCGGCGTGCTGCTGGTTAAGCCCGCAGGCCTGTTCGGGAGGGCGCAACGATGAGCCCGACGCGGATTGCCGCCGCGCTCGCAGCCTGTGCGGGTCTTGCCGTGCTGGCGCTGCTGCCGATGTACGTGGATGCTTACTACCTCGCGCTCGCGATCGGCCTTCTGCAATTCACCGTGCTGGCGACCGCATGGGGCCTGTTCTCCGGACCGACGCGTTATGTCTCGCTGGCGACGACGGCGTTTTTCGGCGTCGGCGCCTATACGGTGGCGGTGCTCGGCGAGCTGCTGTCCTGGCCACTGGTGCTACTGATCTCGACCGCGATCGGCTCGGTGATGGCTGTGGTCGTCGGCCTTTCGACTCTGCGGCTCAGCGGCCTGCATTTTGTGATCTTCACGTTTGGCCTCGCCGAGCTCATTCGCCAGCTCGTGATCTGGTACGAGGTCAACAAGACCCGCGTGCTCGGGCGCTACGTGTTCGTGGATATCACCCAGAAGGATATCTACTGGCAGCTTCTGGTTCTTGCTGTGGCGGTGTTCGTGATCGGGTGGCTGATCGCGCGCTCGCGGCTCGGCTTTGCGCTGCGCATCATCGGCGAGGACGAAACCGTCGCCAAGCATTGCGGGATCAACGTCACCATTGCCAAGGTGACGCTGTTCACGATCAGCGCCGTCTTCATGACGCTGGTCGGTGCGATCATGGCGCCGCGCTGGACCTATATCGAGCCGTCGATCGCCTTCAACGCCACGATTTCCTTTGAAGTCGTGATCATGGCGCTGCTGGGCGGCGCGCACCGGCTGTGGGGGCCGGCGCTCGGCGCCATTCCGCTGACATTGCTGTTCGAGTTCCTGGCGGCGCGGTTTCCGACCGCCTCGACGCTGATCATGGGCGTCATATTCCTCTTGATCGTGTACGCGCTGCCCGCCGGCGTCGTCGGCCTGTGGGACAATTTTCGGCGGCAATGGCGGCCGCAGCGCACCGGGCAGGGAGCAAGCGCATGACCGCAGCCTCCACTGTCCTTGAGATCAAGGGTCTGGTCCGGGCGTTCGGCGGCCTTGTTGCCGTCAATGCGCTGGATATGACGGTCGGATCCGGCGAGATCGTCGGACTGCTCGGTCCGAACGGCTCGGGCAAGACGACCGCGCTCAATCTCGTCTCGGGCGTGCTGCGTCCGGATTCCGGCGCGATCCACTTCGCCGGGCACGACATTGCCGGCATGGCGACGCATCGCATTGCGCGCCTTGGCCTGGGGCGCACCTTTCAATTGGTCCGCGTGCTCGACGGCATGAACTGTGCCGAGAACGTCAGGGCAGGGCTTGCCTTTCATCCGGCACGCCTCGCACGCGGCGAAATGGATGCTGCCGCCATCCGGTTGCTGGAGCGGGTCGGATTGAAAGATGCCCATCAGCGCCTGGCAACCGAGCTGACCTATATCGACCGCAAGCGACTTGAGTTGGCACGCGCGCTGGCGCTGAAGCCGCGGCTTCTTCTGCTCGACGAGTGGCTGGCCGGGCTCAATCCGTCCGAGCTTTTGATCGGCATCGCACTGATCCGCTCGTTGAAGGAGGAGGGCTTGTCGATCCTGCTGGTCGAACACGTCATGGACGCGATCCGCTCGCTTTGCGATCGCTGCGTGGTCATGAACAGCGGCCGGAAGATTGCCGAGGGAACGCCGGACAAGGTGTTGTCAGATCCCGCCGTCATCGAGGCCTATCTGGGAGCGCCAGCCGATGCTTGAGGTCGCGAACATCAGCGTCGCCTACGGCCAGCATCGCGCATTGACGGACGCCGCGCTGAACGTGGGCGGCGGCGAAATCGTCGTCATCCTCGGCGCCAATAGCGCGGGGAAAACCTCGCTGCTGAAAGCCATCGCCGGCATCGTGGCCTGCCTGCCCGGCAAACGCGTCACGCTTTCAGGGCGCGATATCGCAGGTCTTCCGGCGCACGAGATCGTCGAAGCAGGTCTGGCGCTGGTGCCGGAAGGCCGCGGCATCTTTGCTGATTTGACGGTCGCGGAAAACCTGTTGCTGGGCGCCAACCCCAGGCGCGCCCGTGACGGGGAGGCGGCGCGGCGGGAGCGAGTGCTGTCGCTGTTTCCGCGGCTCGGCGAACGGCTCGGACAGACGGTGCGGACCATGAGCGGCGGCGAGCAGCAGATGGTCGCGATCGGCCGCGCGCTGATGTCCAATCCGGACATTCTCCTGCTCGACGAGCCCTCGCTCGGCCTGTCGCCGCTCCTGGTGCGCGAATTGTTCGCAAGCCTGCGCAAGGTGCGCGAGAGCGGCGTCGGTCTGTTGCTGGTCGAACAGAACGCGCGCGAAAGCCTCGCCATCGCCGATCGCGGCTATCTCATCGAGAACGGCAAGATCACCGGCAGCGGCACCGGAACCGAGCTGATGTCCAACGATGCCGTACAGCGGGCCTATCTCGGCGGCATCGTCGCAAGCACGGTTTGAAATTCACGAAAACAACCTTAAAACACGGAGGATCCCGCCATGAACCAGATCAGTCTGCTGCTCGAAAACCAAGACGTTCAGGCGGTTGACGGCGTCACGTTCGATCGCCTCAACCCCATCACGGGCGAAGTCGCTACCCGCGCTTCCGCCGCGCAGATATCCGATGCCAAACGCGCTGCCGATGCAGCTGCGGCGGCGTTCCCTGCGTGGTCGTCGACCGGACCGGGCCTGCGCAGAAAGATCCTGCTCAAGGCGGCAGACGCGCTCGAGGCCAAGACAGCGCAGTTCATCGAACTGATGGCGACCGAAACCGGCGCCACCGCCGGCTGGGCCGGTTTCAATGTGATGCTTGCAGCGGGGATGTTGCGCGAAGCCGCCGCCATGACGACGCAGATTTCGGGCGAGGTGATCCCGTCGGACAAGCCGGGCTGCATCGCGATGGCCGTTCGGCAGCCGGCCGGCGTCGTGCTCAGCATCGCGCCCTGGAACGCCCCCGTGATCCTCGGCGTCCGCGCAGTGGCGCTGCCGCTGGCGTGCGGCAACACGGTTATTCTGAAGGCCTCGGAAATCTGTCCGGGCACTCACCGCCTGATCGCGGAGTGCCTGTGCGATGCCGGTTTGCCGCCCGGCGTCGTCAACGTCATCACCAACGCGCCTGAAGATGCGCCTGATCTGATCGAGGCCCTGATTGCCCATCCCGCCGTGCGCCGTATCAACTTCACCGGCTCGACCCGCGTCGGCCGCATCATCGCCCAGACGGCGGCAAAGTATCTCAAGCCGGCACTGCTCGAACTTGGCGGCAAGGCGCCGCTGATCGTGCTCGACGACGCGGACATCGATGCTGCGGTCGCCGCTGCCGCGTTCGGCGCGTTCATGAACCAGGGACAGATCTGTATGTCCACGGAACGGATCGTGCTCGACAACAAGGTCGCCGACGCCTTCGTCGCCAAGCTGGCGACCAAGGCCGACTCACTGGTGGCGGGCGATCCGCGCAAGGGCGGCACGCCTCTGGGATCGCTGATCGGCGCGGATGCCGTCGATCGTATCCAGGGTCTGATCAAGGACGCGGTAGCTAAGGGCGCGCGCGTCGTCGCCGGCGGCCGGTCGGAGGGGACGTTGATGTCGGCCACCGTGCTCGATCACGTCACCTCTGTCATGCGAATTTATGGCGAGGAATCGTTTGGTCCGGTGGTCAGCATCGTGCGTGTGAACAGCGTCGATGAGGCCGTGCGGGTTGCGAACGACACCGAATATGGATTGTCAGCGGCGGTGTTTGGCCGCGATATCGCCCGCGCCATGGAGGTCGCCAAGCGGATCGAGTCCGGCATTTGCCATGTCAACGGGCCGACGGTGCACGACGAAGCGCAAATGCCGTTCGGAGGCACCAAGGCCTCTGGTTATGGCCGTTTCGGCGGCAAGGCAGGCATCGCCGAATTTACCGAACTGCGCTGGATCACCATCGAGACCGGTCCGCAGCATTATCCGATCTGAGTCTGGGCAGGGATCGCGCCGCGGAAATCCCGCGGCGTGACGCCAAAGAAACTCTTGAACGTCCGGGTCGCGTGCGCGCCGTCGGCAAAACCGCATTGCATGGCGAGCGCCGCAATTGAAGTTTGCGACAGGGCAGGTTGCTGCAGCAGGTCTCGAAAGTGGTCGACACGAAGCTGGAGCACGTGGCGTTCAAACGTCGTCTGCTGGTCGGCAAAGACGCGATGCAAGGTTCGCTCCGAAACGCCGAAGGCGGCCGCAATCGCCGGGGCCGGCCGGATCGCCGCAATGTTCGCCCTCAGATAGGTGTCGATCAGGCCGAACAGCTCGGTGCGGGAAAGCCCGTGTTCGTCACCGGTTGCGAGACGAAGCAGGGTCGACAGATAAGCGACGATATCCGTTTCGTCCTGGCCCGGCCGCGCATCCGACAGATGGATGGCAGCGCGAATGAACGCCGCGATCGAACGCGCGATGGCGCCCGACAGCGGAACGGGCCTGGCGCATAGTCGCTCGGCTTGCGGAAACATCTGGAGCAGCGTCGCGGCGGGTACCGTTGCGATCAGCACTTCGGAACGCTGTTCGGGTCCATCGAGCCGATCCTCGAACGGCCGCCGCGCGTCATAGAGTACGCCATATCCCGGCTCGATCGTGCCTTCGTTACCTGCCTGCGCCATCGAGCTTCGCCCGCGACGCTGGAAATCGAACATGAATTCGTCCGAGCCTGCCTTGCTCACGAGCCTTGCATCGCGGCTGTAGCATTGCGGGCTGCTGTCGAAACGCACGAGCTTGACGCTGCCGAGTTCCACGAACTCGAAGTGACCGCTGACCCGCGTCGGACCGATCGGCCTGGTCTCGATATGGGCGAATGATCGACAGATCGACTCGGTCCAGAACGCCTGGCGTTCGGCGGGATGAATTTTGTCTGTCGAGACGCTGATCGGCATCGCGGATGCGGTTCCACAAGGTGATGGCTCACCGTCGCCCGAATTCGGTCCGGCTGGCAAGGTCGAAAAGCTGGCAGGTTCATTCAAGACGGTGCACCCTGGTTACCCTAACGTGCGGTCCAATGTTGCAAGGTGTGAATATGGACCTGACGAGAGAACCGGCCTGTACGGCCGCGACGCATCCCCTCGATCCACTCAGCGAGGCTGAGGTGGTGCTGGCCTCCGATCTGCTGCGGGCCGCCAAGCAACTTGGTCCGGATACCCGCTTCTCCCACGTCCAGCTCGAGGAACCGGCCAAGGCCGACATCCTGGGTTGGACATCAGGCACCAATTTACCGAGGCAGGCGGCGGTCACGCTGTTCGACTGCAAGACCGGGGCGACCCATGTCGCGACCGTCGATCTCGGGTCACGGCAGGTGACGGCATGGCGCGAGCATCCGACCAAGGCGCATCCTTATGGCCAGCCCCCGGTTACGATCGAGGAGGTGTTCAAGGTCGGCGACATCGTCAAGCGTGATGCCGGATGGCGACACGCGATGAAGCGTCGCGGGCTGACGGACGAAGACATCGAGCTGGTCCAGGTCGACCCATTCTCGGCCGGCTATTTCAACCGCGACGTCGAGAAGGGCCGCAGGCTTGTCAGTGGAGTTTCCTTTTGGCGCCGCGATATCAAGGACAATGGCTATGCCCATCCGATCGAGGGCGTGGTCGCGCTGGTCGACCTGATCGAGGACAAGGTCGTCCAGCTCGTGGACGAGCCCGACATTGTTCCGATCCCGAAGCGGTCACGCAATTACGACCGCGCTTCGATCCCGAAAATGCGCGAGGACGTCAAGCCGCTTGATATCGTGCAGACGGACGGTCCAGGCTTTTCCGTCGAGGGGTGGAAAGTCGCGTGGCAGAACTGGTCGTTCCGCGTCGGCTGGACCGCACGCGAAGGCCTCGTGCTGCATCAGATCGGTTTCAATGACAGCGGACGCGAGCGGCCGATCATCTATCGGGCGAGCGTGTCCGACATGATCGTGCCCTACGCCGACCCGACGGCTAACCATTTCTGGAAGTGTGCGTTCGACGCCGGCGAGTACGGTCTGGGCAAGCTCGCCAATGCGCTCGAGCTTGGCTGCGACTGCCTTGGGCACATCCATTATTTCGACGTGCCGGTGGCCGATGATTACGGCAAGCCGTCTGTCATGAAAAACGCGATCTGCCTGCACGAGGAGGATTACGGCATCCTGTGGAAGCACTATGAATTCCGCAACGAGACCTTTGAGGTGCGGCGCTCCCGCCGTCTCGTGATTTCGTTCTTCACGACCGTCGGCAATTATGATTACGGGTTCTACTGGTATTTCTATCAGGACGGCACGATCCAGCTCGAAGTCAAGCTGACCGGCATTATCCAGACCGCGGCGGTAGCGCCCGGCCAAGCCTATCCGTGGGGCGGCATGGTCGCGGAGGGGCTGGGCGGTCCGACGCACCAGCACTTTTTCAACGCGCGCCTGCACATGATGGTCGATGGCGAGCGCAACAGCGTCACCGAGCACGAATTCAAGCCGCGGCCCTTTGGCAAGGACAATCCATACGGCAACGTGTTCGACACCACAGCGCGAACGCTCGCGTGCGAACAGGACGCGGCCCGCGAGGCCGACGGCCGCACCGGGCGCTACTGGAAGATCATCAATCCCAACCAGACCAACAGCGTCGGCGGGCCGACCGGGTACAAGCTGCTGGCGCATGCGGCGCCTGTCATGCTGGCGCAGGAAAACTGTTACATGACCGCGCGCGGCGGTTTTGCGACCAAGCACCTCTGGGTCACGCGCTATGCGCCCGACGAACGCTATGCCAGCGGCGAATTCCCGAACCAGCATGCCGGCGGCGACGGCCTGCCGAAATACGTGGCGCAGAACCGCGGAATCGAAAACGAGGACATCGTGGTCTGGCACACGTTTGGCGCCACCCATGTCTGCCGGCCCGAGGATTTCCCGGTCATGCCGGTCGAATATGTCGGGTTCGCCCTCAAGCCGAACGGCTTCTTCGCCGAGAATCCGGCGATGGATTTGCCGCCTGATCGCAACGACGCAAGCCGCGACGTCAGGGAGAAGGGGACGTGCTGCGCCTGACACGCGACTGGTTTCGCATCCGATCCAAACAGGAGATGGGCCATGAACCGCAGGAAGCTTCTCAAGGGCGCCGGTCTTGCCGCCGCCGCGACAGTTGTCAGCGCGCCCGCGATCGCACAGTCCGCTCCGACGCTGCGCTGGCGGCTGACGACGTCGTTCCCAAAATCCCTCGATACGCTCTATGGCGCGTGCGAGATGTTCAGCAAGGCCATGGCCGATCTGTCGGAGCAGAAATTCCAGATCAGCGTCTATGGACCGGGCGAAATCGTGCCGGCGTTCCAGGTGTTCGACGCGGTCGCCAACAATACCGTCGAGATGGGGAACAGCGCGTCCTACTATTACATCGGCAAGGATCCGGCGTTCGCGTTCGGGACAGCCGTGCCATTTGGGCTCAACACGCGGCAGATGAATGCCTGGCTCGCCTATGGCGGCGGGCTCGAACTGATGAATGAACTTTACAAGCCCTACGGTATCTACGGCCTGCCGTTCGGCAACACGACCGCGCAGATGGGCGGCTGGTTCCGCAAGGAGATCAAGACGCTCGATGATTTGAAGGGTCTGAAATTCCGGGTCGGCGGTGTGGCCGGGCAGGTGCTGGCCCGCATTGGCGTCGTGCCGCAGCAGATTCCGCCGGGGGATATCTACCCCGCGCTTGAGAAAGGCACGATCGACGCTGCCGAATGGATCGGCCCCTACGACGACGAGAAGCTCGGCTTCCTCAAGGTCGCGCCCTATTACTATTATCCCGGCTGGTGGGAAGGCTGCGCCAACGGCTTTCTCTACATCAACACGGCGAAGTGGGCGGAGCTTCCAAAAGTCTATCAGGACATGATGACGATCGCGGCCGCGCAGGTGGCCGCCGACCTGACCGCCAAATACGATACCCGCAACGCCCAGGCGATCAAACGCCTGGTCGCGGCCGGCGCGCAGCTTCGGCCATTCTCGACCGACATCCTCGACGCCTGCTTCAAGGAGACCAATGAGCTGTTCGCGGAGGTCGCGGCCAAGAACAGCAAGTTTAAAGCCCTGAACGACTCCATGACGGCGTTCCGCAACGAGCAATATCAGTGGCATCAGGTCTGCGAAGCCACCTACGACAATTACATGATCCGGCGAAGCCGCGGCTAGGCTGATATCGCCGGCGGCTCGCCAGAACCGGAGACGCATTTGGATATTCGCACCGGGCGGCCGGTTTCGCTCGCGCCTCGTGGCATGGTGACGTCACCGCATTCGCTGGCGTCCTCGGCAGGCGTCGATGTGCTTCGCGCCGGTGGATCCGCCATCGATGCCGCGATCGCCGCCAGCGCCGTGCTGGCGGTCGTTTATCCGCACATGACAGGGCTGGGCGGCGATGCGTTCTGGCTCGAGGCCGCAGCGGAGAGATCAAATACCTCAACGGCGGCGGCAAGGCCGCAGCGGGCGCATCGCTGTCGTCGATGGAGGGCAGAGGGCTGAAAGAAATCCCGCTGCGCGGGATCGTCCCGGCGACGCTGACGGTACCGGGCGCGGTTGCAAGCTGGGTTGCGGCGCATGAGGCCCATGGCCGGCTGCCGCTGCGGCGCGTGCTCGAATCTGCGATCGGCTATGCGCGCGATGGGTTTCCGGTCTCCGCGCGGCTGGCGAGCTTCATCGAGATGATGCGCGACGATCTCGTTCAGCAACTCGAAACCGCCGGGATTTTCTTGCCCGATGGTGCGGTGCCCGCGCCAGGCACAAGGCTCACTAATCCCAATCTGGCGAGGACGCTTGAAGCGATCGGGAATCATGGATGGTCCGGATTTTACGAGGGACCCATCGCCGCTGAAATGGTACGCTTCTCGCAAGCGCAAGGCGGTTTCTTTCAGCCCGGAGATTTCGAGGCGCAAAGGGCGACCTGGGGTACGCCGCTGACCGGCCGCTACCACGACGTCACCATTTTCAACACGCCGCCGCCGACGCAGGGTTTTACCGTGATCGAGATGCTCAATTTGCTCGAGCCGCTCGAACCGCATCGCATGGACCTGCTCGGACCCGGCCGATTGCACCTGATGGTGCAGGCCAAGCAGATTGCCTATCACGACCGCGATCTCGTGCTCGCCGATCCCGCTTTTGCCGAGGTGCCCGTCGAGACGCTGATTTCCAAAGACTACGCACGCAAGCGGGGCCGGTTGATCGATCCGGCGCGCGCGCTGAAATGGGATGAGGTGCCGTCATTCGGCAGCCTGGCAGGCGATACCGTCTACATCGCCGCGGTCGATCGCGACGGCAATGCGGCCTCGCTCATCCAGAGCCTCTATGGCGGGTTCGGGTCATGCGTGGTGGCGGGTAGCACTGGCGTCGTGCTGCAAAACCGCGGCGCGTACTTCTCGCTCGATCCCAATCATCCCAATCGGCTCGAGCCTCGAAAAATCCCGCTGCACACCCTGATCGCCTCAATGGCCAAACGCGACGGCAAGCTCTGCAGCGTGCTGGGCTGCATGGGCGCGGATGGCCAGCCGCAGATCCAGCTGCAGCTCTATTCGGCGATGATCGATCACGGGCTCGATATTCAGGAGGCGATCGAACTGCCGCGGTTCCTGTCCGGCCGCTTCGGGCTCGGCGAAGCCCGCGATACCCTGCATATGGAAAACCGTTTTCCCGCGGACACGATCCGAGTGCTGGAACAACGGGGCCACACCGTCCATCGCTGGGCTCCGTGGGAGGAGATGGCCGGCCACGCCCATGGCATCACCATCTCACCGCAGGACGGGACCTTGAGCGGCGGTTCGGACCCGCGCAGCGACGGCGCCGCCATCGGATACTGAAAACGTCAATTCGCCGTCTTGAACGGTGCGACCGCGATCCCGGCTTCCTTCAATGCCTGGCGCACGCCGCGCCCGATCTCGACCGCGCCCGGCGTATCGCCATGAATGCAGACCGTATCGGTGCGCATCTTGATGACCTTGCCTGTGACCGAGACCACGGCGCCGTCCTGCACCATCCGAACCACCCGATCGGCGATCATCTTGGGGTCGTGCAGCACCGCGCCCGGCTTCTTGCGCGATACCAGCTGGCCGTCGTCCTCATAGGCGCGGTCGGCGAAAACTTCGTGCACCATCGGCAGGTTGGCGGCTTCGCCCGCGGTCACCAGCTTGGAATTGGCCAGCACCACGAAGATCAAATTGGGATCGACCGCCTTGATGCCGTTGGCGATTGCCCGTGCGGTCATGTCGTCCTCGCAGGCGACGTTGGAGATCGCGCCATGCGCCTTGACGTGGGTGACCTTGTGGCCGGCCGCGGTCGCGATCGCCTGCAGCGCGCCGATCTGGTAGGCGATCAGGTTCTCGATCTCCGATGACTTCAAGCCGGGCATCGGCCGGCGGCCGAAACCGTGCAGGTCGCGGTAGCCGGGATGAGCGCCGACGCTGACGCCCCGCGCCTTTGCCAGCTCGACCGTGCGGCGCATGATATCGGGATCGCCGGCGTGGAAACCGCAGGCGACGTTGACCGAGGTCGCAAGCTCGATCATCGCGGCGTCATTGCCCATTTCCCACGCGCCAAATCCTTCGCCGAGATCGCAGTTGAGGTCGATGGTTGTCATGGTGCTGGTCCGCTTCTTGGTGCGTGGATCTAGAGTTAGTCCGGGCCCGATACGTCCGCGGGCGAGGCAACCTGCCAAGTGGCCGCATCGACGGCACTGACGGCGTAGCCGGCGACGTTGGCATCTTGCAGCGCGTCGATGTTGAGATCAAAGCTTTCGATTGGCCGCAGCCGGTCGGGCAGGGAACGCAACAAATCAGCGAATTGGCGCGCCGCGGCCTGGGCTTCCGCCATGCTGACGGCCTTGAAGCGAAAGGCCCGCCCGGCCGGCGTCTGCGCAAACCGGCCGAAGTCGGCGGAAATCACCGTGGCGATCTTGGGATAACCGCCGCTGGTGCCGCGATCCGGCATCAACACGATCGGCTGGCCGTTGCCGGGAACCTGCAGGCTGCCGTTCACCGTGCCGTCGGAAACGATGTTGTGGCCGTGCAGATGCTTGATGACGGGGCCTTCGAGCCGATAACCCATGCGGTCGCTGGTGGCCGAAATCTTCCATTCGCTGTCGATAAACAGTTGTTTGGCATCATCAGCGAATTCGTCGTCCTGCGGTCCCCAGACCACGCGGATCGGCGCCTCTGCCATTGCCGGCAGCTCGATCCGGCGTTCCGGTGCGCCGCTGGCCGGTTTCGTCTGCAATTCGTCGCCGCTCTGCAGCGGGCGCGGGTAGGGACTGCCGAGCCCGGCGCGCGCGTTGACGGAGAGGCTGCCAAAGTCAGGTTCGCCGGCGATGCCGCCCTCGAAGGCGAGGTAGCTGAACGAACCGCTGCGGGCAAATCCAAGCGTCAGGGTCTCGCCGTCGGCCAGCGTCGCAGACGTATCGACCGCAACCGGGCGTCCGGCAATATCGGCATTGCGCGACGCCCCTGACAGCGCGATGCGAACGGCGCCGCCGCGCGCGGTGAAGGCGGCGCCGAACGGGCCGATCTCGACAGCGGCTGCAAACAGCTCGTTGCCGACCAGCGTGTTGGCCGCCGCCAGCGCCAGCCGGTCCATCGCGCCGCTCGGCACCAGGCCATAGCGCTGGGAGCCGGGGCGGCCGCCGTCCTGCACCGAACTGGCCGGGCCGATGGTGGTGATGACGAGCTTGCTCATGATGGCATCAACTCGGCCACGATCTCTCCTGTGGCCGCGGCGCGGTCCTGCTCGGCAAAGGTTTTGCTGTCGACCGGCGCGAAAGTAATGGCGTCGCCGGGTTCCAGCAGGAAAGTCGGATCGCGATGCAGCTGATAGGTCCGGACTGCAGTCTGTCCGAGCAGGTGCCAGCCACTGGGCCCGGCCAGGCATTGCACCCCGGTCTGCACGCCGCCGATCGAGACCGTGCCGGCCGGGGTCAGCAGCCGCGGATTTTGCCGGCGCGGCATCTGCATCGAGGCTGCTAAGCCAGAGAGATAGGACCAGCCCGGCGTAAAGCCGATCATGGCGACGCGGTAGTCGCCGGCGATGTGCCGCGCCACGATGTCGTCGGGCGTGGTCTTGAGCGTCTTGGCGACGTCTTCGAGGTCGACGCCGTGCTCGCCGCCATAGACCACGGGGATGCGCCAGCGCCGGGTCTTCGTCGCCTCCGGTACCGGCAGCTGCGCCAGCGCCAGGATATGCTCGCCAAGCGCTTCAAATGAAATTCGCACGGGATCGTAATGCACCAGCAGCGAGCGATAGGTCGGCACGGTCTCGTTGACGCCTTCAACCGGCGCGGCCGCCATCGCGCCATCGAGCGCCAGCACCCGCCCGTTGGCGGCATCGTCGATGTTGCGGGAAAACTCCACCGTGATGGCGCTGTCGCCACTGGGCAAAAGGCGGGGTGGGGGTAGCGTCGCGGCCATGGCCTCGGTACTGCCTCGGGATCTGTCTCAGGACTGGCTGGTGACTCGTTGGGCTGAGATCAGGCTGTAGCGTGTTTCGCGCGCCAGTGGAATTCGCTTCGTGCGAAATCATTGAGCAAGTTCAATAAATTAATCTGCATGGCAGCGATAAGCTGTTGTGATCGCTCCGCTGCGAACGAACCCTTGACGCGATGCCCGCGCCCCGCAAGATGCGCTACCTTTTGATCCCCTCGCATTGGAGCGTTGCCTTACCGATGTCCCTGACCCCTGAAGCGATCGCGACCCTGTCCCGCGTGTCCACTGCCACCATCACCACGGTTCTGCTGAAGAAGGGCCTGCGGAACGTCTGGATGCGCGGCACCAAACCGTTGCGCCCGGGACAGCCGCGGCTGGTCGGGCCGGCCTTCACGCTGCGCTTCGTTCCCGCGCGCGAAGATCTCGCCACCCCCGAATCGTGGTCCTCGCCGATCTCCACCCGGACGGCGATCGAAGCGATGCCGCAGGGCTGCATTGCCGTGGTCGACGCCATGGGCGTCAAGGATGCCGGTATCTTCGGCGACATCCTGTGCGCACGCATGGTCAAGCGCGGGGTCGCGGCGCTGATCACCGACGGCGTCGTGCGCGACGTCGAGGGCGTGCTCGGCACCGGCCTGCCGGTCTGGTGCGATGGTTACGCGGCGCCACCGTCGGTGGCCGGGTTGACCTTCGTCGGCTGGGGCGAGCCGATCGGCTGCGGCGGGGTTGCGGTATTTCCGAACGACGTCGTGGTCGCCGACCAGGACGGCGCGGTGCTGATCCCGCAAGCGTTCCTCGACCTCATCCTGGCCGAAGGCGCCGAGCAGGAGCGGATGGAAGCCTGGATCGTCAACGAAGTGAACAACGGCGCGGCGCTGCCCGGCCTCTACCCCATGAATGCCGAGACCAAGGCGCGCTACGCGGCGAGCAAGAAATAACATCAACAAAGCGAGGTAACGCCATGGATATTCACGTCTCCGGCTCGCGGCCGACGCGCAAGGCTCCACCCGATTATTTCACCGGTACGGTCTGGCAGGACCCGATCATCGCCACCGAGGCGCCGGCGCGGCTGGTTTCCACCCGCGTCTCTTTCGAGCCCGGCGCGCGTACGGCGTGGCACTCGCATCCGCTCGGGCAGACCCTGTACGTGGTTTCGGGGATCGGCCGTGTGCAGGCCGTGGGCGGACCGGTCCGGGAGATCCGGCCCGGGGACGTGGTCTGGATCCCGCCCGGCGAGAAGCACTGGCATGGGGCCTCGCCAACCAACGGCATGACCCACATCGCGATGCAGGAAGCGCTCGACGGCAGCTACGCGACCTGGATGGAGAAGGTCACGGACGCCGAGTATGCGGCGAAGGTCGGGTAGTGATGATCTCCGTGCCCCGGACGCTGCGCAGCACGAAGTGATGCGCTGCTGAGCCGGTGCCCATCCTGTTAGCGGCGACGTGGTCCCGGCTCATCAGAAGTGGCAAACAAAAAGCCCCGCTGGCGAAGGCGGGGCCTTGGTCGAATGTGCGTCGTTCGCGCGTCAGTTCACACGGGTCCAGGTCTGGCCGCCGCAGAACATGCCGCCAAAGGCGCAGCCCTGAACGCGCAGGCTGTCGGAGCCTTTCATAGCGAGCGTTGAATCATAGGTGCTGCCGGAATTCGGATCGAAAATCCGGCCGCTCCATTTGTTGTCCTTGCCGGGCTTCATGTTGATCAGCACCTGCTCGCCGTTGCGGTTCGACTTCTTGTCGACGGAATAGCCGCAAAGATTGGCGCCACATTGTTCGATCCGGACCTTGCCTTCCTTCTCTTCCGTCAGCCAGACGCCAAGCGGCGAGTTCGCTGCCTGCGGGGCCGCCGGCGGCGGTGCAGGCGGTGGCGTTACCGCGGCGACGGCAGGCGCAGGTTTTGGCGCGGGCGGCGGCTCTTGCTGGACCTGCGGAGCGGGCGCGCTGGGCGGCAGTGGAGCGGCCGGCACAGTCACCGGATCCGCCGCCGGAGCAACGGCGACAGTCGACGGTTCAGCGGGCGCGACCGGTGCGGGAGTTGCAGGAACGGATGCAGGGGCCGCCGGAGCAGCGGCCTGCTCGGCGGGGAGAGGCGCGGGGGGAGCAGGTGCGGCGGGAGCCACCGTGTCGGGCTGCGTCCTGGAGTCCGTCTTTGCCTGTTGCGGCGACTGCTTGCGCGGACGGTCGCGATCACCGTCCTCGTTGCGCGAGCGTTTGGCCTTCGGCGTATTGTCGTAGACGCCTGGGATCTGAACGGTGCCGCGATCGGGATCGATCCGAATGGTGCGGCCGCCGTAATCGAAGGTGTACTGCGCCTGCGCGGCACTGCTCGCCAGCAAAAACGCGGCGATCGCCAGAAGCTTCTTCATAATGACCTCCTGAGCAGGGAATCCCAACCCCCGAAGCTACGCAATGGCAGCTCGCAAAACGTGATCCAGATCACTTTCAAACGATAAGTCGTGTATCAGCGGCTTTGGTTCAATGTCGTCCGCGCAGCCCAATTTGCCCCCGACAAACGGTCAATTTGCGGCGAAAATTGCATATTTGCCGGCCGATCAATCGAACCAGGCGGCGTAGATTTTCCTGAAACTGCCATCCTCGGTTGAGATGTGCAGCCACTGATCGACGAAGGCTTTCAGGGCGACGTCGCGCTGCAGCCAATAGGCTTTCTCGGCGAAGTCGAACGGCTTTTCGGGATGCACCGCGCACAGCACGCCGGGATGCAGCTTCTGCTGGTACAGCGTCTCCGACGAATCCGTCATCATCAGGTCGGCATTGCCCTTGGCGATCTCGTCGAAGATCGTGACGTTGTCGTTGTGGAGTTTCACTTCCGCGTTCTTGACGTTGGCGCGGGCAAACCGTTCGTTGGTGCCGCCGGGATTGACGATCACACGCGTGCCGGGCTTATCGATGTCGGCAATGGTTTCGTACTTACCCTTGTCGGCGCAGCGCGCGATCGGCGTCTTGCCCTCACGCATGATCGGCGTCGAGAACAGGCCCTTCTTCTGCCGGTCAAGCGTGATCGATACGCCGCCCATCGCGACGTCGAAATTGTCGGCCTCGAAATCCTTCATCAGTTGCGGCCATGCGGTGTGGACGAATTCGACCTTGACGCCGAGCGCCTTGCCGAGCGCTTCCGCCATGTCGACGTCAAAGCCGCTGAATTTCGAAGTCGTCTTGTCGAGATAGGTGAAGGGCCGGTAGTCGCCGGTCATGCCGACCCGCAGCGTGCCGCGCTTGATGATGTCGTCGAGGCGGGAAGGGGCCGGTTGCTGGGCATGGGCTGACATCGTCAACAGGACAGCCATGCCCAGACCAAATAGCATTCGAAACATCAGTTCTTCTCCGCCGGTGAGTTCGATGACACCTTGGTTGTGTTAGCGCAGGATTTAGACCAGATGCACGTCACCACGGCTTACGACATCCTGCGCCAAGCCGGCGTGGATCTCCCCAAGAAGGATTTCCTGGGGCCGCCGAAATAGCGTGTAGGATTATGTCTCGCCGTTGTCTTTGCGCACCAGATTGGCGACGGCGGTGCGTCCTGTCATTTCGCTTTTCAGTTGCTCGAACCGGCGACGTGCCGCAGCTTCGCGGTCGTCGACCAGCTGGATCGCGGCATCCTTGTTCATCGGTCCGCTGACAATCGGCGTTGAATTCTCGCCAATGGTCTCGTCGACGTAATAGTCGCCATCGTCCTCGCGGACCGTCCATTTGAAACGGATCGCGGCCATTGGTCCGGGCCCGACCTTGGAATAGCCATCGGCCTCGAAAGGTAGAAAGACCTCAGGCGGCGGGGCGGCCTCGATCGGCGCGGCGGCCTCAAGCGGCGGTGGAACCGCGAGCGACGGCAGTGCTTCGATCGGTTGAAATTCTTCGAGCGGCGGAGGTTCGAGCGGCGGAGGGGTGGCCGGCGCGTCTTCAGCGGCTGGCCGTTCGCGCTCGCGCGGGATCACGGGCGGCTGATCGAGAATGCTGGCGATCGCCGCCAGGGCGTTGTCGGTCGGGTCGTTTTGGCTCACGATTCGGCCTCCGGATCGAACTCCGTCTGCGGAATCGGTGTCCGCTACGGTAGTATCCACTATAGTCCAATGATGTCCAAGTTATCCCTATGAACAGGGCACTTCTCTGATAACTTCTGTCTAGCGTTGTCCATCGAGTTCCGGTACAATCCGAGAACATTTTGTACATCAGATTGTACATTGCTATCGGGACTCAGATGGGACGAGCCGCAAACAGATTATCCCCTTTACGGGTCAAAAGTGACTTGCCACCCGGGCTTTATGGTGACGGTCACGGGCTGTATTTGCAAGTCAGCGCCCAGAAAACGAAGGCCTGGGTCTATCGATATATGATCGCGGGCCGCGCTCGGAAGATGGGTTTGGGGCCAATCCATTCGGTGTCGCTCGCGGAAGCCCGCAGGCGGGCTGCAGATATTCATCGCCAGATTTGGGATGGGGTCGATCCAATCGATGCAAGGCGCAAGATCAAGGGCGAGCAGGCGGCTGCAAAGGTTAGGGGCATATCATTCCGTCAGTGCGCGGAGAAATATATAGAAGCCCACGCGTCAAGTTGGAAATCCGCTCGGCATGTCCAGCAATGGCCGGCAACGCTAAAACAATATGTGTACCCCGTTGTCGGCGACATGCCGGTGTCGGCGATCGAGAAATCGCATGTTTTGAGCGTGCTGGAGCCGATCTGGCTCACCAAGACCGAAACCGCGCGCCGTGTACGCGGCCGGATCGAAACCGTGCTAGATTGGGCGCGGGCGCGTGACTACCGCAGCGGGGAAAATCCGGCTCGGTGGCGCGGCCATCTCGACCAACTCCTACCGGCGCGCTCGCGTATTGCACCCGTCAAGAACCTTGCCGCGATGCCTTATCGCGATCTGCCGCGCTTTATGGGGAAGCTTCGGGAACAAGTTGGCCTCAATGCTAGGGCGTTGGAGTTCCTTATTTTGACCGCCGCCCGCACGGGCGATGTCATCGGCGCCACGTGGGGCGAGATCGACTTCACGGAGCGGCTTTGGATCGTTCCCGGAGCGCGCGTAAAGTCAAAGAAGGGTACACTCCGTCGCGACCATGTCGTGCCCCTATGCGACCGTGCAATCGAATTGCTGAGCGGTTTGCGACGAGAAGGCGAGTTCATCTTCAACGAATTGTATCCCGAGAAGCCGATGTCGCCGGCGGTGATGATCCGATTGACGAAAGAGATGGTCGGCGACGGAGTGACCGTGCACGGGTTTAGATCTGCGTTCCGCGACTGGGGCGCCGAGCAAACCAATTATCCAAACGAGATGCTCGAAATGGCTCTTGCGCACACCGTGAGCAATAAGGTTGAGGCTGCGTATCGAAGGGGGGATCAGCGGGAAAAGCGGCGCCGCCTGATGGAGGATTGGGCGGCTTATTGTGCGGTAATGGAGCCGGCCCATGATTGAAGATCGGACGACGAAGGATCGCAAGACGTTGGCTAGACTCGTCCAGCGGCATGGCGCTTCTTGGGTTATCGATAACACCAAGAAAATTGAGAGTGAGCCTCCCGCGTCGCCTATCGGCAGGAGGCCGCACTATCGTTTCAACATAGCATCTGTTTGGGCCTGTGTTGAATTCCGACGAAAAAAATACTCGGAAACGATCATCGAGGCGTGCGATGCGCTCCATAGCGTGATGAAAAAGCACCACGTCGGATTCAAGTTAAAGCCCGGTCGCCTCAAAGGAATGTATCACGACGCATCAAAGAATCGGCGACACGAGCCAGCATTAGCAGAAATGATGGAATTAGGCTTAGATGCAGTGAGAAGCACAGTCCGCGAGGTGGAAAGAGTTTCGGATGACATTGTATTCTTCCCAGCGTTGCTTGACGTTGACGATGAACTCCCGCCAACGGTCATGATTTCCACTTTGCATAATTTGCGAACGAAAAGTTCGGAAATACGTTGATCCGTTTTTGAACATTCTGAAGTTCAAATATTAAACTCACTTTTTGAACTCTAGCCTCGACGTTACATCCATCTTGCTCCGGAATAAACCGAAGCAGTAACAGATGGTGCGACGATGCTCGAAAAGTTTATCCGCCCTCGCCAGGTTCAGGCGGCAATGGGCTGGAGCCGCTCAACACTCTATCAAAAGATTAGTGAAGGCGTGTTCCCCGCTCCGGTGAAGCTGGACGCTAGCGGAAGGGCAGTGGGCTGGCCCGAGCGCGAGATTGCCGCGTATCAGCAGGCGCGTATCGCAGCTCGCGACAAGATGGTGGCGGCATGATGCGCCACCATCCCGAAATACGTCAGCGCGACAATGATGGCCTTTTTGATGTCGTGTGCGGCGACATTGTCGCCGGTCCGTTCCCGAGTTGGGCATTCGCACAGCGGGTAGCCAGCGGGGAGGGGCCGGCTTCAATAGAGAGTGCGGGCGGAAAGTTTAGGCGCTTCCGGATCGTTCGGGAGGCATCGAATGCATCCGCCTGATCCGGAAACGCGAAACCCCGCCACCGGGCAAGGTGGCAGGGCGATGTCGCAAGCCAATTTCAACACCGACGATATTGCCACCGAACACACAAAACTTCAAGCGCGCCGCATCTCGCGGCTCTACGCAGTCTCGTTCGCCACCGCCGCCACCATCGCGCGCCTTTGCTATTCGGTGGCGCAATGACGCAGGCAGAGCTTTATCAGGCCGACGACACCACCGAAGTGGAAATCCACCGGAATTCCACCGGAACGGCTTCAACGAATGCCGAGCGCCAGCGTCGCTACCGTCAACGTAACGCAAAACGTAACGCGTGCGACTGTCACGAACGTAACGACCGTAACGCCTTGACCGTTACGCCACCGGTGACGGCGCGCGTTACGGGGGGTGACGTAACGGTATTGTGCGCGTCGCAAGACAAGATCGAAATCACATTCGACGACGACGGCGACGCAATCATCGCGCAAACCCGCTGGCCCGACGAAGATCAGGCGATCATCATCTCCCGCGACAACATCGCCAGGTTCATCGACAACCTGACCGATGCTCTCGGCATCGGCAGCATTGGAGGCCCTGGATGAGAGGGCGAGATAAGCGCGAGATGCCGGCCGGGCGCTACGTCACCTTGCGCGAGTACATGCTGGCATCGGCGGCGTGGCAAAGACTAGATCCGAATTCCCGTTGCCTCTACGTCGAGCTGGCGAGGCGCTACAGGGGCCCGAACTCAAACAACGGCAAGATACCCTACAGCGTGCGCGAGGCCGCCAGCGCTCTCCGCATTGGACGCAGCACCGCATGCCGTTGTTTCGATCTGTTGCAAGAGACAGGATTCATCAAGGTGGGGAAGCAGAGCGGCTTCAACATGAAGGGGCGCGTCTCGACGGAGTGGTTGCTGACCGAGTTTCCCGACGACACCAAAACAGGCGTGATGGCCACCAAGGAGTTTATGAAATGGATAGCTGAAAAATCAATCAACAGTCCCATGTCAGGACCTAACAGTCCCACCTCAGAACCTATACGGGTCCTGTAATGGGACCGTGTTGCAGACGAGCAACGTTTATGGCTCTGGGATGGGACTGTGAGGGCCAATTTTCGATCCCCACAGTCCCACTACAAGGACACTCTACAGCTTGCCAGTGGGTAGCTGCTCTGTGTCGCTCACCACTCAACGATGACCGTTCACGGTTGGCAACCGAAGCCGCACGCGATGCCAGCAATGCAAGCCCGAATGTTTCTCAAGAACAAGCGGCCCGCTAGGTGGTAACCCACATACCGATGCCGATAACCACCAACCCCACGACAATGACAAGCAGGTCGATCGTGAGCCAATGCGGGATGAGCTTCGCAGGATGTTCAGGCATGGCTGAGTCCTCCGACCGCCGCATATTGGACCTGAAAGGTGCAGGAGCAAACAACCTGAGAGCGCGCCCTTCGGGGTGCTGGCAACTCTTCCGGGCGGCAGCCACCCTGACACCGGGAGGGTATCGACCTTTTCCGGTCGTTAAAAAAGCCGGCAACCGCATGGGTAGCCACGGAGAGATTACTTCCTGCCGATGGCAGCTCTATTCAAAGGGACGGCTAGTTGCTCTGGGCCGCGAGCAAGGGAGGGTGGCATGGCGGGCAATATCGCTGGCGCTTTCAAAGGGCGGGACACGAAATCATCTGCAAAACCAAATTGATTGTCTGAGCCGTTCGACGTGGCGCGGCGGTGCTGCGTGACCGAGCAAGCCGCCCGTATCCGCCGAATCCGCGATCAGCTGAAGACCGGCGGCACCCTCTCGCCGGAGGATCAGACCGCGATTGCGGGCGCGATCGAGTTGTCCGAGCGGCACGGCATGCCCTTGGAGCGCGCGCTGCGGTGGCCGACGCACTGGCGGTCTCACGTCCGCTTCCTGGATGCGCTGGCCGCCCCCGACCTTTCATCGTTGTGCGTGGGTCGCAGCTGCCGCTCCGACGCGCGATCGATCATGCGCAATCCGTTCGCCATGAAGCAACTGACAATCGCCAACAGCGGCAAGAAACCCGGCTTCGAAAAGATACGCCGTGCGCTTTCTTCGCTTGGGTCGAATTATGCCAGCGAAACTACCCCAACATTTTCGACGGACGGTCAACCCACCGGTAGATTGCAAGCATGAGCAACATGAAACTCGTCAAAACCATCACGCCGCCCATGCTTCCTCCACACGAAGAAGCAGCGGAAACTGTTTATCGACTGCGGCAGCAGCGCGCGGACACGCTGGCGCGAATCATTGAACTGGAAAAAGCGGGAGCGACCCCGAAAGCCGCCCCACGCGCCGAGCATGACCTCGATGCACTCGAACGGCAGTTGCTCGGCAACAGCCACGGGGAGCATTCGCAAGCCAAAAAGGCAAACCACGAGCTTTTCGATCTGCGCCTACGACTTCAGACATTCGACCGCCTAATTCTTCGGGCCGAGGAGACGGTCGCAGTCGCGCACCGGGATCGCTCGCGCGGGCTCGTGGCCGCGGCCGCGAAGGATTGGGCTGAGCTGCAAAGACAGCGCGCCGCTTTGATCGCCGGACTTCACAAGGTGAATCGGCAGATCGAGGATCTTAAGAAATCCTGCCGTTCTGGCGGGCAGTATGCCGGCATGCCGTGCGACGGGTTCACTCCCAGGCTATTTGGCATCGGTGGTCCGCAGGACGCGACCAATCATTGGGCTTACGCATTTTTGAAACAGGCGACCCTTGCCGGCTACGTCCGCGCCGAAGATGTCGCTGATGTCATGAGCCGCGCGGCTGAAAGGGTGCTTTGAAATCCAATGTCTAGCTTAACCTCAGCCGAACAGTTTCGGCGCCGGCTCAAGGGCGGCATCAACCGCGTTTATTGGAGCGCGTCGGATGTTCACCGGATCGCCAAGCGGTTTGGCTTGGTCGAGCGTGACATCGCGACCGTTCTGCCTGCGCTTCCGACCAAAACAGAGTTGCGGGTCTTCGGCGACGCCGCTGAATTCGACTTCACGGCCACGTTGAGCACGGCAGCCGTTGATCGGTCTGGCGACTCGATTGCTGTTAATGGCTGGAAGCTGGACGAATTCAGGAGAAACCCAACCGTTTTCTTCAATCACCTAAGCGGCGAACTGCCTGTCGGCCGAGCAACGAACGTTTGGATCGGTGGCGATAAGTTGAAGGGGGCAGTGAAGCTAGCCCCTTCAACAGCAAATCCCCTGGCTGGACAGGTCCGTGAGCTTATCAAGGGCGGCTATCTGTCCGCGATCAGCGTGGGCTTCGTGCCGAATTCCTGGGAATTCGCCAAGGACTCGTCGCGGCCTCTCGGCTCGATAAATTTCATTTCGCAAACGCTTCTGGAATTTTCGATCGTGGGTCTGCCGTGTAATCAGCAGGCCCTTATCGACCAAGTTCCGGTGCCGTTGAGCGCGAGCAAATCAAACGTAATTAGCAGCGATCGCCTAGCGCGCATGCGTCGTGAAATTGAGCGACTGAGGGCCCGGCCATGATTATTCCAGAGCAGCCCCTTCAATCACAGCGCGATGCCGAAGAAGACAACTTAGCGCGCGCGGGATTTGCCCTTGTGTCGGCGGAAACGATGGTTCGACTTGAGGACGTTGAGCGTCGGCTCAGTCAGGGTCTCCCTGTCTCTGCCTCTGAATGCGAGGATATTCTTTACGCCTGCTATAGCGGCCTGCTGAGCGAGTACTGCCGCGAAGCCAAGGTCATAGCGTGACCAATCAACCCGATAAGGACCTTAAACGATGAGCTATGAGAATTTCGCAACGCGCATTCCAATCAATGCCGTGTCAAAGACCGCAGGCGCTACCGCCAGCGGTATCATCGACACGTTCCTGCCGAACTGTGGCCCTGCGCGGTGGTGCACGATCGACTTGATCGCCACGACGGCCGATGTCGTCAGCAACAAGCCGACTGTTCTTAAGCTTCAGGAGGGCGAAACAACCGACGCAACCAGTATGGTCAACATCGCGGGCTTCGTTGGTGGTACGGACTTCACCATCCCGAACGCGAACACCGCAGCCACGGCTCTGATCCAGAACTCGTACAAGTTCAACGTCGATCTGCGGGCGCGCAAGCGATACATCCAGGTCTCGTACAGTCCAGCCACTACGCAGGTCGTTAGCGCGATTGCCAACCTGTCCATGGCGGGAAGCTCACCCACGACGGCAGCCAAGGCCAACGCTATGACGCTGGCTGAGGGGTAAGGGGCATAGGCCCCCAGGGGCGGGTGATTTGTTGCCAAGGTAAAAGGGAAAAAACCGGTCGGTCGTGCTGTTAGCAAAGCCGTTGCCCCCGTTTAAAAACTCGCCATTGAAGGACTGATTTTGAAAGCTAAAACGCCAAAAGCGCCTGCCCATCTAAGCGATTCCACCCGGGTCTGGTGGCGTCTAGTGGTGCGCGACTATGAGTTAGAAGCCCATCACCTCCGCCTTTTGCAGGCCGCTGGTGAGTGTTGGGATCGCCTTCAGCAAGCCCGGGAGTTGCTTGCGCGGGATGGCTTGGTGGTCGAAGGCCGCGAGGGCGGAATGCGTCCACACCCCGCTGTGGCCATTGAGAGGGACAGCCGGGTGGGCTTCGCGCGGCTCATCCGTGAGCTGGATCTTGATGTCGAGCCGCCATCCGGCACCCGCACGGCGCCCGCAGCGCTGCGCTCTAACCGAAGGGGAGCGTATGCCGGTTAAATTCAGAAAATGCAAAGTGCGCACCCCGCCGATCACCGACGAGGCGGTTGCGCTGTTCCGGCTTTGCAATGAGATCGCCGCCGCCGGACAGGATGAGAACTTCGAGAATGAAGGTGGCCGCCGCCGTGAATATCTGGACGCATATCGGGCGCTCAGCAGGGCGGTCGGGATCAACTTCTGGGAAGTGAGCCCACTCGATGCCGTCCAAGAATCGCCGCCGGACTATATGCGCCAGAACCCGTTGCAGTTCGGATACTGGGAAAAAGCGTGGGGAGCCCGGCGGGAGATTCTCGCCGCGCTGAAGCGCACTAAGAAAAGCCAAGCCCGTGCCGGTTAAATTGCGAAAGCCCAAGACACGTATCGCCCAAATCAGCGACGAGGCGATCGCGTCGTTCTCGCTGTGCCAGGAAATTGATGCTGCTGGACAGTATGACGAGTTCGAGGACAAGGGCGGCAGGCGCCGGGAGTACTATGACGCCCACAGCACATTGCACTGCGAACTCCAATTGAAGCCGTGGGAAGCGTCGCCGGCCGATGTACCCGACGACGGCGACTGCCCGTACCGCAACGGTGCCCACTGGGACGAGTCCTGGGCGAAAGCGCAGGATCTGCGGCGTGAAATTTTAGCGGCGATGAAGCGGAGCAAATCGAAGTGACGAGTGCTTTGCGCCTCGGATGTAAAGGCGCAGAGGCGGGTGGGGCCGGCGGAATCAAGCGGCACCGCCGGCCCCTGCCTCACCCGAGAGAGGGTTCATTTCAACTCGGGCGCGACTGTCAAGAAATGCCAAACGCCGCTTCGAGTTTCGGCCCGCGACATCGTGTCAGCGGAATTTAACGTGGGGGGAGTTTGTAATGTTGTGGCAAGCAACGCCATGAAAGCAAGAGATGTCCACCGATGTGCGCTAGACCGAAACCAGATCATCCTGATCCGCATTCAACGGTCCCGACGCCGGCTCGCCCTGGGGTAAAAGAAATTACTGGCGAGGGCCCTTTGCTCCTAGCGCAATCAATTGCTGTCCGATTGCCGCCATGTCTGCACGAGGGATGGCGATTCCAGCGCAGAAGCACCAAAGAACAGAACTAGGTTGTCGCAGTCTGGTATATGACTCGGACCAAAAGCTAATCCTGTTGGTACAATCGAAGTCGGCGGAATAGATGTCTGCGGCGTTGTTGGCGATTGATCCGAAGCAGTCGCCGCGGCACCCAAAAGCGTTGCTGCTACCGCACAAGTTTCTGACAGCTCAACGTCTGTGACACAGATTTCTTTTCCGTGCCGGATCAGGGCGATTTCCATTTTTCCGGTGTTTGAATTCGCGGTTGCCCTTAGTCCGTTCTCTACAGCGTTCGACATATCGTAACCCCCATGTTGGCGGGTTATAGTTTCGCAACCAGAGCGGGCGAGCAAGCGGTAAAGGCGCTGCGCGAAGTAGTTAAGCCCCGGTGTTCTTCTCAGGTGCGGCGAACCGTGGTACTGATTCGTATTCTTCGGGGGAGGATCGAATGCGTATCGCCCTGCCTTATACTGCTATAGCAACGTGCATATTGATGAGTGCCTGGCTCGCACTTTTAGCCCTTCTTTAGACGCAGCGAGGCCGGTTGCGAGGCAAGCGCGCAACCTTCACGGCCGGTTTAACCGCTCTTTCTCTTGGGCCTCTAGCGCGGGGTCGATTGCCGCTTTGGCGGCGCGAATTGCGACGTCGCGCACCAGCGCTTCGCCTTGCCGCCGACCGGACGCCAGATCGACTGACCATTTCCATTTTCTATCGATGCCCTGGACCACTCTGAACTCAATGTCCCGATACTCCATGGCTAGCTCCAGTCCTCCTCCCCGGGTTGTGATAGTGACGGCCCGGAAAAATGCGAATCCGGCTAGACCAGTCGCAACGTCAACTGGCGCCGATCCGCACCCTCATGACGTTCGACAAAATCAGAGAGCGCAGAGGGGAGATCGCGCATCCTTTCCAGCACAGTGGGATCCGAAGCTTGGAATTCACGTGACTTGAAGTCGCGGC
>JADMIO011485839.1_pt1 | contig 60136 bp, 49 predicted proteins | sample 8958161 | NCBI WGS metagenome assembly JADMIO01 (sample SAMN16585339, study PRJNA669376) | soil metagenome | isolation source: Crop rotation soil | place: USA: Cullars Rotation, Alabama | collected 2011
GGGGGGGGGGGGGGGGGGGGGGGGCTGAGCACCTTGGCGCTCATGTAGGGGTGGTTAAATAAGGCAAAATCGTTTGGCATGCTCTATTTCTTTGGTGAGGGAATATTGCTATTACAGCGACACGCACTGCAGGAGGGGGTGGCTCCAATCTCAATTTTTTCTGCAAATACACAACTTTCTGTTTGATGGTTAGGGAAAGGCTGTTACAACGACCCTTTCCTCCAAAGAGAGGTTGCTACCATGTCAAAGGTCCATGCTCCTATCCATTTTATATGATACTCCGACATATCATCTCATCTTCGACCTCTTCACTTCCCTCTTCGAACTTCGCCGTGTCACGCTTGATTAGTTCTGACGTGATGAGGAGGTGAGAGGCGGGCGGTTAGCATGCAATACTGAGTTCAAGAAGAGTATAACTCATACCGGCCCGGTGACTATGCTGTTCCTTCTCTTGTACAATAGGGACCGACTATGCAATACAAAATCCAACGAGCACAATTCATAATAACCGAGTTGCCAAGTCGTCGTTTTCTCCTCGGGATAACAGGTTCCGATTATTGTGGTACTAAGTCCAAAAAAACACGATTCATAAACGGCGGAGTTGCCACGCCATGTCTTCCTATGTGCAAAGCAAGATTGTTTATACGGTATTACTTTTTCAAACAGTATAATGCTTAATTTTGACACTATTCATCACAGAGTGGGTCTGGTTTGTATATGTATTTATGATTCATGATTCTCTCTTGCTAGTCTATAATTCCAATCTATTAGCTTCTCCCAAGATTTTAGGATCCGATCAGATTTTATACAGTATTAGCTTTTAAAGAATAGTAATAACCCAAGATGTAAATAGTTGAGACGACTCTCCCTTTCGGGTATTATGTCTATATGGATGGCTCATTGCCTCGTTACTCCATCCTCCGGATCTATTGCATCGTCGTCCATTTCGATGACATGTAGGGCTTTTCTACACAGCCAACGACCAGGCATCTAATTTCTTAAATTTTCGTAAATATGATTGGTGGAAAAAGATTATTAATTATACTATTGGTGTAAAGTTAACATTCATAAACAACTTCTAATGAAATTAGATCTGTTGACTGTGAGCCAATCATTTAAATCCGTTATGAGGCTTCAAATAACCACGTTACCTTCAGTCCACGCTCTCGCAACAGCACTTTTTATTTCTATTTGGCGTTATCTTCACTAGTAGATCTCAAATTTGTAATTTTTTTTAGCAAATTCTTTGTTTTTATTGGATTATATTTGATTGTTATGTAAATAAGCACAAATCATTGGATAAAAAAAGAATTTAGGTTAACCCCCTTCAACATTGAACATCCCAAAGATGACCCAGTCTGGCCCCAGATTGTAACACCATCAGGGCCCGATCCCATCGACACCATGATACATGCACGCACACGCATGTACATATATATATGCACAAATACACACATATATAAACAAGTTCGCACGCGATGGGACGGACTCATAATACCGTTGCTTCGGTTGATGGCGTTGCTGGTGTCTGACGAAGCGACTGATTTAATGTATCGACTAAGTCACCGACTCACTGACTGATCTGGCTGATCATGATTCATCAGTTTAATTCTGTGCATGTTTGGATCCTCCTCTTTCTATGTCTCTCTCTCTCTCTCTCTCTCTCTCTCTCTCTCTCTCTCTCTCTCTCTCCCGAACTTTCCGTTGATGTTTTAGCCCCTTTAGTGTCAGCTTGTGGGTACCCTCAGACGTTGTGATGTCTTAACATTGTTTAAATGTACACGGGCCCTCGTCAGACGTACATGTGATCGGACTATTGACACTTTATCGCTCTGTAGCGCTCATCTGATTTATTGCGCACATTCACGTACTCGGTTCACATTTCTTTTCTCTCTCTGCTCTTCTTTCTTGCTGTCTTTATACTTTGAACCCTTTTGTTTGTATTAGTCAATCAATTGCTGGTGGCAAATATTCTCAACTGTTGATAATTCATGACATGGGTTGAGATTCACTTTTATGGTCTCGAATTACGCTATATGCGTGTAACGACGTGATGAATGATTGATAACGCTCGAGATAAAGGCAGATATTAAATATATTTCATTCTAAAACTATGTAGATACATGCAATGTGATTGCTTGTTTTGGTCATTCAATGACCTGGCAGAGATACGGTATATGCTGTCTGATCCCATGATGATAAACCAAAATCGCGTTACAAGTGCGTTTAATTGTTATAGATTGCTAGCTGTATTGTAAAATACGTTCAATATTTACGAGGGAAAGTATTAAAAATATTATACGCTATGATCTAACTGCGTGCAAGCGTGACTGATCACACCTTGCCCGTATCTAAAGTCATTTGCTAATTGGCTTTCCGAATGGCGTAGTGTTGCATATAAGTGCTTGGTTTGGCACAACTAATCGCAAAAAAAAAGATTTTATTTGGTCAGATATTGTACGGTTTGGTGTGGTGGAAAAAAAATTATCATAAAAGGTACAGCTTTGCTTTCGCTTTTAATATAACAGGCATTGCTGGAAATGCTTATTTGTTTTTATTTGTATGCTTGCTATATTTTACATTCTTCCTTATGTTCTAATATCATTGCAGTATTTTAACCGATAACTCAGTGTGGGATGATGAACCGTTTTCTTTTTCTATTTTCCTATGGACTCGTTTCTTTTTGGGTTTTATGAAAAAAGGATTCGTGTCTGTGAATGAATGATACGTGTGAGCACTATTTCCTTCTTCTAACTTTCGAGTAATAAGATTAACTTCTATAATACTTGGGTTTTTTGCAGCACCAGCTACTTCCACTTTTCAAAATGTCGAGCTCACAGGCTGTATGTATTTTTCATAAAAGTCTTATTCTTTTAACATATAAGAAATTCATAATTTTTATATCTTGCATAGGTCCGTGTATATACAGTGTGCTTGATGATCTAGTTGAATTTAGTCCAAAAACAAAGAATCGGTCGAATATTTTTTTAAAATACTGATTTTCATTTTTGGTAATCAATTTTCTACAGATGGTGATGAAACTATACCAGGATGTGATTGATGATGTCGTCCGTAATATGAAACAAGAATTTGAAAATGATGGAATAGATGACCAAATTTTGCAGGAATTGCAGAACGTATGATATTTAAAAAGCTGGCATTAGCCAAAGTTGAAACATATACTTGTAATTTCATTTTGGTGCTTCGTTTCCTGCTTGCAAGTTAACTTGGTCAAGATTGCTGTTTTTCTAAGTGCGCGGGTGTATGACCGCTTCTTTTCAATTTTGAAAAACGTACGCACGCAGATTTGGGAGATAAAGCTACAAGAAATGAATAAGTTTGATAACAATGATGAAGACGACAATGAATCCGTGGATGATTATAGCCAGGATGACAGTAGAGCTCTGTATATGTACCCTCATCAGGTGAAGTGATAATTACCTATTTATATGGTACTAGTTCATTCGACGAGGATATTTGATGATCTCTATCATTCATGGGGAAAGGCAGGATGTATTTCCCAGCACCATATAAGCGTGCGATGATTTGGACTTATTGACATAAAAATATTCGATATTGTTAGCTCAATAGGCCTCTGCTTTGCTGGCTTTTTTTGACAGGGATCTCAGGGTTCTCAATATCGATCAAATAGTAATTCGCTTCAAGAGCCCCCTGTATGTGCTGGTTGATGAACACTTCAGTGATGTGTTTGTTGTCACACTCTGAATTTATGAACTTATTTTTTAATATATCAGTATTACGACGATATTCCTCAAAGCGATGGTCCAGGCGACAGATATCCCGATAAGAAGGTACTATTTTCCTGATATTTGATACAAACAAACCTCCACATTTAATAATGGCCTGAGCGAGGGCACTTGGTTGATTTTGTCGTATGAAAAAATTACTATACGAACAGAATTGCACCGTTTTTGTATATTTTAGTATTAAACGAACTTGTCTTATTATATTACCAGTTTTGTTTTTTAAAACAGAATGAAGATCGAGAAATTTACAATATGGTAAGAAACCAACTACGTTCGAAAGGTTGGTAATTTTCAAATCTCTTTGTTGCCTGCTTGTTTTCTAATCATCTTGTGGAGTTACGTTGTTTTTTTATATCACTGAAGGTGATGCTGTGGTTTGCAATATTTTTTAATTGCATACTCTTTTTTGATCTAGATACTCGGGCATCCATCCCTCAGCTTGATGGCGATTATGACGATGATGAAGATCAAGATAAAGCAGCTGATTTGGGAGAAGAGGTAACAAAGTTGCAGACCTGAGCGCGTCCGTATGATTGTCATCATCACACCGTTAAATATATGCCTCACATGTATCGTCGATTGACAACAGACAGCATTTTCCATATTTTATAGGGCGGCTCAGAATATTCTAATTTGGGAGATGATCTGGATAGCAGCGGTGACGGTGAGCCTGAAACCGATGATTTGGTGCTATGCTTATTCGATAAAGTATGCACACCATCAGTTCAATTAAGTACATAGATATATTGACAATTCACACGAATTGTTAGCTATACGTACATTGGGTAGTAAGTAACAACAGTGCGGCTGGCAGAGCAAATATGTTTCATCGCTGAACATAATCGACCGTATAAACTATAACTGGGCAGGTGACACGTACGAAAAACAAATGGAAAACTACTCTCAAGGATGGTGTCATGCGATTGAATGGTCGCGATTACGTATTCCATAAAGGCCAGGGGGAGTTTGAATGGTAAAAAAACCCCCAGTCACATTCGCTAAGGTCACGCTTATCGTATAGATCGATTCCACAGACCAGACTTTCTTATCTTACCTCCTAACTAATTACCATGATTCTATTTCTGCCTCTTATCTATTTGGCATTTTTTCAAACAAAATTTTAATATTTAATGCTATTTTGACCGGTTTTGCTTAGCTAATTTTTTTTAAAATTAGTGCTTTTCAAATAGATAAACATTTAAAGATTCAACATCATGTTCATTTTTTGACAACGCAAGAATGAAATTCCAAAACACAAGAAATCTTCGTCTTTTTCAGTTAGTACTTCAATTTTATGCTTGTTTTTTGCGATATCCGCAGCATGATCTGCGCAGTCCCAATTACTCTTTAACATCGACACAGTAGGACTACTGATCACTTTATTTCTCATTCATAATTGTTTCTAAATTTTTTTGAACCATGCCAATAAAACATGCGATGCTGCTTTACAAAAATCGAAATATGATTGTGTGGACAAGCATCATCTTCATTATTTCTTTTAAACAAGATCTATAATTAAGAGTTAAAACAATATTTGAAAACAAGGCAAACGGCCCACAACAAAAAAGGCATAGACCAAACAAAAACCGAACATTTTTGGGCTTCAAGGAGCGCAACAAATAGTGGCCGTCAACATGTCTTTTCTCTCTCTTATTCTTCAAAAAATGAGAAAAAAGAAAATAATGTTGAACAATCATGTTATATATTTGTCTTAGATTTGCATCTATTCATCATCGTCATTCCACAGTGCCTTGGCATTTGGATAAGGGCCATCCTCAGAGACGAAGAAGACACCGTCGATATATCTTGAATTCCGCTTAAAACTGTTAATTTTTTGGAAATCTTCTTCGGGAATGCTCCTGTTTTGATGGAAATAAAGCCGCTTAAACAAACCCATGCATCTCCTTGACCGTAGCGTTAAACGTTCGAATATATCACGCGCACATTCAACATAAAATTAATACCACTTACCAATTAAACACATCTAGGTTATTTCTTATGCGATCCATGTGGACAGATTTAGGGATGACAACTGTGCCACGTTGGATAGCCCATCGGATCAATACTTGGCCTGGATTCTTATTCAGCTTTTGTGCAACTTGCTTAATCGTTTCATCCTAAAATTAGTAAAAATCAAATATTAATATTCTTTATTAACCTCTACGTTTCAGAGCGATCAGCGGTATAACAAATCTACAATAATGTATTATTGTGGTCTGAAATAGAAAAGCCAAATGCGAAATCATATGCAGTGGAAAATCCAAACTTATTGATGTCCAACTTTTTTTTTTGGCAGTACGAGTATGTGAAAAAACAAACATGTCATACTTCCAGTAATACTGGATCCTTTCGGTCAGTCATGTGTGCCGAATCAGGAGATCCAAGAGGGCTATAAGCCGTCATCGGAATGCCTTTTTGCTGTGAATTAGTATGCAATATGTGTTTCACATTTACTTTGAAGCAACTCCTAACAGAGAGTATGTGATTAATACAAGCACGGGTAGGCGCTTTGAAAAATGATCATTTTCCACAATACCTCCAAATATTCCTTTAATTTTCGGTTTTGGAAATAAGGATGCGCCTCCACCTGGAGATTGTTCATTTGACAGAACATCGTTGATTAGAAATGAGTCAATCAGATAGACCAGTAATTATGCTTTATGTCAAAGCGTATAAGAAGGTCGTAATAGGAACATATGTTAATAAAAAGTAGTAGGTTACGTACGAACCTGAACCATCTCCGGCTTGATCTTTGCATAAGATAGTAGATCATCGAGCTTCTTGCGGCTAAAATTGGAGACACCAATATGTTTCACTAATCCCTTTTCTACCAGTTTCTCCATCGCGTGCCAAGTTTCCTGTAAAGTCCCGTCAAGTTTGTAAATAACACTACAGCTAATTAGCAGCATGCAAGTCCATAAGTTACCAAAAAAAACCGGAAAAAAAGTGGGCGAAAGCATATTTTTTATAGCCATCCAAAATGAACTGCTCAACTTTATGGGCATCTATGTTTATATAGGCAGGTTAACAGTAGCGATTGTAATTTACATTCACATACCTTAATTGGGGGAATCAAACTTTCCCCCTTATTGCCCGTCACGGGCCAATGGATCAAATAGAGATCTAAATAATCTAATCGAAGTCTCTTCAGCGAATCTCTGCAAGCTTTTTCGACTTCGTCCATTTTGTGGAAATCATTCCAGAGCTTGCTGGTTATCCAAACGTCTTCTCGCTTAATATTGCCCTCTTTCCAGATCTGCGCGCAATATCATGCATAAATTAAATAGCTCAACCACAATAGACAAATTTCGTCCAGCCAACGTTCATACATAGCCACATAAGATACTCCTACATACGTCTTCCAAAGCTTGGCCGATTTCCTCTTCATTACCATAAACCCAAGCGCAATCGATGTGGCGATAACCTGCTTTCAACGCTTCCTTCACAGCGGCACCCACTTGGCCATCTTCACTTTTCCATGTGCCCAACTAAGTGTGGTTACATACATGTGAATATTACCAATTCCGTATGTTAAAACATCAAATTCCTTTGACCAATTATAAGAGCCTTTTGAACATTTAAGAGCTGAAATAATGGCATAAATATCCCGAAAACCAGAACAAAATGAACATACACCAATCATGGGCATCTCGTCGTTACCGACGCGGACGGTGTGTTGATTGACAGCCAGCATGATGTCAAGATTTCTGATCGTTAGAAAGGAAACTGAAAGACCAACTGATGATTTCAAAAGCGGACGCGCTGCTTATGTAGACGCTGAACGAGAATACAAAGAAGGGTTAAAATGCGCCCCCGCGAGTGGGTGCGCGCGTGTGTGTATGTTTACGTGTCGAGAATGGACTCAATCAGGGCGTCTTTTTATCCCTGTGGTCCCACTTATGCACATCAATGTATTTGGCGAATTTGGGACATTTTTGGTTTATTTTTTATTGATTATACCGCGCGCACACACACACAACGCGTGCACGCATCAGTGGCAGACTGCGGAAAAATGTTCATGCGTGTATGTTTATGGGAAATATTCTATTCAAGCTATGTAAATACACACACGAACAAGACGATGATCGGCTTATGCACCACACGCATACGCACACACATACTCTCTGTTTCGTTAGGCTGCTTCTCGTATATCTCTCTGTATAGCCGTGCGCAGGGTGGATCATATCTCTCCGTTTTGTTTTTTCTTCACTACGCGTTATTTTTGTCTCTTCTTCTATTGGTATTATTATTATGATTGCTGTTGCACTGACCAATTCCAGCTAGCTACCCTCGCCACATACACAACATATAGGCAAATACACATTCACATAATATGTATATCGTGGATTACCACTCGCGCAAACTCTCTTGATGCTGATCTCCCACTTTTTTTTTTTTCACACATAAAGCACACATTAAGCACCGCATCACACATCGAAGAGCCATTCTTCATTGGGGTAGACACGTACGTTCTATTCTTTCTTTTTGATGCTCTCTCTCCGGACACACATACCCACGCCAACGCGCACACGCACCCACATAGACAGAGAAAGCAATGTAAACTGAAGCAGCAGGCGACTCATACGAGATTAGAGCGAGAGAGAGACAATGGAAGAAACAGAGGCAGACAGCGCGGGAGACGCAAACAGAGAGACATTAGACCACACTGCACATGGACCATACACTCTTTCACTCCCCTTGCACTGGGCCCTCGAGCTCCGCCCACACTGCTCTTGAACATCTTTCAGTTTTTAAAAAAATCGGAAAGAAAAACTACCAGTTGTGTGCTCTTCGTTTCACTCACACAAGCGTTCTCTCTTCTCTCTCTCTTTCCTTATTTTTGAATAGATAAATCTCTTTTTGTCGTTTTGTGAACTTTTATGTGTGTTGCAATGCTCGAAGGTTTTTGTTCTCCGCCTGCGCATCATTTTTTTGAATCTTTGTGGCGCTGCTGCGGTGAGATTGTTTAATGCTGTTGTTATTGGGAGCCGAAGTATATTATGGAATACCTATGATTAGATCTATATATATGCAACTATATCACTCACTTTACTTACCGTTCGATTAGTTCCGCTGGGCTGAGCGATCCTATGAAAAACTCGCGCCGACTAAACCTTCAAAGCGTCCTTTGATACCCAGTGAAGTCCTTTGATACCCAGTGAAAACCGGGTATATGACCTAAAACGCCTAGGGGTTGTTTAGCATAGAATAAATAATAGATCAGCTCCTCTCCCATCAGCCTGTTGAAGATTCATGGGTTGGTCCGTAATATTTTTGACTGATACCATCACCTTCACCTTAATTTTGCCTCGTCACCATGCCTTGCGATGGCCCTCCCCTCTCGCCTTATTGTTTATGGATTGCTAATCCCTTTCTTTTCGTTTTAGCTGCCGCACATACTCATGTTCTTGGTGGTTGTGCTTTTCGATTTCTTTGGCTCTATATTTGTATGTGTGTGTCTGTGAGTGTGTGCGCCCGGCACCTCTTGCTCTCTCTCTTGGTCTGTGTGCAATGCAACTGCTTGTTGGTTTGTCAATCAATAATATGTTTATTTTAATTGGTCTATAAAGTGTAAACAATACTTGGTTGGATAATTTTAAAATCGCTTAAAAGAACATTTTGTGATTGGTTTATAATAATGTTTCATCTACGTCCAATCAAAACATGCGGAGATTGTAATTCTTTCAAAATTCTTTGACGTGTGAGTCATCGTGGACTGCCAGCGCAAGACCAAAGACAACGATGATTGGTGCACAATTTCGGGTGCTTTAAATTCCCGAATATTTTCGTACCAATAAAAATGCATGTTCTTTAGAAATGGATCAACAGCAGTTGGGTGTACAGAATTTGATCACAGATGGCCGTGGGCACCATTCCTCAAGGCTCTCATTTCTTTCTTCCGCACAGACACTCGAGGTTCGGGGACGGGGGGCGTTTGTGTATATATCAGTGTTGGTATTTGTTGGTCAATGTATAGTGTGTGGGTACAAGTTGGTGTATGTATGTATGTATGTGGACGGGTTAAACAAGAATGAGCGTGGCGTAGGGGTAGGCGTAGCTAGCCTCTCCAACCGGGTCGGATGTGAATCATTCGTTTGTTGGCTTGATGCTTTCTCTGGTTCGGTATGGGCCATTTTTTGAGAATGGAAAACAAGTGTCTGTTGACCTGTATTTCAAATAGCAAGTGTAAGTGTTCTATGATTGAAAACAGGCGTCGATAGATCTATATCTCAAAAAAGCGCTGGTGCTATGATGGGAAACAAACGTTCATTGATCTGTATCTCAAGTCGCAGTAGTTGAGAATGATTGATTCACTGTAGTGATCGTTATCAACAAATCGCACCAGCGTTCCGTGAATTATCCTTAGCTGTAATTAGCGAGCTATTAAGTTCAAGTTATAGTAATAGTGAATGGTAAGAATTATAAACAGTAGTGGGTGTCACGTGTAAGCTTAGCAATAGTCATAGCAATAATCGTCATAATAAACCAGACGCCGTATTTGCTGTTCCGGGTATGGACAACATTGAGCGCAAATCATAGATCGATATTCACAGCAACCATATTTCGTTCTAGATTTCATAAGGGCGGACGAACGAATGTAAATCTATAGCTGTGTAGTTTTCCCTACGAAAATAATTTGAAAAGGTGCCTAAACCTTATTAGAGTAGTCCAATGCCTATGGCAGTTCATGGTACTACTGTGGAAGTTTCTGTCATACCAAATTAACCCATCCTAACAACAACAGCAACAACAATTTCGACAATAAAATAGTGTTACACTGGCAATCATAACAGTAAGAATTGTTTCAAACGTCTAGACCGTCTCGAACAATTCGATCTCAATTTTTAACACCATTTTCATATGCGCACAAACTGTCCGTGTAGCATGTGCTGTTACGTTTTAACACGTGCATAGTCACGTGACAAAAATTAAGCCTGACGGAGAGCCTCTATTGATTTTGTCTAATTTTTTACTTCGTACAGTAACCAATAGTATATTTTGTAGTTTAGTTATTATCCAATGTAAAATAAAAATTTATTATCATTGCGTTTATTCGCTCTTATGCGAATGTGATTGTCTAACACAAACAAAACAACCAATGAACGTTGATTTTTATTTAAAAAGCCAATCAAATATGTTCTTCGTCGTGATTATTCTCATCATCATACAGCGACGAGATAACCGTTTGAAAACATACTAAACATCGAATGATGCGGCACACGTTGTAACGATTCGAAAACCAAAAATCGATCTATCAGCACACATTTCATATACTACCGGATGTAAATACTAGGTGCAATCGCATCCTTGCTAGGCAATCATATCCATGCGCTATGTCAAGTAAACTCACAAAACAATTGTCCACAATCAATGATCGGAAACAGCAAAGCTGTTGCTTGTAGTCGTCAAATGTTCTATGCGGATAATGGTCCCCTTCAACAAAGAAGGAGCCCACCTCCTGTGTAATCTTTGAGTTATTTTTTAATCAATTTTTTTCTATTACTAATTTCCAATTCTGTAAAGGTTAGTAGACGCCCAACAATACTATTTTTTGTCAACGTTGAAACGTTACGGTTAACAACCAAATGTATTCATAGTCCTCGACATGTTTGGACTGCGAAAAAAATTGGCCGAGCCAGCAGCTACTGTCGGTTCACGCCAGCGCTCATCTTCCTCTGATAATTTTAATGTCTTAGGTAAGTATATAAATTTCACAATGTAGTTAAATTGCTTATGTTTTTTGATTTTTCTCTCTGTTAGTTGAAGCATGCCACGCTGCCTCTTAGTGATGATTCCCGAGCAACGACGAGATAAGTATATGGCATTTGCACAATACACTAACTACACATGTTATTATATGAATATTTTATAGCTGGATTGGGGATCGATATCCATGCCTTTGAAGGCAATCACATGGATCAGGATGGTATGAAGCACAGATGTAAATTGAGAACGTTTTTATGCCAATAACGTAATAGCTTTAAAGTGTGCTTCTGGTTGCCTGGTAAGATTTTTTTCACAATAATGGTTGGATGCCAATTTTTTGATGCAACTTAATAGATGACGCCGAACTAGAGGCAGAACTTTTAAAATTACAGGAAGGATTGGAGTCAACATCGCCCTCGTCAAGATCAAACCGCAAAAATGACGGTAAAGTTTGCTTTGTAACATAACAATATTCAACATCTACCGTAAATTAGCGGACTTAATTTTTCATCGCAGATACCGAATTAAGTAAGTCATTAAAGGATGCACAAAACGAAGTGAATTTCGACAATATTGACTTCACGGATGAGGATTTGAACGACGCTGAATTAATGGTATCTTTAACTTGATCATTCTTTTCAACATATTAGTAAATAAATTTCCAACATGTATATATGCATGTATTGACTTATGAACGTTTATCAAAATAGTGTTAGACACTGTTGGATGTTGTTTGATACAAAAATTTGGTCCATATTTTGTTTTTCAAATGGGTATAACTCAAGGCGGAACTAAAAAAGTTGGAGAGTGGGAAAGAAGTTAGTAAAGCACGGTCTTCGCAACCATTGACATTTGACCAACAACATCCTACTGTAACGGAAGCCGTAAAACCGCTTGTTCCTGGACGAATAACAATAGTATACGCAAGCCGCGTCTATTTTGAATATTTACTTTCTGTTAACATTTTTCACATAAATCATATAGCCATCTTGACAAAGTTATGGGAATGTTCAATATAAGAAAATGAACTCCCGTTTAACGGTTATGCTACGATGAGCCATTTAGTGCATGCTAGAAACTATTAAATTTTGACAAAAGCTTAAGAAAATATGAGACAGCTAAATGTTTCTTTTATCGGTTCTCCAACAAGGATTCATCAACACCGGCTAAGCAGACTCAAATTATTCCATCCGCCTATTCATCGGTAAGTAATGGCAATATTTGTTGGTACCTTATGCTTCCGTGAGTGATTTGTTCTATAGTCAATGCGGTTCGCATGGGCAGTCTTAAAGATGACGAAAAATATGCTTGCTCTTGATTATGGGCAGATGACGGACCAGAATGAATTTGAGCGAGCAGACATACACAAGACTACTGGCGGTACGAGGGTCGACAGCCATATCACTCAAAGCGTCGCATCCTTACAGGTTGTTGGAGGTGCTATATTTACTCTTAGATGTACTATTCTGAATGGGACAAATAGTAAATACTTTTGGTGGCTGGAATATGAGTAACAATAAAACTATTAAAATGATTCTGAGCCAAATTTCTTAAAATGTACAGCCGAGTGTGGTATTATTACGACCTGAGAAAGAAGTTGCTAGAACACAACAGTATACACCGATAAATATCACTGAAGAGAACAAAATCAAAAGTATCGGGTACAATAAGAAAGATATTCTTCTCCTACTCTCAAAACGCCAGGTATCATGTACGCACAAAAAAATTCTGCCAACATCTGTGCATTGAACGCAAAGAGAAGTGCAAACGCGTGCCTGTTAATAGAATAACTTTCATTACGTGCAGTTGAGACTTATTTTATTATATTAGTAAAATGTAGTTCTATTATGTTTGTGCTCCAAGTGTAAATTATTACAGGCTCATGAGTATCCATTGTTATGGTCTAGGCGAGTTATAGGACCTCTGCGGTCCAAGCGAAAAGGCAGGGAAATCAAGACCTTGCTATTAGTTTGTTGCGAATCTACAAAACGCTTGTGGCGATGAGTGAGCATGTAGAACAAGGCAATATATTTTTCAGATTTCTGACATGACTCGTAGGTTAGCAGTGACACTGCTTTAAAATATGTTTCCTGTGCTGTCATATGTCTTATTTACTCGTCATCAAACCATAATGTCTCTCACTCACACGTATTGCATCAGATCTGCCAATTGATGCAACAGCCATTCCAGAAGCGCCATCGACAATGATGACTAATGCTTTGCAACGTAAGGCCACAGCCAAGCATGAGCCATCAGGTGAGCAAAATGGCTTCGTTTTCCATGAATGTCTCATCCGCACTCATTATCAATCAATGATACACTATCAGCAGATATCTACTTTTTGTTTGTTGTCGTTTTGCTGCTTATAATGAGTAAAAGTGGATAAGTGACATATGGCCGCCAGGCAAATTGGTGGTCATTATTTACTTTTTATTTCAGAATTCTTCTCTTGCCCTTCATTCTTGTGCTGGTGTTTGTGCTTTTGCTTCTTCTTTTTTATTGTTGCATTTGCACGCGACGTAGGTTCAACACAACACACGGGGCCGGCAATGGATGCTTCTAGAAAGATGAAAGATTTAGAAGAATGGAAGCAACTACAGCAGAGACCAACTGTCAATCCACCTCCACAGAGCCACTCTGAGGTAGGCTTCGTGCTTAAGTGTTGTTTGATTTTTAGTTCGTTAGATCAATGAGGAAAGTTAAAACATCCATATGACAGTAGTCAAAACATCTATTGTAATACCAAAGCACCCGAGTTCACGCACACGTAATTTTAGGCAACGCAGCACAATACACAAACAGCACCCGGAAGAGTTGACCAGACCAAAGACACGCAAAACCTTTCAAAAGATGTTGTCAAACAATTTGAGAAACAAGTGACTCAATGTACGGAATATGTTCAGGTAATCTAGCCGCTGTTATGTGAACCATTTTTCGTCGTATATTAACTTATCGCATTGGTTTTTCATATTATCTTATGATTGTCGTCAGATTTACACCAGAGAAGGCAATAAAGATCGAGCAGCTCATTTCTTAAAGTTGAAAAAACAGTTCGAAAATGATTTGTCCACAATAAGGGTTGCTTCCGTATGTACAAGATATGATTTCTTCCTGTCAACAAGCAGTGGTCTCAGTTTATGAATGCTGCGTTCCATCACAGTCTCGTGGACAGATCGTGAAATTCAAACAATTGGACGAAAAGGTTATCGGCAAACGGTATGAGTTATTGAAGACAAAAATTTAACTTGGTTTGAGATATATTTATTTCAGAGTAGCTGATTATTGTGTAATCATTGGAAAGAAATTTTACTGACCTAAATATCTCGTATCCGCAATGGGGTAATATCGGGTGTGATAAAAAATAAAAATAGTAACCTTATATATTTTTGAATAGAAAATTCTTTGATCTCAAGCCAACTGAGATGGAATTGTACATAAGTGGATGTTCTAATTTGCCAAAAGAAGCCGTAAGTCTTGTAATGCACTTTAAGTTGAATCTTGCAGGAAACGCATGGTGTATTGATTCTTTGTTTTTCCTACCTTTCAGGTCGACTATAACGCATTTCTGACCTGGTCAATTAATTTTCCGTCTGCCGAATCGCCTCAAAATGGAACTGCACCTAGTTGTGACAATTCTCCTCATCCGAGTACATATATTTAATGAATATTGGTGATGACTTTTCGTTTGTGAATCATCTATTGTTCGTTTTTTGCAATGTTTAGCCAATTCAACAGAAATTAATGGAACAATAACAAAAACAAATGATAACTATAACAAAAGGCATATTTTGCCTTTCGTCAGAAATGGATTTTTCCGCAATGATTACGATTGATAGGCGAAAGACATTTTTGCGGTTCGCACAACGTCGTTCGGTAGACATAACGTTGATGTACAAAAGTTTTTTCCGAAAAATCGTTGTGGTAAGAATCATTTTTACTATTGACTAAGGCGCTTCTATGTGTAAATGCTGTTTGTGTCATATTGAGCTGCCTCCTATCGCAGGGAATAGCACGAGTTCCGCTGATTGACTTATTTAAGAAAAATGAGATGAGCTATAAGGCTGAGGTATGTTGTCGATATAAAGTCACCACATCGTGCTGCCTTGTTCTGCGCAACTTCGACATGAAAGGTCGCGTAGAGGTATTTGGCACTTATTGGCTGTGTAATCTATGATTTATAGTTTATGGACTCGAATAGGAGACCAATTGGAGCTTATGTATTTGCCAGACTGCGCACATCTTCCCCGCTGGAAGGAGATGGTACGCGACACGGTCATTGTACGATACGATTGAAGAGAACGTCTGGTTACCAGTTTGAAATTGATATCAGTAATCAACTTTCATGAAATGATTGAGTAAGAGAGACTCTATTTGACTCATGAAGCATTTTCTTGATAAAATAGCCGCCGCGGAGCCGGATAAAATCGTAAAATTTTTATCAATCGCCAGTGTGGACAGTCCCTCAGCGTCCGTAAAGTAAATGACATCTATATTTGTCACGTTAAACAAGCTTATAAGTAAGACTTCGTCTATTTATATAAACAACAACGATGTAGAATAGATAACAAAAGCCGTCTATCAACAAATCATTAATTTAAATTTATTGCCTTTCTAGGCCAGCAATATCATCACGGGCTACGCCTTCTGTAAAAGCGCTTGCTTCCGACAGCATTACTTCCCGTGGCCTTGAAGAAACGATGGACGACGAATCTGATGATGAGGGTGATCCAGATGATCCCTCGAGGTAAGCTTCCGATCTTGATGCCATTGGCAATTCATTTTACTTTTTTCCGTAAAAGAATTATATAGATCAATAAATTGACATATGTTTTTAAATTTTTGAGGGTATTTGAACAGTGCTTTAAACTCAAGATAAATTCTTGTAAATAAATTATTGGGCATTTTCATTTAAATACATGGACTTGTTTTTACATCAGTGTCATGAAGTGTGTGAGTAATGATGTTCTTGAATGGATGGTTCGGCAATGTGACGGCAAGATAGCAGAATACAAGAGGAAGGGCTTGAAGCCAGACGACATGGTATGCTATATTGAAAACCATGTCTGACAAACGATCTATTGCTTAAGTTCGTTTATTACTCAGATCGATCGGAAACAACAAGCTCAGCTTGCTATTGATCTTTTAGTATATCAGTTAAATGGCGCTTTATCTCCTGAAGGTATGACATGCCGAGGGACTTGTTTCTACAGTCAACATGTTATGTCATTATTAGTCTACATGTCGACAGGCTGTACATTATACACTTTTGCAATTATACTCTCTTCATTCGTGTGGATTTGCAAGATATTATTTAGAATCTACGTATACAATTAATATTGTAGAGTATCTAGAGAGATTGCGAAAGCAAGTTGCCTCTGAGAAAGCATTGGCCCTTCGTCTCAAGCGCAAGGGAAAGCTGGATTGGTATATATTAGTTTTCGGCTGCCATATTTAAAGGGTCTGTGTTTTTACACCAAAATATCCTAAATATGTAACAATGCCTTATAAGAAACGTGTCGCGGATATACCGTAGTCTAGATCTTGTCTAATTTGTGCATTGTTTATGCATAGATAAAATACGCATTATTTAAAGAATCTACATGATTGCTACTTACTCGTTTGTTGCAGGGCGATGCAAGCTATGACACGGGCAAAAATAATGATGGAAGAACTGCGATCTGTTAACCCCAACGAGCTTGAGATCAAAGCAGAAGCAATGCCGGTAATTGCTGTTATTATAAACGCTGCACCTACTATGTTGGATTTATTTAAGCAAACAGCATATGATGAATATTGTGCAGGCTGTGAATGTCACACTGCCAACAGACAACCATACCAGTACGTCGACCGATAACCACAAAAGAATAAGTATACCATTAACTACATCAATGCGCCCTGTAGCTGAGCCTGGCAACAGCACAAATAGTCTTGAAGATGACACTTATGATGGTGACCCAGACAAGTAATCGAAGCAATTTCGAAATATATAAATAAACAGCAACTCTCTAGACTTGGGATTGGTGCGCCGTGAAGCACTACGTCACTCATTATTACATTTGATCACAGTGTCATGGAATATGTCAGCCATGAGGTTCTGCAGTGGGTATTGGACGAATGTGACAAGGCCATTAATTTATGCAAAGCTGAAGGACGTCCAGTGCCTGGAGAGCTGGTATGCATTTTTTCATTGTGCGTTTACCACTTGTTTTAGGAGTTTAGAAATACAATTAGGAAGGTGAATAACGAATGGTCTAAGAATCACGTCTTTGAAACATGAAAAATAGAAGATGTAAATCACAAGAATTGTTTCTTTTTCTATTTTAACAGTTGGACCGAAAGGAGCAGGCGAATATGCGCCAGGAAATGATAGGACTTGAAGTTACGATGGGAACTCTGACCCCACATCGTATGGTTTCTCGCGGTGCATAGTTGTTCACGTTCAGTCTTCCATGACTTTGGCAGTCTTATTTCCAATGAAATTTGTCGTCGACTGTGTTTAAACTCATCTGTGCATATGCCTTACTTTTTGTTCAGGATATAAAACGTTACTTATCGAAAGCATAACTCGCGAAGAAACTCTTGCCGTGCGACTTAAAAGGGCGAACAATATTGAGTGGTATGTTTCGTTGAAATATGCATTCCTCATAACAGTCCAATCTGTTTTCATAACTTTTATATGTAAATAACAGGGCAAAGCTCGCTTTGGCGCGTGCAAACATTATGGAGATCGAGGTATCCGAAATATCGGATGTCATGATATGAATTCGCTTTCAACCTCTTCAAAGAAACATCACAAGTTAACTGTCACTGATGAACCAATTCGGTCCTTGCTCATGCTAAAAAAAGCATTCAATGATCATAATCAAAATCATAATCAACAACAATTATCTCAATTTTATATAGACATGATTTTAACGCTAGAATGATGACATGTGTACTTCTCTTCTTAGTAGAAAGACGACAGGCGTTTTGTGACATGCCGATTATTCTCTCCTTCACATTGGATGCAATATCACTCACCAATTGCGTCGGAAGCGCGTCATATAATTGCGCTCATTGACCTTACAGCAAGCCAATTTTATCCAATAAACAATTTTAAATATTTGTCATATCTTTTATTGGATTGGTTAAAATACTATTATGGCAAGCCGTGGACCGAATTTCTACCAATGATTGTTCGTTATTTTATGGGGGTGAGGGCGATGGGGGGCCAATGCTGCCGAGAGCCACTCGATCCTTCACACACACACACATTAAACGGCAGTGACACGCCTTGTCTTACCCAGTTTCGCACACCTACGGCAGGATATATGATGTCCCAGTGGACACTGTAACGTGATTGATAACGCAAAAAAATTACGTGCTTGCAAGTATAATATTACTTCTATTCACAAATATTTTACTTAATTATTCCTAGATTTCTTGGCATTCAGAGAATTTGTTGTTGTGCAGTCAACATATATATATTGTAATTACCAACTCAAAACACGTAAGCATTCGCATACTACTGCTATTTACTGATTCAGACTTTTTTCGGTAGTTTAAATATTCAGTACATTTGTTGATAATCAAGTAAAAAAAATTTGAAAGCCGTCCTGTTCACGAGATAATTTGCTTAGCTGACTTATGGAAAACGATTTGAAAATATTGATCCGATTTTAATCCACGGGATGTTCATCATAAAAAGGATTTTACAACCTACATATGATAAAATAGGAAAGAGAATTTTAAAATAAAGCATGACAAAAGAATAAAGTATTTCAAAAATTTAGTATGCGTGATTTCAAAGCCTTGGTGGATCGACTTGAGTCTGCGGCCAAGTCAAAGAATTGGGTATGTTTTTTATTAGCGAATGAAGGCTGTTGTTTCTTGTGTATTTTACGATTGGATAAATTTATTCTTTGTTGAGATTTATTGCTCAATTTTCTATTTTATTTAACAGGCAAAATGTATTATCACTTTTGGACGTTTAGAGAAAGCTTCCATTAATAATGACGAGAAACAGCCAGACATTGTGGATCGTCTTGCCCAAATAGTAATAGGATTGAAAGATTCGGAAGACTATCATGTATATTTTTGTCTTTCGCAAATATGATTAATTATATTGTTTATGGCTTTTACTTTAATCAATTTCAAGACGAAGAGGCTGATTGGCACAGTTTTTTCTCGTTCATTTCTTCTTCTTTTTTTTCGTTAGGTCTCACAAGCAGCTAGATTGTTTGACCAGCAACAGCTGGAAAATCGATCGACAAAAAGGTATGTATACGTGACTGACACCCACATTTGCCTTTAAAAAATCCATAAACGTTCTTTCATTAACGCAGGAAGAAATTGGAGAACGAAACAATTGCTGCTTTATCTACGCCGCAAAAATTTAATATATTCGATGCGAAGTCATCTCAAAAGCCATCAAATTTGCGATTGGTACAAAGTACAGCAACTGCTACAGTTTCTTCTACATGCAAGGTCCAAACACTTAGCAACACTTGGGCCAGTTCGTCTGTGGAACAGCCAAACAAAAAGGTCGTCTGTCACAAATGAGCAAATTTCGTTAATTAGATGCAGATTGGTTCACAGTATTGTTAAAAACTCATATGAATACAGACGTCTATGACACATGTTAAGCGGATCACTGTGGATGCCTATCGAGCACCATCGAAAGATATTGTATGCTATGCTTCATTTTGCAGACCATGTTGACAACGATGAGTATAAGCTCTGATATTTGTCAAACATCGGTGTAACAGTTGCATTTGTCGTTTCTAAATTTCAAAACGTGCAGGAGGAACTGCGTCGTAAAAAACAAATAGAGGAGCGAAAGGCAGTGTTTAAATCAAAAGACTATGGAAAAGCAAGAGCTTTCCAAGATCCTGCACTTGCATACAATATTAAGCAAAGTAAGGAAAGAACGAGCTCGCTTTAATTCCCACGCGCGTTTTAAGCATGGATTACTGATTTGTTGATGCTCTCCAGATAAAATTGAAGTGAAACGGAAAAAAGGAGTGGATACAACCGAACGCGTGCTTGCTGCAGCTGATAAAAATAAAAGGAAGCATCGAAAAGTGGTTTCGCTTCGTGGACTTGTGATCGAAGTTCTTACGGAAAACTGCGACTGTATGCTGTAGCAGTTGTGAACGCTGCATGTTCACAACTGAAGTATTATAAATTCAGTAATTTTATAGCTTACAGAGCTTGCCTTACCACCTTTTTGTTGTTTCGTGTTCCATTGGACAGTAATCGAGGAAATTGGTGTGGTGCCATTAGATCAATTGGATCCAGTGTTCAAAAAATGTACTCCTCGCCAGCTGGACCGGATTGAATATTTCAATCCAGTAAGAAATAATTTTCTTTGCCTTACGTGTTATAGATGGGATGTGCACTTTCCCCCCAACTGACCGTATGAGTTTCATTCCCTTTATTTATAATTAATTTATTACTTTATGCCACAAAAAGCACATCGTGGACGAAACCGACAAATACTGGCAACCTCTTTGTCCGAAGCAGACTCGCGAGAGCAATAGGCCGGAAGGCGGCTGGAGAATGGCCTATTGGGTAATTCATATATTGGTTCATTTGAAGAACTGAAGTTTTCGTATTGCAGAGCTAATTATAGACTTTTGGCGAGCATTTATTTTGATTTTATAGGAATGGCATGACGCCATGGAGCAGAAATACCGGACGGTCGCGGAAGGCATTAGGAAAAAGACCATGGAAGACCAAAATGGTATGGCCCTCACAGCGTAAACAAGACTGTCCGCGTGCAATGGCAATAAGGCAGACATAGATCGCAAACATATCTGGTAACAAGTCGGCTTCTGCGATACAAATAGATAGCAATAGGCGACAAGTTGCCGTTTTGGATGCACACGCTGGCGATGTCAGAGTTTCGACACATCTACGTGTACGTCGTGATGAAGCGTCATATATACAAAGCTCCATTTCAGGTATTGTACTATGAATTGTATCCGTAGAACGTGTTTAGATTTTTTGCATCAGGTATACGCTTGACCAAACTGAACTAGTGTGCCTATGTACGCATCTAACTTTCCGTGTTGTACACAGTATCGGCTCATATTCATTGAAGCACAGTTTATTGTTTTAATATTTTATATAATTATAAACACAGAGTCGCGAAACACGGGATCGAAAATAGCAAAGTTACGACGAGCGGTTAAAGCTCGCTTTATTCGTCGATGATATATAAACACTATAATTTTAGTTCCCTTTTACAAAAGGTATAAGGCAAAGTGGACATACAATACGGACGTGAATATGAAAAATGAGAAATTGAAGATCTCATAAGACAAGCATTAGCGGGATCTAATGTGCCGATAAACATCATAGTTGAATATATAACTTTTGGGTTCGCCTTACCAAAACAGTTGTAAATAGCTATCTTAAACCAAATCTACATAGAATGAATATACATAAGTATTACACACTAAAACTGGATTAACTTACAGCAAAAAAACAATCTATGATAAAAACAAACAAAATGGATTCCATAGAAACTTCTTACATGGTTTATCGTATGGATGTTGGTCCAAACTAATATAAATGCTTCAATTGGTCCTTGAATGCTTTCGTTACTTTGCCTTTATCGGACTTGGAAACCATTTTTTCTACTTTTAATTGTGCACGATCCATAGCTTGTCGTTTGCGCTTTAGTTGTTTAGCTGTTCTCATGCCGCGCTTTTTCTGTTTTGCCAACGTGCCGATTCTGAAAAAGATGGCATGCGCAAATGTTAAGAATCAACTTTAATATATATGTTTTAAAAGATATAATTCTTTAACATATATTTCGCTTCAATAATTCCAGGTCGATCCCGATGGAAACACTTAAGGAATGACTTCCAGAACAACCTCCAATCTATCTTGTTATACAACTATGTTTTAAAGCTGTTATTCACACATACGAGCCGTAGACAAGCTTGCCATGTCGGGCTACGCCAGAGACATTAGACATTGCATCCGCATGAGATTGTGTATTAGATTGTAAAATCTGTGTTCTGAGCATGCCATCATCATCGATCATCTTTTCCAATATGGCATTACGTATGGTACGCTCTTTTCTTTTCTTCTTTTTTGAAATGGCAGAATTAGAAGCTGTGCTTTTTTCAATATCCATTGCATCGATATCTGATTGGCAAAATAAGGTGATGCTTAGACGATTGCTCTTCTGATCATAAAAACTATATGCTTTCAAACAATCTTGCAAGCTACCTCTTCTTCTTTCTATAGAGTTTCATCTTTCTTTTTCTATAATGGCATGAACGTTTATGAAATATTTTATCGGACGTTAATTGCCCTTTTATTAGATTTAATAACGGGTCGCAAATCATACCGTCGAGTCTTGCTCGAACCTTTGGAGTAGCCATAGCGAAATTTGACACACGCAAATTGGAATTACTGCATCGGGTATTAAAAGAAATAGCAGCGTGCGTTATATCACATGTCTGCTGATGCAAATATTTCCGCATCGTAAATCTTGACCGACAAAAAAATAAAATTTTTAGACAATAAATGTCCTTGAGTCATGTTAAACTTTGGCGGCAAAAAATCAAGCAAATTCTTGCTTGCACGGCAAGAGCCGTAATATAACATATATTAAAAATTCTTTTAACATGTAGAAGGGACTCATAAGCGAATTGGCAAACAGACTTCCAATTGCAATGCGCTTATAATACCTGCTATAGCATGGCGGATGCATACAGACGTACTAAGTTTTGACACGTTGACCGCGTCTCTTGACTCTCCTTCTTAAATCTGCTTATTTTATACCTTAAGTTCCAAATCACTTACAACATGTACTTTTAGATACCTGTTTTAAATTCCTCCCTCATTCACAACATTCCCCTTATAAACTTGGTCTCAAATTTCCACATTCATTATTTTGATGTACTTCACAAACGTGCCCCAAATCTTCGCATTCATTCGCACCATGTACCTTAAAAAAACATCTCAAATTGTCACATTCAGCCGCCTCATCCACCTCACAAACTAGTCCTCAAACTTCCACTTTCGCGCACATTATGTACTTTAAAAACTGGACCAAAATCTCCAATTCTCGTCGCTCGATGCAGTCACAGACGTCCGACAGGTGTCACGCTCTGGCCGATCTCACACCGGTTAATATCACACCGGTTAATATCACACCATACCTCGCTCCCCCGCAAAAAACGGTGTCACGTGAGCCTTCTCGCCACAAAAAAGCCATCAGCACGTGCTCTGATTGGCCAATATGGCGCGTACGGCCATATCATGTTTTCTCAACGTTTTGTGATTTACAATCAGCAATGTCATAAGTGTTCATATATATATTCACGTGAACCATCTCTCTCTGTCTCTGTCTCTCTCCTCGCTCTCGCTTGGGCTTACTTGACGCCGTTCATCTTGTCTCCAAGTGTTCGCCCTATGAAAGCTGACAATAAAAGCCACACAATTTCGCATTCATGGAGTCATACGAACTTTGGGATCATATTTGTCTCCGTTGCTCTATATCTGTACATTCCAACGCGATGGGGAAAATGTTTGTGTCGATGCTGGGAGAATTGTTATGATAGGCTTCCCAATCATATTGAGAGAACATGTTTTACTTTTACGCAACGACGTATGTTGAAGAGCGGGTGTAAAAGAATATCAAGAACCATAACTAAAATAATTGTCACACGTGCGCGTCTTACCAGCATGATCGGTTGTATATTTTACGCACATAACATTACATTATATTCAATGAGGCAAAGCACATCGAATGATTTATACAAATTTTATACATTGCAGGAAACTAGTGAGAGTTGTGAAGTGACTGAAAAGACTTAACAGACGAATTGATATCAACTGATCAAATAACAAACTGGAACATGCTAAATGAAAATAAGACTTTTGTCCGTTGACACCGGCGTTCTAAGAAATGGATAATCATGACAAGGATGGGGATTTACCCCCGCGACTTGTTTGTGGGGAGAAAGGGTATGTAGAGAGAATTAACGTTAAACACGAGCCTATCATACTGTCTTATGATCGATGAAATATATGTATATATATTTGATTTTTTTGGATGATGTATTAAGAAAATAAGAAGAAGGGATGTATACAGATTGTGAAGCTTTTGATTTCGCAAAACTCTTAGTCTGTGTTTTTAAGGTGGAGAATATCTTAATTATTAGCAAAAAAATTGACTGGAACACAGATTTTGCTTTTCTTCTTATGTGTAGAACATTTGCTTACGACACGATACAACGGCGTCATCCTGTCATTTTGACAAATGTGATTGATTTTCTTTCGCGAATGCATTCGCGTTCAAAGTTAGTATCAGAAAAAGTAAGGAATGATCCAAAATTTTTTATTCGTGATTGTGTCGTATCGTAAGCTGAGTAGCATTTTGGCGCTATATCGCTGCCGCATCATTTCTTTGTCTGCCTTGGCGGCGGGTACATCGAATTTTTTTATTGTTTGTACAACAAACGCGAGTGCGCACACATAACACGTATGCTGCAGATATCTGCACGCAATGTTGCCTGTTGTTTGCATATATTAAACGTTGCCTTTTATTTGGCATTTTTTTGTCAATTTTCCGCGCAGGAATTTTTATGCTATATATATCACTGGCTATTTGCATTCTTTGTAGGAAGATGTAAATTTTACGATATCTGAAATAGCCAGATTAAAGTATGAGCTCATTACGGATAAGCCATTGGCGCCATTAATCGTGTCACACAAGGACGAGGGAGATGTGTACAATACTATTATTGCCAATGTAAGTATATATATAATAAGAAAAAACTAGTTTGAACATAATGTGCATGATTACCTAGAATTTAGAGTTTTGGTAAACTTTAATGGGCACATAAGCAACAGGTAATCCGGGGTCATAATAAATTGCAATCATTGGCCTTGAATGCCCCTATAAAAATGTAACGACAATGAAATAATATCGGGATCTTTTTATTATAAATGACATTAGGCAATGTTCTTAATGTAGATTTCTTATTTACAGCGACTACACTAACTATAATTAATCGATTAACATACACAACTAAATTGCTTATGCCGATACTTACATGTAGTTAGACGAACAGCATTCAAGTTATCATACCGTTCCATGGCTTTTGGAAGAATGTTATTTGTATCGGAGAATCCGCGACATATTGCTCCGCACATCAAGTCTTAGCACGTTTGATCCATTTGCTGAAACCAAATTGAATGCGTGGAATAATTCAATCGTGTGTATGGTGCAACTGGCAACCAGGTTTGATATTTTATTTTCGCACGCTGTACAGCTGAAATATGGGGGAGCTGATCTGATTTAATTTAAATACTTCTCTACCGCGTTGCAATTTTGCGGGGGAAAATCTATCTTGTGAATTGTTGCTCGTGCAGAGATGTATTTGTATATACAGTTTTTTGTTTTATGGAGTTATACCGTCACATGAGAATACAAAGCATATGATTCATTTTGCAAATGACGAGCTAAACACTTAGACATATTCGCTTACAGATTAAAATACATTCTAGCCGCGAGAGATGCTAAACAGCAAGTAGATCCAGAATTTGTTCTAGAGGAACTGATACAAGTATGGCTTTTTTAGTTGATGCAGCCCATGGCTGAAACTTGTGGTAATCAACGTATTGAAATTATTCGGGTGATGCTTATGTATTCTATGGGTTTCATCAGATATTTTCGTGTGCGTTGAGAATAAATCACAAATGGTTTGCGTTTTAATAAGTGCTGAAACTCGCGACATTTTAAGGAGCGCACAATTATTCAAGTGATCACGTTGACTTTTACTATATTAAAGTTTGCACTATGGGGCAACAAATCGGATTTGTCGTTATTGCAAACTTTATCCGTTGAGGACGCACAACGCCTGCAAGGAGCCGACTCCGGTAGCTTAGCGCGAATAAAAAGCAAAATTATTGTGGACGACACTGCGCAGTGTGTTGTTTTCTATTGTTCAATGAAATTTCCCCGATAATCACGTTTTCGCTTCTACATTGAATCGTCCGAACTCCAATACGCCTCAATTAGTTCCATGGTCTTTGTGTGCTTATTGGTCATTTATTTTATGTGGATCAGCATTCAATATCTGCTTTACATACAGATTGATAAATATATTGAAAAGCATAAGTGAGCAATGCCAAGTTGGAAATAGCCCTGAAATTTCAATTATACTCGATAACGCTGGGTTTGAGCTTTTTAATGACCTTTGTCTCGCTGGTCAGTATTTTAGCTTTTTTTATTTATTAATTTGAATATCTGTTATGCTAGCATGCGAGGCGGGCACAAGTTGCTCAATTATATTGCGTGTCTTCCGTCATTCGTATATTCGCTATCGACGATGGATTTTAGCATAGTTTATCGCTAAATTTTAACACGTCCTCCAAAATTGCATGCAGCGTCTAACTCTACAATGAATTTCACCTGTGCAGATTGGCTCATTACCGCAAAGTATTGTAGCCGTGTCATTTTACACACCAAGCCTTACTTCTGGTTCGTCTCCGATGCCACACAAGCGGATCTAGAATGGACATTAAAAAAATTGAGATCCAACGGTGAGCCCTTGTCGTTCTTTGCGGATAGGTGGTCGGTATGCATAGTATTCAACTGAACAGTTATGATCACGATCAAAATCTAGTGTAGATCCAAATCTAGTGTAGTAGATTATATGTTCCTTGTTTCCCAATTAAAAAGTAAAATGAGCTATTGCGTGATTGTACGGACTGCAGGACTATTTACGTCAGGGAAAGTGGTTAGTGCATACGCATCCGTTTTGGAATTTACCGTATGACTACACTGAAATGCCGGTTAAGGCGGCCGGTCTTTATAAAGCACTTAGCCATACTAGTCTTATAATTTTCAAAGGCGATTTAAATTATCGGAAACTCCTAGGAGACCGGTACGAAAACAACTGTTTTTTTCTTCTCTCCCCCCCCCCCTCTGCTTTGCAATAGAACGGGCGCTATAGAAATAATTTTATGGTTTGATTAATTATATAAGTTCAAATTTTTGTTTCCGCAATAGTGTTGGTAGCTAAAGTCAAGTTTATTAGAATATGTGCCTTTTGATGCATTTATTTAGAAAATGGCCCGTTAATTCACCGTTCACGACGGTTTTGGGAAAATTTCGACCTAGTCCACTTTGCGCTCTAAGAACAAACAAAGCGGACATAATATGTGGTATTGAACCAGCGACGGCAGAAAAGATTTCTGCAGACGCGACTGATTGGCTAACAAGTGGAGAATACGGTGTAATACAAGTAGCTCCATAGGGACACGTGCAATATGCTCTCTTTTCAAGGCACTGGGGCGAAAAAGGTCAAATTCATCATGAATCCCAGGTTCTATTCGTAGATAAGAGATCTTTGCAGAAAAAGGTTTGGATAGTATTTGGTATGCAACCAGGGTAAGTTGGACATACCTGTGTTTTTTTTTGGTCTACTTTCTTTGCTCTTGAAGGGTAAAAAAGCTCAAGTCATCAAGACCTAACTATCTATATATGAGACAGTTAGAAGTTTCGACCTATTCCCTCTAGATTATTGTTTTAGTTGCGTGATATAATGCTGTACAGAACCAAATACATCCCCTCAAATTTCGTTGACATAATCCGATACGTATTCGTTGCTTTGTTTTTCTCTGAGAATACCTTAAACGCCATTAGAAAGAACCGTAGAATGTTGTCTGTGATTGCTCTATGTACATCAACTCACTCTAGTTTTGTTGGAATTACATTAAAAAATGATGACAATGATCACGAGACCATAGCTGCTATGTGGGCTTACAGCATCTTCAAGCATAGGCAACTCAGTATACGCTACTGCGCTGCTTTCAGTAGGTTATTTGCAATCATGTTTTCTTGTGCTTCCATGGGCTTTGAAGATCTAGACTTTCCTGCAATTATGGAGATGTCCTGAAGGGTTTGAGACCAATTCATGCTCACGGGCGCGGATTGACTCCTGATAATGTTGGGATCACGTCATGTCATTATCGGGCTTTATACTCATGCAAAGGTCTGTCCACAACAACCAATCACTGCTCACCTTGGTTAACAATAACCAATTAAAATAAATATTATTAATATGCGACCAATCATTTTTATTAAAATTTCATGTGGGCCCAAAAGCGGACGGTCCGCTAGCGAAGTATATTTGTAGGGTGAATCACCCATTGTCACGATCGAAAATAAGATCATGTGCGGTACCAGGTCTATTTTAGTACCGAACTATTTGGAAAAAGATTCACGTGCGGTACTGCCATTTCGGTTGAGAATTGGCGGGAACCTTCACGAAGCACTAAGGGTTTATAACGGACGTGCATTTGACAAACTCATCTCACTTTTTCACTTTCATTTTCAAGTTCAATCACCGTGAATCGCCAAATCCACAATGGCCTTCTATATTGGTGACCGCGTGCAACGCAAAAAGCGACGTCAGTTCGGAACCGTTCGTGACGTGGACGGCGATGATGTTTATGTCGAGTTGTCGTGTAAGTTCCCTTAAAGCAGTAGCGCCACAACCACTTGCTTGGCAAAACAAGCTTGAGTTTAACTGTAAGCAGAAAGAGCTTTTTTTGCGTACATATGAAGAGCTTGACTTCAATTTGGATAGGACTAGTCAGAGACAGGCGCAAAAGCATCTGCACCGCCTTCAATTGCAACCGCCACAACTACAAGCGCTTCGAAAGTGGATTATTTGCTATAGCGCCATGAGGACTCTTAAAAATTCGTATGTAATTTTATATACGACAGCTAAATTAAGATTGATGTACGGTTGACACTATCGCTGCTCGCTCACTTACCAAGCAATTTAATCGGTTGGTCATCTATCGATGCGTCTGTGGCAAGCCTGACTCGTCCAGTAAGGTAAATTATATATTTTCAAATTTGATTTATTGCTTATGCGCGCATTGATTAACCTATTTATTAATGTATTTAGAGCAAACGGATATGGCAATTTAAGGAATGTCCCGCAGCCGTGAAGATCCTATACCAACTGGAACAAAATAGCACCACAAAAAATTGGAGACATAATGTGACCGCGGTGTTGAACATCAGCGGATGTTTGACACATATAGCAGAATGCGAAAATTATTAGACCTCCGCCTCTGTTACTTCATCCTGATATACAGGTATGTTTGGATAAGATTATGTAACGTATGGAGCACGTTTTGATGCTAATATCATTTTTTGAATTGCAGACGATTGTGGAGGACATGGTCGACGAAAATCGTTCGTACAACGAAATCATGGATGCGGTCATAAAAATGCTGGAAGAATCGTTTGACGGTTTCACGTGTCTTGTTGATAAACGATTGTTAATAACGCCAGGGGTATGTATTAAAGTTATAATGAGCTGCTTTTTAAATTTATAATCTTAGACGAGATGCTATATATACAGGACGTCTATATGGCTAGGCGCGTGGCCCTGAAGGAAAAGAGGAATCTCAACGTCAGGCAACCATCGGAAGAAAATATACATAATTGGCTACGTGGCTCCCGACCAGATCAAGAGGTTAGTTGCTGATAAAAAAAATAGTTAATAGCTATCATGATTTAATTTTGCCTCATTTTGCAGCTGATCGACGCAACATTTCATTATGTGTCCGGCGGAGAACACGCTCAATGGAGTTTGGGGATCAGCACTCCCGAGCAACGGCGCCTGGTATGGAGCCACGGGCACAAACGATGCTTGCTCATGGATGCCACTTTTGGAGTCTGCAAGAAGAAAATTCTTTTATTTAATATATTAGTAGTCAACGAGTGCAACCAAGGTATCCCTGTGGGATACATTGTGTTTGGGGCTAAGTTATATTCCTCGAGCTGCGATGGCGATACACTGGCTGTGTATTTTAGCCAGTTTTCTCAAGCTGTTACCACTGCTCATCAAAAGGAGCACCTCGACTCCCAAGAAATTTTCGTGCCTAGAATATGTGCATTGTCGTACGCTCATCTCATCATTTTGTTGGCACTCGGTTTACATGCTACTATTTCATTAGGTATTTATAACCGATAGCGACAGCAAAGAAATACCGGGAATTAAAAAGGCATGGCCACGGGCGAAGAGATTGCTGTGCCTCTTCCATTTCAAGTGCGCCTGCATCAATAAAGTCAAAAGCCTTAAATTTGGTGCAGGCGGTGGCCAAACCGTCAAGAGCAAGATCATATGTTTTATAAATAGGTATGTAAATATAGATTTATTGCTGTTAAGATGTCAACACATAGATCGATCTTATTCGTATTTACTTCTTTCTTAGGGTGGTCGATGCAGAAGATCGAGATGACGTTATTTCGATCCTAAATGAGGCTGTCGCAGAGATAAAAGTGTGTAACAATATCTGGACTCTTTTATTTATTATCTCATGAAAATATGGCTATTTTTTAATAACTTCGGTTCATTTTTTTGTCATGTAACAGGCACTCTGCAAAAATGAGCCCGGTGTCGCTGTCCATCGGCATATCTCGGATAAGGTGAACCAATTTTTTAATTACTTTTTGGGCCAGTGGATTTTAAACGTGGAAAGCTGGTGCGCTGGAGGAAGGCGTCGAGCGGCAGAATCGATGGATTCAAGTCTTGGCAGTTTGCCAACGACTACTAATCACGTTGAGAGTTTTCACGCAGCTCTTAAACGACACTATTTACCAGCATATGTTATTTTTTCTCATTGTTTGTTACATTACGTGAGATACGCAAGGGTTCGCTTACTTTATTTACGCTGATATATGTCGGTTTAATTGCAGGTATCAAAATGCGAACAAATCCATTAGATTGGATGTACTTGTTCACGCGCTGGTCAAAAGCTTAACGAGAATGCTGTTGGCAAAACATGCCCTGCGTGCTGACTTTGAACGTCAGAAAACGCGGCATGCAGCCTTCCATTTAGGGGATCGCGCGTTTACGCTAACGCGCGCCCCATTAGCATATTTGGAGGCAGACTACGGGCGAGACCTGAAAGCGGAAGCGATTACCAAATCGAGCGACTCTATGTCAGAACCGTACGTGCCCAACAATGAAATCGTAGTGCGTGTTCGGTCTGATGTGGGCCGCGATAGCTGGTGTTCGTGTTGGCTACACCCTTACGAGTGTATATCATGCGAATGCATTGATTTCCAACGTAGGGGTGGGTTTTGCAAACATTTGCGTCACTGATCAAGGTGAGTGCCATGATGGAGCAGAATCCATTTAGGAATAGTGTATATCAGCGCGAAAACTGTGTTATGAACTCTTGATTCTATCTTGCCAACAGGTGAACCAAATGTACGCCGACGAGCAATTGAATTTATCCGACGAAGACGTCGATATTTTCCCGTTGAAGCCTCCGTGTAAGGAGGAGGCCCAGCGTCTTCGGACAGAGGTACTGTCCCTCATGACAAAAGAAAGATGTCGGGTGACGAAGGCGATTCCACTGATGATGTGGAAGATACATCCCTTTTATTGGAGGATATGCGGCTATATAACGAGAGCACCATTGATGAACGTATGAAATTGAAGACGTTGTTTTAGACCCAATTATCTGAATATTATCTTCATACCTACTTTGTATTGGGAATTACAGTTTTCGAGGACGAGGAAGAAAGCGAATTTGACGAGGAAGAGCCAGAGGAAAATGAAGAAGCCTTTGATGAAGAGTTTGTTCCTATTTCCTGCATGCTCAACGAGTCCTTTTCGATGAGTGATTCATCAAGCCAAGATAGATTTGTCGATCTTGTTCACAGATTCTCCCAAGCACAAGCCTGTATGGAATCAGGTAAGGCGCTTTGCACATTGTTTTGCATATGAACTTAAGCTTGTGCTAATGATTTAAATATTTACGTTTCACAGTTTCCAAAGAGGTGAACAGTATTGATCCGCAGTCTGTGAACAATCCGGAAGATTTTAGAATTTTTTTATCGGATGTACATAGTGTAGTTGATGACTCGGTCACATTTTCAGAAGTCAGAGGCCGTTCTATTGCATTAAAATCTTCATGCATGACGTTTTCAAAGCGTCTCAATATCTTCGAAGAAAGCGTAGACCTATTAGAAAATGGACAGCGTAAAGAAAAACGCTTAAAATCTACTAGCTTCAAATAAAAATATTTAATAAATGAAAATCTGAAGGCCTGAGTATAAAGTGTAAACGTCATCACAGACGTAACGCTTAAAGAAAACCGCCTCAGAGACCCTCAAATCCACAAATTTCAAAGTCCAACGCCTGGATAATTCGGTACTCATGCGACCTAGTACCGCACCCCTTCTTATATTCGATCGTGACATTGGGTGACCATCTGATATTTGTATATCACGAAGAATCTGAAGTGCATAATATACTCACATGTTCGCCGGCTTTGGCCCTGTGCCCTATATAAAAGTTGCTTATTCCATATTCTGACACAACCAGATGGACGCCGTTTATCAGCTGAGTTAGGAGAGATGTCCATTTCTTGTGTCTTAACTTTGCGATCGTTAAGCAATCGAAGAATCTTCGTTGCCATTCGTTGGCAATTAGGGAGCAAAAGTTGACTAATATCTGCATACTATTATAACTTCTTTAATTTGCACGTTACGTTTATAATAAGCGTCTGCTAGATAATTAATGAAATGGAAGGAAGTCCTTTTTTGTTTTTTATATAGGATCGTTGGGCACAAAGATGATTCTCGTTTTTACTGTGGAAGATTAGTTAGCAAAACCGATAAATAATTGCAAAGTCTACTGGTTTTACCTTAGACATTGCCTTTCAAGACATCGGCTAGATATTTATCAGATTGAAGAGAAAAAACGATAAACAAGATGCACTACGAACACCGTGTTCTTAAGGTAGATTGAAGCGGTTTGCGATTGTTGATCTGTACCGCAACCGTACGTTATTCTATTACTGCTCAAGTTCAAATTGGTAGGTCGGAATTTTTAAACTGTTCAATCTGTCATGGTAGCAATGTGAGCCCAACTTTTCAAAAATTACACTTTTTTCGGATACGAGAGTCATCATCCTATATGAAGAAATAATGGCGGATCAGAATCAACCTCATCTTGTAGTCGTTTTCAGTGGAAAGCGAAAGTCCGGCAAGGATTATACGGCCGAATTGCTGCATAAAAGGTACGAATTCTTTGATCCAGCTGAGCAAGCAGTTTGCCAGGATGGAACATATATATTATGTTTCTAGTATTGTTGTTTGAAATATATTTCGAGGTGAATTTCGAGGTGAATTTCCTTGTTGTTTTTTGTTTGTTTTCTTAGTTTCGCGGCTTGAACATTTTTGTCAATAATACTGTTAGACTGCTTCGAGTATACCGAATAACTCTGGCGTCTTTATATGCAGTGTAAGTTATTTTTGTAAGTACTATATGCGATACCCGGCACACTATCTTTGTTCTTACAAAGATCATTCGTAAAATGAAAGTGTTCTGCGGACCGTTCATTTTTAATTTAGATTGGGCCAAGACTTATGTGTTCTTCTTCGTTTGTCGTCCCCGCTGAAAAAGCAGTATGCTCTGGTATTAATTGTATCCCTCTTTTTGTTTGTTCTTTATCATAAAACATATCTAAGTTAGTCTAAGTCTTTATAATGAGTGGAATATAACAGTTTTCTTTATCATTATGATCTATTTTTTTGGTAGGATCATAATTTGGATTGGCACGAACTAATGGCGGCTACTGAATACAAAGAGAAGTACAGATCAGACATGATTAAGTGGAGTGAGAACAAGCGAAATGCTGATCCAGAATATTTTGCAAATATTGTTGTATGTGTATAATTTGGTTTTGTGTATAGTCTTCAAGAATTATGCGATGTTGACCGTTTTTGTAACCAACCATTGGCATATGGATTCGGTGATATCTAGATTTCAATAGGAATTTTGCAATCCACCGTCCAGATCAACGAATTGAAAAGGCCTGTGCCACCTATATGGATCGTAGTAGATGCAAGACGTCCGACTGATTTATCTTTTTTCAGGTCTCGCTATAATTGTGTATATGTACGCGTTAAATGTCCCGATCATGTGCGAGTTTCCCGCGGTTGGGTTTACACCAAAGGTAACAACTTGCTTCGGTTGAGTATAGATTATTCCATAAAATAGAAAATTTCTTGCGTTCACAATTCATCCGATGACACTTAATAGTTTGACTGATTGTTATGCTCAAATAGGAATGCACAATAGCTGAGAAACGTCTCATAATATTTTTAAATAAAATTAAAGGGCATAACGGTTTTGCCTACAGTGAATCAATTTAATTTAAACTGATTTTCTTTTAATTAGACGTGGATGATGTAGATTCTGAATGCGCATTGGATAACGTGGACGCGGACGTTTATTTAATAAACAGCGACGACGACAATGAATATAAGAACCAATTTCAATCATTAGTAAGCTTCATTTTGTCGCACGTCGATCCGGGATGCAGGAGTTGAGACTGACTTGTGGCATGGATGCTACAAATCAAATTGTAAATATATTCCCATGTGTGTTGTAAACGCTGAAAGATGATTTTCCAATTGTTAGTTGATTTTCATGAGTGCTAATGTTTTCATTGCGGTAGGTGTGTATTTGGACGTGTTATCTTACGCTAGGCTGTAATAAGTAGATATCAACGAAGCCTGCGAATTGTGCTTGCCGTGCTTTTATGGGAAAAATTGGTGAGAAGCGCTTGTTTCATCTCGTCGTTCTCTTGAGAATTATATCACACCAATGTTTAGAAATCGCTATTCTCAAACTTCAGCTTTGTGCGTCAATGACTTGTTGACAAAGAATGAAGAGCAATATCAACTAGTGAGTCTCATCATAGCTTCTTGATTAATATTACTGAAATATCCTCTGTCTTTCTCAGTTGCTTCATTAAGTGTCTTTGTTTGGATTATTGCCTGGCACACTGCTTAGCATCCCGCTACGTTCAGCTAATCTAAATGTTTTGAAACCCGTACTGTTCTTGTTTATTATGTTTTATTTTTGTTTTTTATTGTTTTATTTGTTGATCCGTAAGACGGCATCCAGAATAAAGTAGAACATCATCAATGATCATTCATTGTCGTCATTATTATTATTATTATTATAATCGTCATTGTCATTGCCATTATCATTCATGATTATCGTCAACGTCACCGTCATCATAATCATGTAAAAATATGCGCGAGTTAGTTGAGTATGGGAATGTGTGCGACTCACAATTCACGTTAGTGTCTTTTCAAGATCACAGAAGTGGCCCCTTCTAAACGTTGACATATGCACATATATAGAAAGACTGAACACAAGAGCTATCCGTCACCTTGACGAGCACGGCAGATGCACAATCTTATCAATCATACACAGTTAGATTTGTTTTATTTTTAGATTCAATGTCGCACTATCAAATAAACTACTTAGAAGAACAGAATATTTTTTAAATTAAATATGCGTGCACAATTAGATAAATTCAGCATTTCGCGCAACTCAGCGCGATTATGAAAGAGTTAACCGAATGTGTGCGATTAGTATTGATAATGTGGCATTATATGTGGAGATTTGCAGTCAGGGTTTTAATTGACAAAGTAGCGTAGTATATAGAGTTCGGCAAATAATGAGTAATGGCAGTTTAAATTCCGAGGTTAATACCTGTAATGAAGGAGAACTGCGTCGTGATTGCAGGGATTTAAGTCGATATATGTAATTTATTCGCGACGGAACGGCAAGGAAATCAAAAATTCTATTGTAATAAATTGGAAACGTTTGTTTGAAGGAAGCGCACATTGATAATACACCGAATGGTGCAACTTTTGGAATTTTTGCTGGACTGCATGTATTGAAATTACTTAGTTGTAAAAACCTGATTGACCGTCATGGCCTATGTGTTTATGGCGGCATTGCTGCTATTGATTACAGGCTTAGTTACCATTGCAATAGGAAAGCGCATGTTTGGGAACAATGCAAACCGCAGTATGTTATTTTTTGTGAACACAGTGTACATCATGAGTCCTTTCGTATGTCTGAGATGTTGGCTCATAAGTGTCTTATTTACATATAGTGTGCCTCCGTTTTTAATATTTTCTTCTAAACAAGGTCTCGCAGTGTCATTATTTTTCTCAATTTGGCCTTTGTTATGATGGTTTCATTAGCGTTTGATGGTTCGTGTTAAATCTACCATCTTAATATGTATTCGTTAATTTAGCCGGTTCTATATCAAACTAAGATGGTCCTTACACTTTTGTTGTTGACTGCTTGTCGCAAATGTATTGCTTCTGCTGTTAAATACAAAATCTGAACCGATCTTTTATTATTAATTGTTGTTTTCTGATTTGTAGACTTACAACACTTTCATTTGCTTTGGGATAACGGATAAAATTAGAATTATACTTTTTCTGTCTTATTCTTTACCGTTATTGTGCAATTATAAAGCATCGTTGTGTATGTGATTGTTGCGTATAAATGTGGATATTCGTATTGCGTGTATGATTACTGGTTTACAATTATGTTTTCAAAACGTCTGAGCCTGACTTATGTAATGCTATCACCGTCGTCATTATGGATAAACGATTTCGTTTACAATTATTAAATATATCTCAATATAAAAGCCCAGTTATTAAATATTCCCCAAACTGATGCTTACAGACAAACGTGCCTGCGTCTTGGTACTGGGAGATTTTGGTCGTAGTCCGAGGATGCAGTTTCACACCGGTTCGCTTGTGCGGCATGGATTTTCAGTGGATGTGGTCAGCTATGGCGGTACATTGGTTTGCTTCGTAAATTGTGCAATACTCATTTGAATGGAGCTGAAATAACTGCAATTGTTAGATATGCAAATTTTGTTGAAATAGCTATCATTGTTAAATATCCAAATTTGGATATTGCTCAAATTCGCAATTCATATTATTCATATGATCTCGTCACTTCACAGCGCTGTCGTTATAAATCCGCTGCACTGGCACATAAGTAGCAAGTCTTGTTGTAAATTATTCGTAAATAATAGTATTTTACATCCTACAAACCTTGCCATTTATATATGTTTGTAAAATGCTTATCATGTAGAAATTGTAAAATAATTGTAAAATAATCAGGTACCGAGCCGCACAAATTCATATTGCAATCAAAACAAGTTTTCTTGCATAGGCTACCCGAGCCCCCGCGATTATGCGCCGGTATGATATTTTTCGTTGAAATAATCGTTGTTGGATTAGCTTTTGTATGAAAATTAGAATAATACGTCCATTTTGTTAGATATCTCCTTTTTAGGATTTTTGCAATTTTTTATTATGCATGGAATCGTTTTATATAACTTTTTTTCTATGATAGGACTTCCTCGCGTATGTTTCCTGTTGTATGCTCCCTTCAAAGTTATATTTCAGCTGATCGCGCTTACGGCACTTTTAGCATTTTTAGAAAGACCAAAATACCTGCTTATTCAGGTTAGTGGTGCAGAAATTAGTCAGAGTAAACGTCTAAACAAAAAAAAAATCACAAAAATATTCTCTAGTGTATGAAAAGGTGGTGATGAGCAATCGGTAGTTAATTATGATTCGTAGAAGCATGTATAATTATGACTCTTGGATTGGTTTCATTGCACTTCTTATTGTTGAATTTTCTGGTCATACAGAACCCGCCAGCAATCCCAACCCTTGGCGTAGGTCTTCTTATGAAATGTTTATGGCAATGCCATGTAATCATTGACTGGCATAATTTCGGCTTTACGATCCTCGGACTCACGCTAGGGGAAAGAAGTTTTCTTGTCTGTGTACATAAATGGTACGCGTAACATGATTGAATTCGTGAAACATTCCAAAGCTTATTTGGCGTATTATGTGCACGAAATATGCGATATTCATGCTTTTATAATATAAAAATGTTTGGATTAGCTAAATACAATACCCACATCAACTAGTGATTGAGCAGCAACCAAGTGTTTGCGCAAAAATATATCATGTAAAATTTGCATATTGGGAATGACAACTTGCGCTACTGTTAGATAATAATCATCTATTAACTTTTATATTTCACTCATTATGTAGGTACGAAGCCTTCTTTGGACGGTTTGGCACGTCGCACTTTTGTGTGACTCAAGCCATGCAGCGATGGCTACAAACAAACTGGGCGATATCGTATGTGCCATTTGTTCACTTGTGTTATTGTCGTTTTTCCGTATCAAATGGTCTATGTATTCGAAAAGAAAAGGAGATTAATAAAAAGCGGATGTTTCTTAGTTTTCATTACATCGAAGGTTGCAGCCTGATTCTATATGTGTATCCTTTATATTTTTGCTATTCTATACCAGTGCTAAAGTTTTGTATGACCGTCCTCCGGATATTTTTTACCGTCGTACTCTTTCTGAGCGTCACAAGGTCAGTACCTTTCTTTATTTCATTTCTGGTACTTCCTCGTAATTTTCCAATAGTCTAATATTCAATGCTCACTTTGATGATTGTCAAACTACTTCGGTTTGTAATAGTTTTTCGTCGAGCTCAGCCAAGACAACAGTGGACGTTTCGACGCCTCATCAAACGAGATTGACACCATTGAAGATACCATTTTTACTGCGAAGGACGAAACGGGCACAATTATATACAAGTATGGTTGATTGTCAATTTTCTGTTCTAGAATCCATATGCGCCATTTCATACCATTATATATTTGCTAATAGAAACATTGTACGCATGTTGTGCTTTTGTCCGATGTATTTTATATTATGACAGCTGACTTTATAGTACAAAACTGATCGAGTCTGCATCTTTTTATGCAAATGCATAGTATGTGCGTAGTCAAGTCATTTAAATGCCGATGCATGGAAAGAGCATTGTTGAATTTTCGGTCAGATTTCTATGTCGATTATTTGTTTGCATTTACGATTAAAAATACAGCTCTTCGATTTTAACGCTTTGATTTGGTTCTTGTCCATAGGGAAGACCGCCCCGTTTTGATTGTGAGTAGCACTTCTTGGACTGCAGATGAAGATTTTGGCATCTTGCTTACCGCTCTCGAGTTATACGATAAAGCTTGGGTCAAAGATAAGACGTGGCCCAAAATTGTGTGCATCATCACAGGTTCTCCTGGTTATTGTCTCATTTTAATGTACGCCAAACTATGGAATAAAGTAAAGATGTAAGGCAGTCCATGGCATGCTGGAATCGGTATGCGAATCATTTTTTCTTATTTCACTTAAACAATGCAGGGAAAGGTCCAACTCGAGCTTTTTACGAAGAGATTATTGACCAGAAGAGACTAAAAGTAAGTGCTATCCAAACTGCATATCTAGCATATTTAGAATCGAGTTGTTATTAGATAAAATGAATATATATTGCAAATCAGAAGTATCAACCGAATGCTTCTTTCTTGACACAGGGCGTTAAAATATTCACTTTATGGTTGGCCTCCGAAGACTATCCCATATTACTAGGTAATGCAGACTAAAGACAACGTCTATATTCCGTCAACTTTGCTGTTTTTAAGCTTCTAATCGTTTAAGGAATTCCATTCTGCTGTGGTTTCATGTGCACTGAAATTTATTTTATTTTTTGATAGATGGTAATTTCGTGAACGTCAAACTCAGGAATGACATTGATGCTATAACTGAATTCATAGATAATGATATCTGAACATAGCAACTTTTGACTCTTTATTTATTTGCTTATTAACTCTAGGTTCGGCGGACTTGGGAATCTGTCTCCATTACTCCTCTTCAGGCCTAGATCTACCAATGAAGGTGGTGGATATGTATGGTTCTGGTCTACCTGTGATGGCGATAAAGTTTGATTGGTACGTTCAAACTATAACTTGTTTTAAAATAAATATATGTTGCTTTCATGCTCAATGTCATCAATATATCTTAGTTTTATGAGAGTTTCCTTATGTTAAAAACGCCGCATATTGCTTGCTCTTATCTCCGAAAAGGTATAGATGCGTTTCATTTGTCTTTCTATTCAAGCATCTGGCGTAGTTACGTATAAGCACTCATTCAGCTTATGGAGATTTAACATGAGCGTTATTTTAACAGTCTGGATGAGCTTGTCAAGCATGAAAAAAACGGACTTGTATTTAGCGATAGCGAGTCGCTAGCAAAGGATCTCTTTCGCAGTTTACGTCATTTTGATGGTATGTTGTACGCTTAGAAATTCAACTTGCGAGTTTGGGTTGGAGTGACCAATCCATATCGTTCAACGCGTGAAACTAACTTCACTTGGGCAACAAACAATATATCAGTTGGCTACGTAGTGTGTGAGATACTCAGTTTCATATTATAATATTTTGTACTTGTTAGGTATCAATGGCACTGCGATGTTAGACAAATTGCGCGATGGTGTTAAAGGATTTCAGGCAGTGCGTTGGGACGCATCGTGGGATGAAGTGGCGGCGCCAATATTTGTATAGCCACGCTACTCACCGCAACCAATGAAGTAATGTGAAAATACTTCGCTTCATTTTAATTTCCGTGATGTTTGGAATTAATTTTTCAAAAATTATGATTAGCATTATTACAAATTACAATGATCTTCAAGGCAGCGCTCACCAGAGTCATTACTTTTCTTGATGGATTTGAATGTTTTTGAATTACGCTATATATACCAATTATTTATTTCAACTGTGCACGTTTAGGATATATATATATATATATATATATATTTGCGCAACAGCAAGTCAACAATACCATTTTCAGCTTTGGAATGTAAATATAGTATGGCGATATCGTGGACCATGTTATCATATAGAATGATTGCATTGTAATTATGTTGATTGCTGTACGCTATGGCTATTATTCCATGTGGCTTAAGAACTTATTGGCAATTTGATCTGCACTCGGCTTATGTACCAAATCGCAGAGTCGTCTGGTGTAATGAACCACGTTAGACTTTGTCATGGTCTTCTTTATGTAAGTCTCAACAAATTATCGTTGCTATTTTGATTTGCCGCCAGTATACTTATTGAATATACACACAATTTAGCAAACATATTTCAAACCCTGTCGTCCTTGCGCAGTCGCCATGTCGATGACCTTGCTTGAATAGACTAGATATACCTCCTCCTTTACAAGTATCTGATTCAACGGAAATCAAGTAGTAGTGAGTTTTGACAAAATATATCATACGCCGATTTAACAAATTAATCAAGTCACGCCTATTCTATCAAATCTTAACTCAAACTTGGACGTTTCTGATCTTGGCATTGTAATGGGGTTAAGCTTCAAGTGCTCGCTAGTTTTTTCCATTGCGCCACGGGAGTGAACATTACTACATAACACCTGTTAAAAATAAGCATACAATGAACGTATACTACTTCATAATTATCCGACGGCTAATCAGCAGTACAAGCTCGCTGGAAAATGTTCTTCGGCCAGTTTCATTTTTCTTAAAAAAATAAAATTGAAAACTGGATAGAAGAAAAGATGCCCACTGTAACTTACGAAATTGTATCATGCCAAGCATTTACATTAAAGTCGATTTCATGTGGACCGCCAAGTGTCTAAAGGATATAGTTAAATGACAAGAATTGAATTATTGTCATTCAACACGTCTAATTTGCCCTATATTTAATTATACCATAAAATTGCTAAAAAGATGATCGCAATTTGAATCCTGTTTTGGATTTTTCAATTAAGATTCGTCAGAGAGGAAAAAGCGCAAACAGAAATAAGAAGACTAACCTAAGCTACTTTGCAAGCTACGCAAACCAGCTTAAATAGCTCGATTGTTGTCATGATTACAATCCATCAGTTTGATACCCATGAAATATTTTTTCATTATCTTTGAAGCTCGCTCATGATCACAGTCGTCCACCGACTTCAATACCACTTATTACACCATCATTATCTTCAAAACTCGCTCATTATCATTATCATCCACCATTTGAATCCTATCATTTACAGCACGCATACATATATATATAATCGATGTGCTTTGCAGAGGCGATCAAAACCAAGAGAAAGCTCTCATGGTCCTTTTCACTTACCCTTCATGGACTGCAATACAGTTCACAACAACAACAGCAGAAAATTGTATGACATAACTTGAACATAACTTTAAAATCCTGGGCTCTGTTTACATTCACCCGGTCGCCCTCGACCTCTCACATGTCATTCCGATCGGAGGAGCGATCATATTTGAATTCTCCATTCACCAACATTATTGATTTAAGCGCTCCAAGTCACCGCGATCGGAGCGGTCGTACTTAAGATCTCATTCTTACATTTCTGTCGGCATTCTATGGGCTTGTTTTCTTGCACACCTACGGCCTGGATTTTTTCTTTTCTTTTTTTTTGATGTGCCATATTCCACTTCCTTGTGGTTGAAAAGGTAATCGCACGATTTGAGACATGAAATTTTTTATTTCTGATGTACACTAAGAATTTCTGGTGATGGTCTCTCATTTGAACACCATCGCTGAAGCCGATTCCATTGTAGTCAAACTCTATCGTGCACTTTTGATTTGATTTGCAAAATATTCTGTATATGTTTACAAGCCTGGAAAATAAATAAATCAAAGTCATTTTTGATGTCATGTACAATCGCCACAAGATGTAGAAAATATGACTCAATTTGGAAAAAGTAGCACGTCGTATTTCTCAAATAAAAGCAGCGCATAAGTCCTGGACATGCAATAATTTAGAATGATGAATTTGATAATGCGCATAACATCTGGAAACTGGACCATCATGTGAACTGTGATCGATGAATTTTGGATTTGGTTCTACCGGTATGCATCTAGACTGTTTGATTTGTCATCGAAGTGAAAATTTAATAAATAACAAATTTTAAAGAGTGAGACCCATTACACAGTGAAGGCATGGTCAAGGGGATCGCAAAGCAGCATGAAACTATAAGAGAGAAAACACTGCATGAAAGCGAGTTGTTTTTGGTTGACAATGAAAGAGTTTTTTATGTAATTTTTATAAAGTCGGCCGATGAATAAAACTTATATTGTATTTTTACCATATATAGCCATGCTCAAGCATTGAAGGTAATATTAAATACATACAAGTTACGTGCAAGCATGTCGCTGCTAAAGAGCGTCGCATTGCTGTTGGCGATCGTTCTCTATTTTTATCATGTCGTTCGACGGATTAGAAGAAGAATTCTGCTTCACCTATGGTTAGGTGTGTACGACATTCATTTAGCGTGGTATAGGCCAAAACGGAAGAGCATATCACGCATAGAGAATGAAAGGGAGTATCGCTCACTAATAGATTGTGAATGTTGGCTTAAACTTGTTATCAAGTTCACGATCTAACATCTTAAACGCCGGTAATGAATATATGTTTGTCGTCTTTGCTGTCTACCAAAAAAAGATTTGCTCCTTTAACTACACATCAGCAATAGGTTGTATTGCGCTTTTGGCCTTACCTTTGGATCAAGAACCTTTACGGATTGAGACTATGGCTTCTTGTTCGGCCGCATTCATGGTACTTAGAGCACTTTATGTGTGGCTACGGCCGTTAGCCTGATAATCGATGAGTGTATTTACACACAAGGTCAAAGCGTGTCATTTTACACAACACACTTTCTGAATTTTACGCGACTCAAACTTCGTATGACGTGCAGAAGTAACTATATAGAGCAATGTGATATATTGTACGAACTTGCTAATGATAACGTTTGTGTTATGTTTGATGTTCCTTGTATACAGGTAACTCTGCAAATATACCACCTATTCCTTTCTACTTTGCACGCGAACCGCTTATCTTGGAGTTTTTATGAATTTGTATATTTCGTTGTACGGGATCTAATACCAATAGTTCATGTCGATAAGGCAAAACGGCGAGGACTGCGCAAACTTTTGCGGTAAGTGGCTTTACTACAGTTTTAAAGTCAGAAAATGATAAAAAATCTCCGCACTATCTATCACATAGAGGTTCCATGGACGACGCATTGTTTGTCGACAACACTATGTTAGTTTGAAATGGTTGACTCGATTTGATGCTGTTAAATATATTGACCTTTTTCGCTTACTCTATAGGGACAATTTTCGATTTACCTTTCGAAGTGTATTGGATTTATTTGTGTATAATACAACGTGGATGTGGCTCGTACGTTGTCTTGGCCCAGGTGTCAGTTTTGTAGACCAGAGCAAACTGTTGGATGTTATATATAGTGCGGCGTTTTTTATCCATTTAATCTCAGGTAAAGAATCAACGTCAATCCAATCTCTATCGGTCAATCCTTTCCACGTTTTATTGATTGATATTTCAATTTACATGATTGGCTATGAATAAGAAATACTGTGCACAATGCCAGTTTCCACTCACCTGGCTGTCAATGCGCAAGAAGAGCACGAGGGATGTTTACCGCGGTTTTGTGATGTCATAGTTAAAATGTTGCGTGTATTTCCTCCACCTATGTGCATTCTGCTTTAGGTGCCATGTTTCGTTACCATTTGCAGCATGTTTTATTTTCGTTAATCACAATGGACAGGTAAAAGTTTGTGTCTGTATGAATTGAGTGCTGTGCTTAATGTTTGTTATGTTCGTTGATGTTGCCACATGAAGTAATGGTATTCTTTACTATATCTATATATGGATCTCTGTACTGTGTCATTCACACTCGACGTTATCACTTATTATTTTTCTTTCTGAGTAAGTATTATCTTCTGTTTCCGAAATAAAGGTACCGAGTGGTTGAATTCCACCATGAGCCTTTTTTGTCACAATCCCCACTTGATTTCTGGTCGTGTCGATGGAATCTCCAGCTAAAGAATGTATTTAAGCGAACAATTATCGGGCCGATGAACAGAATAAATGGGAAAAAGCGTATTAATATTTTACTTGCGTTTGCGATAAGGTATTTTACGTAGATATGTTTGTGGGTCAGGGCGATGTGGCGCTGCGAAAAAAGAATTTTTTTAATGGCGAACTTTTAATTATGCCAGGGAGATAATTATAAACATTAGCATTAGCCCTTTGGCTACGGCCTATTTATAAATATTCCGCCATTTTGACTTCAATTGTGTATGCTTTTGGTCTTGGTCTGCAGTGGTATGGGACATGTGTATATAATCTGGGTACTTTTCGGTACTCGCTTGCTACATGCCTTCATCTTTTTTATCATTCATGGATTAGCCTGTGCTGTTGAAAAATGTATGTAATTATTTTACCGGTCCATATTTTTAGCGTAGCTTACATGATGAATTGCGGTATGGATTAATTTTGCATTGTATGAGGTGCTTCTAGAATTTATGATAATTTCTTACAATGTGTTCAAGTGTACATCTATAAATATCATCAATGTAAGTACTCATTGGAAGTGTGTTGTTTATCATTTTTATTAGCATGTAGCTCGGAGCAGGGCAATGGGAAGAAAGTAGGCTATAGCTTCTTCAACCACTGCGCTTGGGGTATGCATTGTAGCTTAACATGTACGCGTAGTCATTAACAAGGTAATATAGTTTTGTGAGCACTTTAACTTATTGATTGATGTCCATTTTTTAGTCGTGTTTTCTACAATTCTGCTACCGCTGTATTTCGGCACGTTTATGCGTTCAGCACCTCAGGCATGTGGTGCGAACTGATATGTTAGATTGAATGCCAACGTCTTATGAAGTATAGTAGATATGTATATGAATAGTCGCTGGAACAAGGAATGGTCACGTGATGATTGAAATTAAATGAAGGAATAGAAAATGCTACCAATTGTATACTGGCTTTTTAATTCACTTTCAAATTTTCCTTTGTTTGGCAGTGGTTGACCAAAAACATGCCCGATATATTACTTTTAAATATTATGCAGCTGCCATATCCTCCTTGCATATAAAATCAATTTAATGTGTTGTGAATGGCTAAATTCATAAGATTTTCGATGTATAATATATGATTATCTGATTGTTATGTCAGTGTACGTTCGCGTTTACTAATTATAATATTTCTGTAATGCTGACGTGTATTTTTAATCCAATTCTTTTCCCAATTGATAACTACAACTGCTTTCTTTTATTCTGATGCAAATTCAGCTTATTTTTGAATTTGTGCTTAAATGTTTCTATCCAAGATCTATTCATTAACTTGTGATGAGTTTTTCATCGCATAATGCCATGGACTACACGAAAATTAGATAGACGTGTCTTCAGACCGCATCATTTGTAATTCTCAATTTTATAACTCACTTGTAGTGAGAATTGTACGGAATTAAAATAAATATTGAAAAACTTGAACGACTACTTATCCGTCATACATACACGACAAGTTTTCTTGATGTCAATCGATAACTCTGATAACATGGTGATGATAACACTTTGATGGGTGGAAATTCGACGGTTTTAATTCTCAACCAGCGGGCTGCTTCCGAGTTGATTTATTGCCAGTAAAAGTATGCGTTCAGCTTAGCATGCATTGTGTACCACTCAGAATACATATATCTTGATCCATTACCTGATCCTCCACGAACGCTATTTCCTTGCTTTTGAAAGGGACGGGCATTTATAAACCAATAACAGTAGCTTATCTGCGTATAAGCTGTATATTCATTGGATTTGATAGTAATTAACTTTCATGGTTCATAAAAGGAATCGCTGTGATGGTTTTTCGTCTTGTCCTCTTCTATGACTTTCTAAAAATAACTATTTTGATTGGTTATTCTAAATAAATTTAATATAAACCAATAAATAACGATTATTTATTTATAAATTTGGCTGTAGTTTTATTTTTTTCTTTCTTATTGTGCCCATAATATTGGATTTAATTTTTTGTTTGTTATTTCATTGGTTGGCTGTTTTGTTTTACAAACTTTTGGTCGTTATCATTGGGCATTAATTATATTATTTGCCGTTTCATTGGGTTATTAATCACGTTATTTGTCGTTTCATTGGGTAATAGACAAATCCGTACACGGTGAGTCAAAATGCCAATCCGTACACCCGGTGAGTGTCGGCTCTAATTTTCAAACCTCACGTGTTCGAGTAGAAAGTATGATCGTTCCATTCAGATTGAAACAAGTCCGATTGTGCCTCTCTCGCTCCTCACCCAATTATACATTACTTTCCATGCCCACATTGAACCATGATTGTGGTATTGAACGATAGGATGATGGCGGGTGGTGGTGCTTTGTGCTAACAAGGTGGGTTATAGTACCTGATTGATGGTGATGTTTGATGATAAGGGCGATATTATGTTGGCCACTTAGCATGTCAGAAAAGGTGATGACGTGAACGAGGAAGGTGATAATATGTCGAAAACACTACGTGAATGATAAATGCTGCTGACGATGTGATTGATGAAGAGGGCGATAATATGTCCATAACATTACGTGAATGATGATGGTAGTGCTACTGACAGAGGGTGATTGCCTGTTGATAACCCTTCGTGAATGATGATGATGTTATTGTTGACAAAAATGATCTCTTGACAACGCTCCTATGAATTCCGATCATGGGGATCACTGTTGACAAAAGGAAAAAACAATATCGGCATTTGTGTGATAATACATAAATATAGGAATACTGGTGTCTTGCTTAAAAAATGTCTATTTTCGTCAAGACACGAAGCAAACAAAAAAGACCTCAAAGAGCAGTCACACCAAGCTGTTTCATTCGAGCGAGAAGAACCATAAAAAAACAATCGAGGGCTTGAGGCAGAGAAAGCGTGGGGGAAAGACAGATAGACAAAGAAACGAAGAGACACAGGGATCAGCGAGAGAGAATCAGAGACAGACAGAGCAAGAGAGAGAAATTGAGAGACAAAGAGACAGAGAGACAGAGAAAGGGTTAGGGTTTAAGCACAGACAGACAGAGAAAGGGTTAGGGTTTAAAGGCAGACAAACAAAGGGTTAGGGTTTAAAGGCAGACAAACAAAGGGTTAGGGTTTAAAGACAGAAAGACAGAAAGACAGAGCAAGGATTAGTTAGGGTTTAAAGGCAAACAAACAAAGAAAGGGTTAGGGTTTAAAGACAGACAGAAAGTGAGAGAGAGAGAGAGAGAGCCAGAGAGAGCGAGAAAGAGAGAGAGAGAAAGGCAGACAAACAGTAAGAGCGAGCGAGGGAGACAAGACAGACATGCAGACATGCCAGACAGAAACGGACCGATGGAAAGAAAACACCAACCTCAAAGCCTCTCAGCACCACCTCACCCCACAAAAGAATTACTCACAACCTATTACGCCATACTTTCACCGCAATCACCCCACGTGTTGAGTACAATCTCACCAGCATTTACCTTCTCTACAAATTGATAGAAAAATAATATCGAATTTTTACGGAAATTTGCCCACTTTGACTTTCATGTACAAAGATATACTTTCTGGATCTCAATTTTTTCTTACAATTTTGTCCTATGAATCATTTATGTAGGACGTTATTGAAACCGCACCATGAATATTTGCGTAAAATTGCAGTCATTTATGCGCATAAGGAAGAGAACCATGAGAAGGAGAGACAACAATGAGTGCCAGATATGATTTAATTCTGATCCTTAAAGCACAAACTTGGCCGGCTCAACAATACGAATTTGTAGATAAATTGGACTTTTAATGAACGGAGGAGAGTAGATCTGAGACAAATCCAATGTCGTGAATATGGAAGAAGAAGAAGAAGAAGACAATTTAGCCATAGCTGCCCCGTTTCCAACATTGGAAACAGAGGTAGCAACAAACGTGGAGACTGATGTTCATGATCCAACGTCGCCAGTCCGTCAGCATCAAATTCAGTTGAAATTGTCCCCTCCGCTAGTTGCACACGAAAATGATGAGCACGTGAATCCAACTGTAAAGATGAAGCACGAATCCAAGCAAACAGTAGCACGTGATCATGTAATGCGATCGGCCCAACTACGGTCACCTTTACATCATGTTGCTGAGAAGGGCTTGCCACCTTGTATGCAAGCTGTTACAGCAGAAGATCACTATTGTACTTCAGCAATAGTATGTTGACAAATATTGGGTTTTGAATCCGAATAGTTTTGGGCCGTTTTATTTTATCTCGTTAGTTGTAATCGTGGCACGGAAAATGTCTTGCTCAATTGTACCAGTAGGAAGTTAAACAGTATAGCCTTCTTCTATGGTTTGTCTGTTCTGCTATGTAACAATGATCTATTTTAGTTCGGATTACTTTACCGCCATTTATCAAGACAGTGGAAGCGTTTAAATATACAAAACTGAGGCAACATATTTCTGTTATTCAAAATTCCTTTGATTTCATAAAAGACATTCTTGTAATCCAGCTTAGATCTGTAATGCTTTATTTGAGAAGCTTATTTTTTTTTTGGCTTGTCTGACTTGAACCCAAAACATGCGTTAAGGTTTAGGTTCATATTTGTTCTTTAATTTTTCCAGGAATCTACATTGAACTCAAGGCCTTCAAGCGAGGAAAGCTCGACAGACAAAATTGTAACCTACATGCCAAATATGCACGAGGTTGCTACATCTGTTTTATCAGAAAACATGCTTGCTTCCAAAGAAGCACATGACGCCATGGATGACAATATCGTAACCGTGTCTGAGCAGTATGTGTCATGAAAACTTGCCGATCTATATATTATACTTAAGCAAGTCTAATTATTCACTGTGTTGTATCTGTGTTTTTGCCGCAATCAATTTCCATTTGAATTATGTGTGATATATGGGCAAGATTACAAATCAGACACAATCGATGAATATCCTATCGCAGATATCCTTACTCCTTTCCAGCGTTACAGGAATTACCACCATTTAATTATGCATTTGCACAAGATACTCATTTGTCTGAAGGTTTGTTAAATAGAATTACATGTATATTATTTGAGCAAGCTGAATGCAAAAGAAGTTCGAATAGTAAAATAACCTATGCGCTTGCCGACGAAAAAGATTAGATTAGTTTGAGTAGCATACAGATGAGTTCCATTGTAAAAACTTGACTAGACTAGTTATGTGCGTGTATTCAGATAATAAATCTTCCGAAATGGAGACCGATGAAAATGACGCAGAGAATTTCGAAGATTTCAAAGAAAGTGGCAGGTATTTTTTATTATACCTACAAGATGCAATAACTGAAAAATCATTTTTTTGTTGCTTTGTTTCTTTATATTTTTGTCCCAGATTTTGCCAGCTATTTTCCAAACTAATAAGAAAACGTGCTTCTAACAATTTTAGTTTTTACATATGCCCCGTTTTAGGTTACAACTATTTCTGCAAAACATATATACGCGACGAATAAGCCGCTTACAATTTATTGTATTACGTTTGTATTTCAGTTCGTCAGGTATATTTGCTGACCGTGAAAAAATGATACATGTATGCCCACAATGCGTCAAGGGATTTCCTAATCAAAGTTCTCTGAATAAGCACATGACATCTCATAGCGACTATCGCCCTTTTCAATGTGTCGTCTGCTCTAAAAAGGTATATGGAAAATTAGACAATGAACGTTGTTATATTCAGGGTCATCTTATGCGTCGTTTCTCATATCTGTGTTTTTGTCCTGATGTGTATATTTTTATTCCCCCAGTTCAAGCGGTTAGATCACCTGAACAGTCATGGGCTAACACATAAGGGCATGAAGCCTCATGCTTGTGGAATTAATATGTGCATGAAACGTTACAGCGATCCACGTTCATTAAAGTATAAATTTAATTCAATCTCACCATATTAGAACTTGATATTGTTGGAATCGCATAAAGAATACCTGTTTGCCATCAGGGTATAGAACATAAAAGTTCTCATACATAGCTTTTTTTATAAATCATCGAAAACAGACGGCATAAAGAAAAACATCATCCAATCGAGATGGGGCTTCAACCACCTAAGGTTCCATATCCTCCGTCTGGTACGTCCAATCTACGCACTATTGATTTTTTATCTATTTTGATAGGGGTTGAATGATGTTTTAAGGTCATGTTATGTTGCACTTATAGACTTGATATAAATGTTTCATCATTTTCTGTCGCATTTAATGGATATTTGAATTATTTGTGACCTTATGTTCAATTTCAATGCATATATATGCAATCATGAATTTGTTTGAGTTGTTGGTCACGATACTTTACGAAACTACATACTCGTTTAAGGACAATATTATAAACTTTACAGATGATTCTATGTCTGAGCCGGAGAATCACGGAGAAGCATTGGTATCCGTTATTGATTTTCAGTTCTTAGACACAGTGACAAACAATTTGAATGTTGGAACAAAACTCTCGAAATTAGACTTTCTGATTAGCTGTTTAGACAAGAGGCTGCTGTGTCCTGCTCTGTAAAATGAACGAAATGGTGTAGGAAATGTTTTGAAATAGTACCTGTTTTATATCCGGCAAGGACCCAGATCATCCAGTCTTAGGAGGTCCCATTGAGACCAGCAGCATCGAGTGGAATGAGCTTTGTTCCGAAAATGTAAATACTCAGCGTAATATCATCCGTGTCGGCGAAGAATTTCAGGTATTCGTTCGTAACTAGGTCTTATAAAAAATAGGCAAGATGGTTTCTAAGAGCTTCAAGAAAAAGCACTATGTCCGTTAAATGTCTCACGTCTGATGTAACAAATTACTGATTACGTAAGAGTGATTGATATTTTATTTTCTCAGAACAACCAAATTGATGTTCGTTTTTGAAATATGAGGCGGAGCTTAGTACTTTAAAAAATCATTCTAACCTATATAATTAATTGAAGGCTGCTCTTGAACCGTTACGACCATCACGAGGTACGGTAGCTTTGCAAAGTGAAGTACTGTGGATTCCGGATTCTCAACTGCCGGAGGATATCGGTATATACTTATTAATCTTGCCAGAAGCGCAAGGAGCGATTTCCGGATGTGGTGGAGACATTTCTATCAGAAAGTTTGACTTTAGTAGCATGGTTTAATAAGGACATAACTACATTGGATATTGCTTTTCGTTCTGATATGCGCGAATAAATATGTGGCATATGGACGCAAAGCAAAGGAAAAACACAATGCATTGCTCCGCTTGTCACGTTTGACATTTAGTACGCTATATGATTTTGTTGGTCCCAAAGGTATTGATGGTATGGATGCTGTCAATCATACATATACTTATTCCCCACTTTTTTTGTGCAATTGCAGTGGAAACATACTGTAAAGTAGCCCACTCTACGTGTATGCCAGGCGGTAAACCATACAGCGCTGAGTACGCCCTTTTTGTCTTATTGCGCAATAGTTTCCGAATTAAGGTATGCAAGCGTACTTTCCAATCACTGCCGAACCTGACCTTTTGCTACTTGTCTATTATGTGCTGTTCAGTTTTTTTAATACACCAAGTTGAGTATGCTTTCTTTTTTTGGCATTTCGGGCAATTTTCGGCTACGTATTTGGAAGGAAATTAATTTCACAATAGATTGCAGTTGTGTGGAAAAAAAATGTAAGAAAATGCTGAAATAAATACATGAAATACGAGGCGACGTTATATATGGTGTGGAAATCTAATTTTTAATGCATATCAAAGCCATAATTAATCCGTCCATATGAATTACAGGCTGCTTTAGCGCAGTTATTATCTGGAAAATGTTTGCAAGCGGATTTTGCCGTTAGAAAATGTTGGAATGAAGACGAAAAACGTGCATTTGAAGAAGGATTCTCGTGTTATGGAAAGCAATTTCAGCTAATACATAAAATGGTATGGCTGATGATTTTCAGCTCCGTATATATCCGCAGAATTGTAGAACCGTTTGCTTATTGTAGGCTAGATTCAATTTATACTTCTTAAGCCGCTTGATACAATTCTGTTAATATGAAGTATAGACAGTATAGTAGTTGATGTATGTTTTTTGTCGTGGAAATGTATTAAAGCCATTTGTACATTTCATTGCCTTGCGTCAATGTAAGGTTCCTACAAGAAGCCTTGGTGAAATCATTCACTTTTATTATATGTGGAAGAAGATGGAAAACAGCAAATATAGGTATATTTAAAACATGTGTCGGTGTGTATATTTTGCTTCAGCACTATGTAAATTTACCGATCTGCATTGATGCAAATGGTCAGGTACGCCAACGGCGCAGCCAACCTTGGTTTCTCACAAATATTGGAAGCAATGCCATTATGTAGCATCAGCATTTCTTATGTTATTGTAACAGATATTATCTGTTTATGACTGGCTTCATCAAACAAAACGTTTTGTTTAGATATATGCTAGGGCATCAACGAAAAAATAACACATCAAAACTACTGACATCGGAGTTGCAGACCAGCGCAGCTTCTGAGGTATATCACCATTGGCTGTCTCAACCCTGGAGAGTATGATCTGATCAAATCCCATGAAAACCTCTAAGCAAATACGATACTTCCATCACGACCTACGCAGGCCACCGGCTCGAGAACATCATCAATGAGCAACACTCCACATAAGTTTGAATTTGAGGGCACTGACTCCAGAGTTCACGAATCAGATCCAAATGGTAAATCCGCAGGAAACTTTATTGCATCGTTTGACGGACAGAGAAATGACGGCGGCGGTATTGTTTGGCATCTTGACTTGTCTTCATATTTGTACAGACTGTAGTATCTTTTAAGATGACCGAGGGCTTTATCAGATATGCTATTTAATATGCTTGTGCGTGACAAACATTATTGAAGTGTGCATTCCGTTGTTTTGATATTCGCTTTTTGTATATCATTTATTCCACAACTAAAACGCTGCCCATTGCCATGTAGAGAACGATGAAGGCAATGAGTATGCGCAAGAATACAGATGCAAACTCCATTCTCATACTCTGGAGGCGAGTGCCAGAAAAGTGTGCTCTCATTGCGAAGCCAGTGACTCTTCACTGTGGCATAAAGGACACAGTATGGGTATTTTATGTCATGCATGTTACATGACGTTCAAAGATCGCGGAATCATAAACTATGCTGTATAATTATAAAATTTTAGCTATGGAATTTTAGCACCTTGTTCCTACATACGGTATTGTAATAAGTTTCAAACCAATCACAATGATATAAAGCTATCACATTAAGTGGTCAATTGTAAAGCTTCATTCGTTTGCCATGAGAAAGGAGTCTTTTTTTTCGTCTTTTATCAAAAATTCATTACAATAAGGTAAAACGATCATCGTTGCTACTTTATTTGGGATTACAAGCGTATATTGTAGTTCGCACGCGTCATTGAAGTTTTCGGAGAAAGCAATGCTTACGCTATATTTTGAAAGAGAGCTCTTTGCTCTCTATAATCGGCATTGGTTCTATTGGCAATACATACTAAATCCTGATCGGTAATACCTTTCAATAAACTCCAATCTACATTTAAGAACCGTTTGAACTTGCTAATAGATACTGTGCTTAATAAACGTCAATGATTGTCTTCAATTTGCTGTAACAATAAGGTCCAGTAAGTAAGATAAATGTCTTCGTTGTAGTGGCGCATATCGTGTCGCTGAAGGGCATCTTCACGCGTCTCTGTCAGCGCATAGAGGTCTAATATTGCAATTTTATCGCGTGCCTAATAATTTTAAAAAAGATCAGGAGTGCATTTTAATTTGCTCGCCTTTCTGCTCATGTTAAAATGAACGAAACTTACCGTGGCATATGGAAGATATATGCGACACGAGAAAAATACCTCGCCCATTTTTCCAGCAGCTATATCGAAATTTAATCGTCGTATGACTTCAAATGCGCGGTCATTAAACGCTTTCACCCGTGTGTTCGTGAAGTATCTGCGTATGGCCACCGTGCAATATACTCAGTCTCAAGATATATGATAGAGACGGCTTTAATACACCGACACATAAAACCCCATGCATTCTCGGATATGGACTAACTGACAACCATAACAGAACGATAATTCGAGCATAATAATAGTATTGTTTATTATTATATATATTATATATACCTATGTTGAGGCAAAATGTCCGGTTTTATCACATTGGGATGCACCGCTGTTGTAGTTCTCCAGATTACCCTTGCTGCACCTGCCTAATATGATAAAATCACGTCAAAATAATTTCATAAGCTGCCAATCATTCGCATTGCGAAACTAACAAAAGCAAAATTCTTTCTCCAATGCCAATGCACGACAGATTTCTACTTTGCAAGCTTACGATACCCACTTTAATTAGTTATCTAACTTGGACGTGACAATTGATGAAGTACCTTAACAATTTTGTACAGTATATTGTGAAGCAAAACGGAATAATCATCGATCTTGGAAAATGCCACATCATGTAAGCCAAAGTTAACTAGAATAATGTCTCGCTCGTTAGCCAACGGCCACTGTTGAATGGCGATAAGTTGTTGAAAGTGTGTATTATTACTCACAAGAAAAACAAATGAATTGAATATTTCTGACTGAACCATTGCGCTTAAAGTCGTTCACAATCAGCGTTTATAATGAGAAACAGACGGGGAATTATAAATGGATGTTGAAGCGCACGTATTTACACACAGCAACAAACACCAAAATAATCAGTAGTCTATCCTGTTAGGTCGTACATGGTATATACGTACTCTTTCTATCAAGGTTTCCAGTTGCCGAAATATAGTCCGATTCGTCAACTTTGTTGCCTCTACTTTCAAAGGGTTTCTGCGAGTTGTACATTTCACGACTCGTGTAAGACAACTGCTGTTTGCCAATATAGTTACACTTTTTTTCTTAAAAATACAACCAAAAAGCAAGCCAGTGTAAAAAAATTAAATTGACGCAAACATTATATTCAAAGCATATACGTCACATTGGGAAAGGCATCTTTTTCATGCACAGGTACCACTCTTCGCCACAACTCCGTTTTACGTTGATGTTCCGCTGGATTATTGCTATCAAGTTCTTCCCAATTGTACTCTACAGCAGTAGGAAATCTCTTCACAACAGTTTCAAACATTTGGCGATTCACAGAGTCTCCGATCTACAGCGTTCAAATACCGGAAGACAAAAAACAACAGAAATCAAACAGGTACTAAGTTTTTGTGGTTTAATATATTTAATTAAGCCATGGTATGACTAAGCGGATTTTCCTACTTCGGATCTCCGCGGGAGGATCACTTTCATTTAGTATAAGCGGACAACCGTAATGGAAAACAGAAAGTTTCAAACTCCTAACGTTCACATACACATGTTGACAAAATTCTCACACAGAAAATAGGACAAAATTCAAAATTCGCGTAAAAAAATAATACCATATATACTCTCCAACGTTTTAAAAATGACCATAAGGCATCGTGTGTTAATTCTGGATACTGACAATCAAATGATCTCCATACAGGCTGCGATTTGTCTGTAACCTTCTGCGGAAATGAATAGCACATAATTAGTGTTAAAAAACCTTATATACCAAATATTACTTTGTAAATATATTTCTACCTAAGTCTAAATTCTTAAAAGCACAAAGATTTCAAAGTCTTCATCATGATGCGATGCGAAGGCACCATATGAATAAAGAGAGAACGGAATTGGCTTTCAGTCAATTCCAACAGCACTTGATTACAAGCGCTCGGGCACACCAAAGGCGTGTATCCAAAGTAAGACTGTCGGGTTTCCGCTTGCATTGCCCAATAACCTTCACAATATGTACATGAACATTGAGCTTCCGTACCGCGCAAGTGGACAATATCTATGAAACCAAACTGGCATTGAATTATCAGAAATACTAGCCTCCACCGTCAAAACAAATACGGATATGTTTATGTATAATCCATTCCAACGACGTCATCATATAAAACGTTCTTGTTCAAAATAGAACAAATTTCCAATAACACAATAGACATAAAATGCAAATTTGTTTTGTGAATTTTACTTCTCAAGTCAGTTTGAGCCGCTTTTAGGATTTAATGCGATAAACATTTTAATTATTTGGTACAAACCAGAACGATATACGTACCACCCGAATTTACATTAACTAAAAATGGGGATCCTTTGATTGGTTCTCCCAAATACGACTCGTAATCCAGTGCCGTCTCACTTGTCGGTGGCGTGCCATTTTCTGAAGTTGGAGGGTCTGTCAATGAATGCAATCTGTCGGCATACTCCAAGCGAAGATGCACGAAATGTTGCCTATTACCTATGTCATCGGTTCGACAAGTGGTTAGCTTTATAAGTCATGAGTTATCCTAGACCTACTTTTTTTTTACTAGGTTTCCAAGCTAAAGACTACAATATTCACTATTGCGTTGCAATAATCACTGCAACTGCAATATAAAATTCTCGAATGGTAAGTTCAACCAAAAAAATCGGAATAGTCATTTTTAGGTAAGTTAATTCTACGTCGTAATCTATAGGGTAGACAGCTCAAGTACAACCTAATGGCCGAAAAGTGACTGCATACAAAGGGCTTTCGACATTGTGGTATATAACAGCTGATTCAGCCCTGAATAGAGCAAAAACGCAGCCGAGATCATTAACAGCGTATAAAAATATACGTTATACTCACTGGGCGCACACTTTGCATAGAGAAAAATTCTTGCGAAAAAGACATGTGCATTCCGCAAGATGATTACATCACAAGTATGTGTTATTCATAATTCATAATAATAAAATAATGTTATTTCATTGGAAAGAAAAAAAACAAAAATCGATTAATATTGAAAGCCGTTAATTCTCACTTATGCCACTATTAATCCAATATACTTTATTACGCCAGCATCCGAGACAACGCGTGCTGCCAATACTGGGTCCAGAAATTTTAATGTCGGGTCCTCGGGTATGAATATTGTGCAAAAACCATTCTCATGAGCGCAGGAATATCTAAGTCATCAAAGAGAAGAAAAAATATCAGTTTAGTAATATAGTTATGATTGCTTATATCTTGAGGTTTGTGCTTTTGAGCAAAACAGCAGGTTAAAATCATGACGAATTAAAATAGGATAAGTGATAGCCGGCATTATTGTGACGTGATAATCAGATCGGCTTAAATACGTGCGTTTCCTCGTCAATTGTGACGAACATGTAAAACATTGAAGTCTCACTGCAGAGCTCTTTAAAGTTTTACCCATGTCCGATGAGCACAATAGCCTCAGTCAATAATAATTTTTGACAGGACATAACAGCCATACTTTATACACACGATATACTTTCATATTTATTTTGAAAACCATAAAACTGAGTTTGATATCGAACACATAAATTATTCGGTCAAGAATACATACATATGTGGTCTCCAGATGAGCCATTGTTGCTGATGTAATTGCCATAATGTTACAATAACTAAGGCGGTTACCAATAGCCAAAGCCATGGCTGAGAAGCACCAACTCGAAGGCCGAACATGCCAAATATATATATATATATATATATATATATCAACAGGATCTAAAAAAATCTAATTTGATATGTTATACCATTTAAAGACAAAATAATAAAACAAGCAAGGCTTGTTTTTTCCTATAAAGTAACATTTTTTGTGATTGAAAAACATATAATCAGTGTCATTTCTTTCTTTTCTGAATGAGATGTATGTGCGTGACATGATTTGGGCCTTAGTGCAAAGCAGGAAAGCTTTTAGTGACACAAAGACTTCGTCACAAGTTAAAACCGATAGTATAATGTTGCAACCTTGAAATTGTAGTTAACATCTGGTCTCGATTACGGACTATCGGGCCCCATTTTTGGGCCCGTCATTGTTGGTTAAGCAAAAGAGAAAATGAGACTCTGTCAGTTCAAGAGAGAAAGAACGAAAGAAAGAAAGAAGGAAGGAAGGAAAGAAGAAAGGAAACGCTACAAGTCAATTTATCAATTCAGTCCAAGGGAGGGAAATCGACACATTCATGATCTTTAAAAATGACCAGCATTAGTTCACAATGCCCGATATCTTTAACTTTACAATCCAGGAATAGATAGATATATCGAGCATCTGTACATCATCAATTACAGTCGACCGCGACGAAATTCCAACCTATCCATTCTTTTCCAGTCCAAGTATGGCAACCCTTTCCCCCTTTTCTTCATACATCACATCATGCAAATCAGGCTCGGTCATGTCCAACGCGGTTGGATTATAAAGATAGACTTTTTCGGGGTGAGGACGCCGCTAAACATGTCCTTTAAGGAGGGGTGTGATGATGTGATGATGTGATGATGATGATGGTGATGGTGATGGTGATGGTGATGGTGATGGAATGAAAGGATGGTGATGGAATGAAAGGATGGTGATGGTAACAATGATGGTATTTTGGTAATGGTGATGATAACGCTGATGGTAGTTTGGTGATGGTAACGGTGATGATGGTTAATGGAAGTGATTTGTGACACAAATCATACATGGACCGCGCTTTTTTCGGTTTCTTACGTTTCGTTGTCCTTTCACTTACACACGCACGCACATACACTGTATATATGTATCTCTGTCTCTGTCTCTCTGTCTCTCTGTCTCTCTGTCTCTCTGTACATCTCTATCTCTATTCCTCCGTCTCCGTCGCTGTATTACGTTGTTGTCACGTTCGGTAATATGATTAACATGTATCTATGGTAACGTGGATGAACAACAATTAACTAGGCGCCATGCTAGGTCACTGCATTTGTCTAGAACCCTTATGTCACATTAAGACTGTGGCTATGATACGGCAGCAGTGCTAATCTCTACCACAGGTAATTAATACTGTTCTCACGAGTCTTAAACCGTGGGCTGGTGTTAATTAGCTCTGAGGACGGCCCATCCTGGGAGCCTTACTGCATTATTACTGTCACCTACCAACCCTCTCCTCACATCAAAAGAGACACAAAGAGAGACAGAGAAACACAGAGGCACACAAAGATACAGACAGAGAGACCGACAGAGAGACCGACAGAGAGACCGACAGAGAGACACAAAGATAGAGACAGAGAGAGAGACACATATATAGACAGAGATACACACAGACCTTTCCAGCACATTGGGATCCTAAGCTTAGAATTCCACGTGGACAAGTTGTCGCG